>ENA-OQKR01000559-OQKR01000559.1-human-gut-metagenome-genome-assembly--contig:-NODE-559-length-14694-cov-2.553855_pt1 | contig 14694 bp, 16 predicted proteins | sample MGYA00242803_ERZ504806 | MGnify/ENA primary metagenome ERZ504806 (study PRJEB26092, sample SAMD00036399) | human gut metagenome | host: Homo sapiens | study: EMG produced TPA metagenomics assembly of...
TCTTCGTCCGTCTGTTCCAGAAAAATGCGCATCAGATATAAAATTTTAATCTTCTGGTTAAAGACCCTTGGCATCCTCTCTCCCTCCGTTCTATTACTTGTCTGTCAGTGATGCCACCACTGCAAAATATAATACCATGAATGACAATACAACGGCAACGATATCTGCTCCACGGAAATCAAAATTAAACAGCATTGCCCCGCCAAGCATGATCTCCATTGTAAGAAGTGCGCCCAGTACCATTGCCATTCCTGAGGAAAGCTTCTGTCTGCCGCAATGTCCGTTCTCAGCATCCACATATCTTCCTTCTGCCAATACTGCCTTCCTGCTGCTCTCTGTATTCCACATAAGATCCATCCTCCCTGTCCTATGTTCGTCTCACGATTTATCGAACATATTTTCCAAACATATTTTCTGTATGTTTGCATTATAGCTCATTTTTAGTCCAATAAAACGGTATAAATATGGTTTTTTCGAACATTTGTTTATTTTATACAAAAATATGTTCGTCTTTAAGATCCACAAAAAAGAATGCTGCATCCGGCACTTCTGTTGCATCCGAAGTAAAATCATCTCCGGTTTCCTTTTCTGTGATTATTGTTCACTCCGTTCTCAGTAACTACTTTTCGTGAACTGCCCAGGATATTCTGCCCAAAGAAAAAAGCCTGCCATATATGACAGACCTTTCACACATTTTTATTCTTCTATGGATTTAACTTTTACACCGATAAGTGAATATTCACATCATTCCAGCAAACACCGATGCGCCGACAACCGTAAGCAATCCGGCAACTGCAATGGCAAGGCTGCTCATGGCTCCTTCTACCGGTCCAAGCTCCATGGCTTTGGCAGTTCCGATGGCATGGGCAGATGTTCCAAGTCCAAGGCCCTTTGCGATCGGCTCCTCGATCTTTGCGATCTTGTAGACAACCTCTGCGATCATATTTCCCAGAACTCCTGTGATGATGATCACGGCAACGGTGATGGTCACGATACCGCCAAGCTCCTCGGAAACGCCCATTCCGATGGCAGTTGTGATAGACTTCGGAAGCATAGTGACATATTCCTGATGATCAAAGCCAAACAATTTCGCCATAAGCAGAACACTGCAAAGCCCGGCCAGCGTTCCGGAAAAGATTCCGGCAGCCACTGCCTTGAGATTTTTTTTCAGCAGATGGATCTGCTCATAAAGGGGCACTGCCAGACAGACCGTTGCCGGGGTCAGCAGATAGCTGATATATTTTCCACCTTCATTGTAATCATCATAATCAATATGGAAGAGCAAAAGAACACCGATAACACAGATGATGGAGATCAAAAGCGGATTAAAGATCGCCATTTTAAACTTTTTTTTCAGGATCAGACCGATCTCATAGGCGATCAGACTTATCATTGCTCCGAAAAATGCGGAGTTTTTATGAATTCCATCATTTTTCAGTTCCTCTCTTTCCCATACGAATCACTCCCTGTGTTACTTTTCCTGTTACGACCATTACGATCACCGTGCTGATAAACGTCATGATGAGAACCGGTACACAGATCGGTTTCAGAGTGCTCCAGGCTGTGATCAGTCCCACACCTGCCGGTACAAACATCACCGGCATGATCTCAACCAGAAAATCTGCCGCACCTTTGACCTGATCCAGCTTCAGAATACCTGTGAGCAAAGCCACCAGCATAATGATCAGTCCATAGACACTGGCCGGTACCGGAAGTGGAAGAAAGGTTTTCAGTAATTCTCCAATGACGGAAATCAACAGGATGATGCTAAACTGCTGCACATGCTTCATGTTGCATCCCTCCTGATTCATGTAAAGCGCATATTCACACTCTGCGCTCAAACGAATTTTGCAAAAGTGGTAAGACCACTTTTGTTTTAAACGTTTTCTAATTATACGCTACAAATCCAAAATTACAAGGATTGTATCCAATAAAATACAAAAAATCCTTTTATGCATCAGCGTATTCCAGTAATCCCCAGAAACATATCCGCGCAAAAGGATCTTTAAACAAAATTTTTATCATTTTCCGGAATTCTCCGCCAAAATAATTTTTTCCACCTGATATTTTCCATCCTCTACAGTCATCACCGCCATGGTAACCTCCCCGCCAAAGCGGCTTCTTCCACAGCTTCCCGGATTCAGCCACAGTCTGTCATCGATTATCTTCTCAAAATATTTGTGAGTATGCCCGAAGATGACCACCTGGGTGTCCCCCAGCTCCCACGCAACGTCTTTTTTGTTATGGACCATAAAAAATTTCACGCCGCCAATGGTAAAGCTTAGACTGGTGCGGAGATTTTCCGCCCAGTCTTTATCATTATTTCCACGGACCACATAGAGATTCCCCATGGAACGCAGTACATCCAGGATCTCGTCTTTATTGACATCTCCGGCATGGAGGATATACTTACAGTCTTTTAAGGTTTCCAGTACCTCAGGCCGCAGAAGGCCGTGAGTGTCTGATATGATTGCCTATTTTTTCTTTCATGATCTCTATCCTGCTCCAATCCTTTATCATTATCGCCTTTTACCTTTTGCAGCTCACGCTATGACCGGCAATACTCTTCACAATACATAAATATTTAACAGCTGCTTCTTTTCACACCATTTCAGAAATTTTCTTAATTGGATCAAGCCGATATTCGCAACCTCGCCGGGAACTTACCTGATTCGGTTAAAACAATTCTATTTTTCCATATTCTCCGTCAAATCCCGGTTTCCGCACAACTTCACCTGCACGAAGCTGCCGGATGCCTTCCGCCAGAACTTCTCCACCGGCTTTTCGGATATCTTCCGGCGGAATCTCTCTCAATATGGTAAATTCCGCACCCAGTTTTTCAAGCAACGCCTCGTACTGTCCCTGAACTTTTTTGCTTGCCGTGGAAAATCCCACACATGCGGAGATCACCTCCGGCAGCGGCATCAGGCTTTCATATGGGCGGCCGCTTTCCGGCATGGCCGCTGAACTCTCGTCACGATCAGATAACTGCAGGATCCTGTGATCCACACCCATGGTCAGCTTCTTTCCGCAGACCGGGCAGATACCGTTATACATCTCTGATTCTTTCGGACTCAGGCACACGCCGCACTTCCGGTGCCCGTCGAAATGATATTTTCCCTCTTCCGGAAAAAATTCAATCGTCCCTTCAAGACCTTTTCCGTTCTGCACTGCATCCCACAATCCCTGATAGGAAAGCTCTATATCCAGAAGATCCGCTTCCCTTCCAAGCTTGGACGGTGAATGTGCATCCGAATGAGACACCAGCTGATAGCCATCCAGTGCCGATATCTGCCAGTTCATTGACGGATCTGAAGAAAGTCCTGTCTCCAGTGCATGGATGTAAGGTGTCAGTTCTTCAAAACAATCTTCTATGGTGTCAAATCCGGACTTTGCCCCAAACAGGGAAAAATGTGGGGTCCAGATATGCGCGGGGATATAGATACCCTCCTCACTGACCTCCAGCATCATTTCCAGAAGATCATGACAGGGCAGCCCCAAAATAGGACGTCCGTCTGAATGGATATTTCCAATCTTTTCCAGCCTTGCGGCAAAAGCATCTGCCTTATCGAATCCCGGAAGCAGGATCAGGCTGTGCACCTTCCTGGTTTTTCCGCCTTTTTTATAGATGGAACTGATCTCACCGGACAATACAAACCTGGGTGCTTTTCCAGGATAGCGTGCCGCCTCCGGCAAAACATATTCATCTTTCAGCCGGAACAGTCCCTGTTCCGCAGGGATCAGCTTCGTCTTCAACTCCTGCCGCCAGATGGGATGTGTCATATCTCCGGTTCCAAGGAGTGTGATACCTTTTTTCCGCGCCCAGAGATCCAGCATCTCAGGCGTGCCATCTTTGCTGGTTGCCATGGAATATCTGGAATGTATGTGCAAGTCTGCGATCTGTTTCAAAATTTTTCCTCCTGTATTAAACCTATATTATTCACGGCATAGCCGTGAATAATATAGGTTACATTTACACAATTATTTCAATATGTGACATGTAGTATGCCTTTTTTACAGATCAGATATCTTTATAATAAGCCGGTGAGATCACGTCATACTCCCTACAGGAGCATCCGTTCTCATAGCTGTCACAGCAGTCACAGTTGGAACAATACATATGCGCGTCATTAATATAAAATAAACCGCCGTACTGCATGGAAGTGCGCTGATTCTTGGATTTCTTCTTGCTGTTGTCGTAGTAGGCTCCGTTGGGGATCATCATATTTTCCGGGGAGAAGCTGCTGAAATCAAAGAAATGGGATTCCGTACCATGATGTGGTACCTTGATACACCAGTAATGCTCATGAAGGGGAATCCTGCCATCATAGTTTTCTGCGATCATCCTCATGTACTGTGGCTGTACATCTCCGGTAAACAGAAGATTCAGCTCTCCGTCGCCGGTATTCTGAAATGCCAGACTGATCTTGTGGCGGAACTGACGCAGAAAATGCCCCTGTTTTTCCGCACTTTCCAGAAGTGCCTGAAATTCTCCGGTTGCCTGTAATTCACGGAATTTCTTTTCCAGCTTTTCCGGTTTAAGGCGACGTGCTCTCTCTTTTTCAGCTTCTTCCGGAGCCTCTGCTGTATCCTCAGCTGCTGTGCCTGTATCTTCCATTATAAGCTCCAGCTTCTCCTGCGTATATCCTTCGTTTTCCCCACCAGGCTCTGTCTGTCCTGTCAAAGAGCGCTCGGATCCCTCTGTATCCTCTTCCACCAAAGATGCCTCAGACAGTGGAGCAGATTTCTGCTCTGCTTCCGGCATCTCCTCTGTCATGGACAGAAACAGCTGACGTACCTCCTCCGCAATGTTCACAAGCTCGGTCATTGCGTTTTCATGATTCTCGATCAGGGAATTAAATACGTCCTCCGTTTCCCGGCTGACTTCCCTGAGATCCGGCCAGAGCACTGTATATTTTCCCTCAAACTCTGAGCCTCTGGATAAAAGGTCGATCTTTACCCTTCTGGCGCAAAGAGCTTCTGCAAGGGCAAAAAGGCTGACACGTCTTCCGGGAAGGCTGGCCCTTTTTGTCACATCCGCAAGGAGCAGAAGCGCCAGTGTGTATTTCATTTCCGGACCGGAAAATACATCCGGAAGATAGATCTTTTCAAATTCGTAGGCATCTCTTCGGTAACGCATCATATAAAGCAATCCGGAAACATGGTCCGGATGAAAATGTGTCAGAAGCAGATTTTTTTTGCGGATGGTAGTAAGATCTGAGATGATCACATCAAAGACCTCCCTCCGTGGCCGCCCTTCGATCTTGCTGTTGGCTGCCCCGAAATCCACAAGCAGGCTGCTTTTTCTGTCACGGATACAGAAACAGTCCCCGAACCCCACATTGTACATTCGTATTCTCATTTATTTTTCCTCTGGTTTCTTATTCAGCTGACCTTTGTTTCTGCAGCTGACTCTTCTTTTTTCTTCTGTTACTGTCTTCATTTCTCAGAACCAGATCTGCATATCATACCAGGTTGCTCCGCCATGACAAGAATCTGCCACACCCAGTTTCTTCAGTCCGTGGCTCTCATAGAATGGGATCATATGCTCCTTGCAGGTAAGGATCAGAGCTTTTTTTCCGCGCTCTTTCGCAAGCTCCTTGAAATATTCCACAAGCTCTCCTGCGATCCCCTGATGACGGTATTCCGGGATCACATTCAGTCCGAATACCGTCTGGATCTCCCCGTCCTTTCTGTGAAGCGTGATATCATGATAAAATTCATCCGGGAGTACTGGTTTATCTGTGGTTCCTCCGTTGATAAAGCCTACGATCTGCTCATCCTTTACTGCTACAACGAAATTCTCCGGGAATGCTCCCATACGCTTCACAACTTCCTCATGACTTGCTGCCTCCGCAGGTGGAAAACAAATTGCCTCGATCTCTGCCAGACGATCCGCCTCACCGGGATCTGCCAGTCTGATCTGTAAATTTTCTGCCATTTTTCGTGGTCTCCTCTATATTTATTCCGTTTTCATCCGGTTTCGATTCTTTTTTAATTATATCGGGTGAGGGAAAATGCGTCAACGTGTAACCTGCAAAAAAGCCCTCAGTCTTCACACTACTGAGGGCTTCGTTCTTTTGTTTTTATCTGTCATTATCACAGCACCGACCGGATCAGCTGCTCCGTATACTCTGTCTTCGGATGCTCAATGATCTCTTCCGGTGTCCCTTCCTCTTCCACATGTCCGTCATGCATCACGATCACCCGGTCGCAGAACAGCTGGACAAGGGCCAGGTCATGGCAGATAAAAAAGAAAGGACAGCTGGTTTTCTTTTTTAACTTCTGAAGCAGCTCCATGATCTGTTTCTGCACAGTCACATCCAGGGCGCTGGTTGCTTCATCACAGATCAGCACTCTGGGTTCCACAGCCAGGGCTCTGGCAATAGCCGCTTTCTGGCACTCCCCTCCGCTGACCTGATGGGGATACCGATCTGCATATTCCGGAGTCAGTCCGCAGGTAAGCAGAAGCTTTTCCACACGGTTCCTGGTTTCCTTCTTACTTATCCCCATATTCCGGAGACTTTCCCCGATTCCGTCCCCAAGAGTGCATCTGGGGTCAAAGGATTCTGCCGGTGTCTGAAAAATCATCTGCATTTTCCGGTAGATTTCCCGGAGATTTTTTCCCCTTGCATGTGTGATATCCTTTTCCATGAGAAAAATTTCTCCGGCGGTGGGTTCTGTCAGATGTGTGATCATCTTCGCCACAGTGCTTTTTCCTGAGCCGGATTCACCTACGATTCCTAATACTTCCCCGTTTTCAGAGAAAAGCTTACGTCTTCTACAGCCGTGAAGGATTTTTTACCGGTGGTGAAGCTTTTTTTCAAATGATGCACTTCCAGAATGTTTTTGTTTTCTGCCATCATCTGCCTCCATTTCCGGTGCCTGTACGTTTCAGACGAGGTACCGAACTCATAAGCTCTTTTGTATAGGGATCCTCCGGAGCTGTCAGAACCTGAGCTGTTTTTCCGTATTCCCTCACCTTTCCGTTTTTCAGTACCAGAACCTTATCTGCCATTTTTTCCACCACACCGATGTTGTGTGTGACAACGATCATGGCTGTTCCGTATTCCTTACGCATCAGTAGCATTTCCTCAACTACCTGTTTCTGTATGGTTACATCCAGGGCACTGGTAGGCTCATCTGCCAGAAGAAGCGACGGATTCTGCAGCATGGAAATACAGATTCCCACACGCTGATTCATGCCGCCGGACAATTCAAAGGGATAGCTTTGCAAAACACGTTCCCCATCCTTGAGGCCAATCTTAGCCATCATCCGGACGGCACGCTCCGCACATTCCTTACGGCTGATCCTTTCATGCTCCCGCATACTCTCATAGATCTGATCGCCTACGGTGCGGATGGGACAAAGAGCTGCCCCTGAATCCTGAAAGACCATGGCGATCTCAGGGCCCAGAAGTCTGCGTAATTCTTTTTCCGGCATATCCACCACATTTTTTCCTTTGTACCAGATATCCCCTTCTGTCACCGTGCCTTCATTTCCCAGAAGTCCCATGATTGCCTTGATGATGGTACTTTTTCCGCTTCCGGATTCGCCTACCACCCCCAGGATCTCCCCTTTATTCAGTTCCAGATCCACATCATGTACAACCGGTTCTCCGTTGTAACAGATCGTCACATGCTCAAGCTTCAACAATGATTCCATCTTATTTCACTTCCAGATCTGCCGTGATCTCGTAATAATCACATGGGTGAGCAGTCAGCCCTGATACATTTGACTTTGACACAAGTCCCATATTCAAATGAGAACAAGAAATACGCATCATCATCCAGAATGGTCTGCTGTGCTTCCACAGCAAGCTTGCCTCTCTCATCTGTATCAAAGGTCTCATGCAGCTTCGCTACGATATCATCAAGATCCGAATTGCTGTATTTGCCATAATTTTTGGCAGCATCAGATACAACTAGTACTTGTGAAGAAACTATTCCGGATCGCCGGTAGGTGCAGTTGTAAGCGAGCTTTACATATACATCAAATTCTCCATTCTTTGCATACGTCGCATGGTCTTGCTGTATTGTTGACATCGACCTCAATTCCGATGTCCTTTAAAGTGGACTGTGCATATTCTGCAAGCTTAGGCTGTTCCAGACGGGTTGGATAGGTCAGCCATGTGATGGACAGCTTCTTTCCGTCCTTATCTGCATAGCCATCTCCATCCGTATCTGTCCATCCGGATTCTTCCAGAAGCTTTTTCGCCTCTTCCGGATCATAGGACGGTGCCTTTACTGCATCGTTTCCATAGGAAAAGCTGCTTGGGAAGGCTCCCACTGCCGGAACACCTCGTCCTTCCATGATCACACTGCAGAAGCCGTCCTTATCGATTCCCATCTCAATGGCTTTTCTCACATTCTGATCCTGCATCAGTTCAGACTTCATATTAAACTGTCCGAAGAAACATCGGCTTGTTGCTACAGAGCTGATCTGATAGTCTGGATTTCCGTCAAAAAGCGCATAGTTATCATACTGAAGTCCATAGGTTCCCTGTATATCGCCTGTCTGTAATGCTGCTGTCAGGGCACTTCCGTCTGAGAAGGATTTTACGATAACGTTGTTTACCTTTACATCCCCGCCCCAGTAATCCTCATTTTTTACCAGCTTGATCTCTGTTGGGGATACCTCTGTTGCAACATAAGGGCCTGTTCCTGCCACATTTGCAGAGCCGCCCTCTCCCTGTACGCCATAATCCATATCAATGATAGCACCATATGGATCACCGAGATAATTGATCAGTGCCGGACATGGTTCGGAAGTATGGATCGTTACTGTCATTCCATCTGCTTCGATCTTATCGATCTTCATATCGTAAGGTGCACGGTCATGGTTTGCGATCAGATCCTCCAGACATTCCTTTACCGCTTCTCCGTCCATGGTTCTTCCGCTGGAAAATTTCACACCATCACGAAGGGTGATCTTTACTGTATTATCGTCTGTAAATTCATAGTCTGTAGCAAGCCATGGCTCTACCTCCATGTTGTCATTGTACTTAAACAGTGTTTCTCCTACGCCATAACGAAGACAGCTCCATCCGGAATAATTGTCGTGAGGGTTTAATCCTGCATCTCCCATTTCTTCACTATATCCGGTAGTTCCGTAAACAAAGGTAGTTCCTTCACTCTTTTCTTTGCTTTTTGCTGCTGCCGAAACTCCTGTCATGCTCATGACCATTGCCGCTGCAAGCACTGCTGCCAGAATCTTTTTCTTCATAATCTCCGCTCTCACTTTCTCTGTTATGCTTATTTATAAGTGCCTGTTATCCTCTTCTCCTGTTTCGTTCCTTCGGATCCATATAATCCCGGATCGTATCTCCCAGAAGATTAAAGATCATTACTGTAATAAAAATCGCCATTCCCGGCGCAAGTACCATCCACGGTGAAATCTGCAGCATACTTCTTCCATCGTTGATCATACTTCCCCATTCTGCCATTGGAGGCTTTACCCCAAGCCCGAGAAAGGAAAGTCCTGCCAGCTCCATCATCATGGTTCCGATATCAAGAACTGACGTAACAAGGATGGGGCCTGCGATATTGGGAAGGATATGTTTGAGCAGAAGCTTTCCTGTACTGCTTCCGGAAAGCTTCGCCGCCATAAGATATGCAGAGTCCTTCTGAGTCAGAGTAAGCCCTCTGGCAAGTCTCGCAAACTTCGGCCAGCTGATCACTGCCAAGGCAATGATCGCATTCTGGATACCGCCTCCCAGAACACCTGCTACTGCCAGGGCAAATACCAGTCCCGGAAAAGCCAGGAACAGATCGGAGATACGCATCAGAACAGTATCGGCTTTGCCGCCCTTCCAGCCACAGAAAATACCAATAGCCGTTCCTGCCACAGTGATCACCGCAACCAGGAGCAGCGTTGCATAAATACTGGTCGTACTTCCTATGATCACACGGGAAAGCATATCTCTTCCATAACGGTCTGTCCCGAGTAGATGCTCCGGTCCCGGCGGTTTCTGGGCAAGTGCCAGATCCTGGGCATAAGGATCATAAGGGCAGAGATATTTTGCAAATGCCGCTACAAACAGAAGCAATACTGTGAGCACAAGAAAAAAGACAAGCTTTGCTTTTGTATGATTTTTCCGGATCTTCTGCTTCCGGACTGTGATATTATTTTTTCCACTCATGCTCTGTCACCTCCAAGTCGTACTCTCGGATCCAGATAGTGGTAAATAATATCTGTCACCAGATTTACCAGAACATAAATAACCGCCATCCAGGCCACATAAGCCTGGATGATCGGATAGTCACGCATGGTGATCGCATCTACCGCCAGTTTTCCGACACCATCCCACATAAAGATATTTTCCACAATGGCAGTTCCTCCCAGAAGATTACCGATGGACAGAGCCAGCAGTGTGATGATCGTCAGCATAGAAGCCTTCATTACACTCTTCCAGATGATCACACGACTGCGGATCCCTCTTGCCCGGGCTCCGGTCACATAATCCTTATTCAGTTCTTCCAAAACCGTGGCACGCACCTGTCTGGTATATTTTGCAGCCATGGAGATCGCCAGTGTCAGTGTCGGCAGAATAATACTCTGTCCGAGATCTGTATTTGTGACTACCGGTAAAACGCCCAGCCTGATGGACAGAAAATACATCAGGATCATGGCAGCAAAAAAATTCGGCATGGAATTGCCGATAAAGCTTAAAAATCTTATCAGATAATCTACCCATTTGTTGTGCTTTACTGCTGACAGGATTCCCAACGGGATCGCAAGAACAATTGTAAGAAGGATCGATGACAGAGTCAGCATCATCGTTGCCGGAAGCTTTGAAATAAAGGTTTCATAGACATCTCTGTGAGACACATAGCTCTCTCCCATATCTCCGGTTACCATTCCCGCAAACCAGGCAGCATATTGTACAAGGAATGGTTTATCAAGGCCATATTCTGCCTTCGCATTATCAATGACCTCCTGAGATACTGCAGAGCCTGCATTTTCATACATATAAGTTACTGCATCTCCACCGGCAAGCCGCATCATGGCAAAAGAAAGAAATGTGATCCCGATCAGGACCGGGATCAGCTGCAGCAACCGTTTTATTATATATTTTCCCATATTTTCCTCTCCGCACTTTGTTTCTCAGTATTTCGAATAACAAAAGTTTAACAACACGGCTGTTCTGCCACAACCCCGGCGGGGGGATTTTACATATTCCATTTTGTCATGCATATGTATTCCATCATGTTCTTATATTCTCACACAGTGACATGCGGATAATTCTTTCCAGCCCTCTCCAAGAGACTGTGGCTCTTCATACTCGATCAGCCTTCGTTTTCTCTCTTCCAGCGGATCCGGGATATGGATCGCAGAAAGCAGGGACTGTGTATAAGGATGCTGCGGATTTTCAAAAAGCTCTTTTGTAGGTGCCATTTCTACCAGCTTTCCGTTTTTCATCACACCGGTTGTATCACTTAAAAAACGTACCATGGATAGATCATGGGCAATAAAAAGAAACGAAAATCTTTTTTCCTGCTGAAGCTTTTTAAAAAGCATGACGATCTGTGCCTGGATAGAAATGTCCAACGATGCGATCGGTTCATCTGCAATGACAAGACGTGGTTCCATGAGAAGGCTTCTTCCTATGGCAACTCTCTGTCTCTGTCCGCCGGAAAGCTCTCCCGGCTTTTTCGACAGAATGCTTTCATCCAGTCCTGTCTCCTTCAGGATTTCCCGAAGCCTGTTCTCCAACATTTCTCTGTCACGGATCCTGCGGCTGATCTTTACAGGCTCCAGCATGATCTGCCGTATGCTCATTCGGGGATTCAGTGCAGCACCCGAATCCTGAAAGATCATCTGGATCTCCGTCTGCATTTTCTTCCGCATTCTGAAAGGTATCCTTTTTTATCCGGCACTCTTGCTCCCTGATAAAAGATCTCCCCGCCTGTAGGCCGGTAGATTCCTGCAAGCGTTCTGGCTGTCGTGGATTTTCCGCAGCCGGTCTCTCCCACCAGTGCCATGATCTCACCTTCCCGGATACGGAAGGAAACATCATCCACTGCATGGATCGTATAATCGGAACGGATACGGAAATGCTGCTTCAGATTTCTGGCTTCGATCAGTACAGGCGCCTGTTTTTGTTCTGTTTTCTGTAAAAATGACGCTTCCTTTTTATCCGGTTTCTGTTTACGGCCGCTGTTTTCCTGTAATCTGTCCTTCAAAATGGAAGGCTTTTCTATTTTCGGAGCTCTTTCATCCAGAAGCCATGTGGCTGCATAATGCGTATCACTGACTTTAAACATCGGAGGAGTCTGTTCATAATCGATTGCCAGCGCCTGGGGATTCCGAACGGCAAACGCATCTCCCGGCGGAGGATCCAAAAGAGAGGGCGGCATTCCGGGGATCGGATTCAGATTCCCTTTTTCACCTGCAAATACAGGCAGAGAAGACAGAAGTCCCCAAGTATAAGGATGCCGGGGATCATAATAAACCTCTTCTGCTGTCCCGATCTCAATGATCTTTCCTGCATACATAACTGCAACTCTGTCTGCGATCCTTGCAACAGCTCCCAGATCATGAGATATGAACACAATACTGATCCCTGTTTTTTCTCTCAGCTCAAGAAGCAGATCCAGAATCTTTGCTTCCACGGTTGCATCCAGTGCCGTAGTCGCCTCATCGGCAAATAATATTTCCGGATCACAGGCCAGTGCAATAGCCAGCACACAACGCTGACGCATTCCTCCGGAAAAAAAAATGAGGCTGCAGTCCATAGCGCTGTTCTGCATCCGGAATCCCTACCAGCTTCAGCATTTCCACAGCTCTTTTTTTCGTCCTCATCCCTGGATACTTTCTGATTTTTGATAATAGCCTCTGTGATCTGTTTGCCAACAGGGATCGTCGGATTCAGCGTCAGCATAGGATCCTGGAACACCATGCTTACCTTACTTCCGCACAGCTTTTCCATTTTTTTTCTTTTTATTAGGCTGTGATATTCTCTCCGCAGAGACTGATCTCTCCGCTTTTTACATGTGCATTCGGTGGCAGAAGCTTCATCACGCTACGGCACATAACGGTTTTTCCACATCCGGACTCACCTACGATACAAAGTATCTCTCCTTTTTTTACCGTGAGATCAACATTCCGGACGGCCTGTACCTCGCCGTCCGGTGTGTCAAAGCTTACCGAATAGTTTTTTAATTCCAAAACGGTTTCCTGCATGATCTTTTCCTTATTTTGTAATGGTCCAGTCTTCAATATTCCACATAACACCTACGGAATGATGTCCCAGAACACGTGTGGTATCCAGTCCGTCAAGTCCGGAAACGCCTACATAATCTCCCTGAAGATAAGCAACCAGAAGGATTCCAGGTGCCTTGGCATATGCCTTTTCGAATTCACTATATGCTTCTTTTCTGGCTTCCTCAGTCTCACCGTGACGGCCTTCCTCAAGATATTTATCCACATCTGCATTGGAATAATGCATGTTGTTTCCACTTGCGTCGGTTACAAAGTTTACATATGCCATATCCGGGTCAAACTGTGTTGCATAGCCGGCAAGAAATCCATTGTATCCTGCATCCCAGTCAAATTTGGTAACAAGCTTTACTTCCATTTCCACACCAGCCTGCTTCAGCATATCAGACATGACATTGGCAATATCCACACGCTCTTCTTCGTAATCACGTACCTGGATGGTAAAGTGGAATTTCTGTCCGTTTCTCTCATAGATCCCATCATCACCTTTTTTCCATCCCAGCTCTTCCATCTTCTTTGCAAAGGTATCCAGATCATAGGAGTAGATATTGGCTTCCTTATCTGTTCCGAGAGGGTTTCTCTGGATCGGGCTGTATGCCGGCTCCCCCTTTCCTGCAAGAACACCTGCAATAATGGAATCCTTATCCAGCGCATAATTCAGAACGCCGATGGAATCTCCGTTTTCCTTCCAGAAATCTGTGCTCATATCCATGGCTGCTCCACGGTAATCTGCTGTGGTGAACTCCCAGTAATTATATCCGTCCTTATCCTTGATCTGAGAAGCGTAGTTGGAATTCAGCCATGCAAGATCCGCCTCACCGGACTGGAGCATAGTTGCCTTTGTAGTCTCATCCGATACTGTACGATATACAACGGTTTCAATATTCGGAACCTTTCCGTAATAATCTTCATTTCGTTTCAGTGTGATCATTCCGCCGGTAGCATCCCAGTCTTCAAATTTATAACGGCCTGTTCCCACCGGATTCTGGTTAAAGGATGTGGTATTCACGTCCTCTCCTTCCAGAAGATGCTCAGGAAGGATTCCCATGGTAAAATAATCCAGCATGGCAGCATCATACTGATCCAGTGTAAAGATCACAGTCTGATCATCCGGTGCCTCAATGCTTGTAATGTCCTGATAGTTGCTGGTGATGCTGGCTCCCAGGGTTTCATCCTCTGTAAGCTCCTTATAGGTGTATACAACATCCTCTGCATTGAAATCTTCTCCATCATGCCACTTAACACCATCTCGAAGCTTAAAAGTATAGGTATTGGTAGCCTTGTCAAAGGTATAGCTCTCTGCAAGATCCTCTACCGGCTTTCCATTGGTCATCATATTTCATCAGTCCTGAAAAAAATAGATCCGGAAGTTCATCATGGTTATTCAGAAGGGGATTGATCGTACTTCTGACTCACCTGCTATATACCAGTATTTTGGTTTTCTTCTTCGCCGCAGTCCTACGGTTCCCGAC
>ENA-OQKR01000560-OQKR01000560.1-human-gut-metagenome-genome-assembly--contig:-NODE-560-length-14685-cov-6.054747_pt1 | contig 14685 bp, 15 predicted proteins | sample MGYA00242803_ERZ504806 | MGnify/ENA primary metagenome ERZ504806 (study PRJEB26092, sample SAMD00036399) | human gut metagenome | host: Homo sapiens | study: EMG produced TPA metagenomics assembly of...
GGATGTGCTTGGCCACGATGTCCATGGCCAGCTTTGCAAGGTAGAGGTTGGTGCCGATGCCTGCCGTTGCGGTGATGCCGGTGTTGTACAGCACCTCCCGCACCATGGTCATGGCAAGTTCATGGGCACTCATGTGGTAATAGGGCAGATAGCCCGTCACATCAATAAAAACCTCGTCGATGGAGTAGGGGTAAATATCTGCCGGGGACACATATTTGAGATAGGTCTTGTAGATCTGGGTGGACACATCCAGATACCGCTGCATCCGGGGCGGCGCAACAATATAGCTCAGCCCCAGCGCCGGGTCTGCGTTCAGGGCGTTGGCATCGAAAGAGGTGCTGGCAAAGCGGCACTTGCCATCCTCCCCACGCACTGCCTTGTGTTGTTGGATGGCAGTTTGCGCCGCTGGGCGTTGACTTCTTTCACCCGCTGGACGGCTTCAAACAGCCGCGCTCTGCCGGGTATCTTGTAAGCTTTTAAGGAGGGCGACACCGCAAGGCAGATGGTCTTTTCGGTGCGGGAGGCGTCTGCCACCACCAGATTGGTGGTCAGGGGGTCCAGATGACGGTCTACGCACTCCACCGAGGCATAAAAACTTTTCAGGTCGATTGCCAGATAGGTGCGCTGTGCTGCCATACTTCAGCCCTCCTCTGTGTTATTTGGTTTCCACCTCCACGAACCATCTGCCGAACCGGGATGGAAACCGTGGGTCGGAACGCTCGAAAAACAGGTGCCGCTCCTGCCCTTTTACCATTACAGTATAACAGTCGCCGGGCATATCGGCAATGGTATTTGCAGGTCGAAAGTCCCGCACCTGCTCGATGGGATACGTCCGGCCATCGCCCCATGTGATCTGCCGGGGCTGCATATAGCCGGTTGCGTCAAAATCAGAGTTCACCTTCACATAGACCTTTTTACAGCAGTAGTTCCGATTCATTCCTCACAGCTCCTTTACAAAGTCCACAACTATTTATCTTATTATAATAAATCTTTACGCTGTTTTCAAGAGAAAGCACAACAATTATTAGCGATGCAAAAAAATACAGCTATATTTCAGCGTGAAGCCTGAATATAGCTGTATTTTTTTCTTTATGGATGATTTAATTGTTCTCCTCAAAGTTCTCGACCTGCTCCATGACCTTTTTGAAAACTTCGGGGCTGTACTGTGGAGGATAGCCGTTTTTTACAAGGCAGATCTTGATCTCCAGCTTCAACTGATTGCGGACGGTCTGATTGTTCAGCCAGTCAGCAAACGAAGATTTGGTGTCGATAATCTCTTTGACCTTTTGCGCCAGAGCCTTGCACTCGTCGTTGATGACAGCACCGTCAACCTCTTTATCGGTTCCGTATTCAAAATCATACTGGTCCCGCAGGGCAAGGAGAATAAAGATAAAGAAAGTTGCTGGAGAAAAAAATTCTCCAGCAACTTTGTCTTTGATGAATAAAGGAAATTTTTTGTTTAACTATTCTCACTATTATTTGATTTAGTGATTTTTTTCTTCTTTGGAGAAACCAGTTTGTGACCGGAATAAATGGACATGCCCATACAAAGCAATGAAGAATAGGCAAAGTATTTATGCGCAGTCATAGATTTTTTGATTCCAGAATAAATGCATCCCAACATACAGAAAAGTGCGCCTAAGGCCCAGTATTTATGTGATTTCACGATTTGATGCCTCCTTTGATTTAACTGATTCAATTATAACGTTTTTTTACGAAAATGCAAGCATTACCGGGAACGCTTTCATGTGGACGCTGTGACTGCCGCTACGGTCATGATCGGTGGGCATTACGAACAAGGCTCACATGTAGCATTCGACTCCGAATATCAGCCGGCACACATATGAGGACGGAAAATGTAGCAGCTAAAAAAATTGCTTTTTTCTGCTCAAAGTGCTACAATCGGAATATAGCGAATACAAAGGTAGGAAAGCTCCCATGCAAGGAATGTGACTTCGTCACAGAAGAAAATCATAGATTTGCTACAATAAAAGCAGAAAAACAGGAAGGAGTATCCACCATGAGAGAAACGAAATACGCAGGAACTCAAACCGAAAAAAACCTGATGGCTGCCTTTGCCGGTGAGTCCGAGGCACGCAACAAGTACACCTATTTTGCATCCAAGGCCAAGAAGGAAGGTTTTGAGCAGATTGCGGCACTGTTCCTCAAAACCGCTGATAATGAGAAGGAACACGCCAAGCTGTGGTTCAAAGAACTGAACGGCATTGGCGACACCGCAGAAAACCTTCTCTCCGCCGCTGAGGGTGAGAACTACGAGTGGACGGATATGTACGATGGCTTTGCCAAAACTGCCGATGAGGAAGGCTTTCATGAGCTGGCCCAGCGTTTCCGCCTGGTAGCCGCCATTGAAAAGCACCATGAGGAGCGCTACCGTGCCCTGTTGCACAATGTGGAGATGGCAGAGGTCTTTGCCAAGAGTGAGGTCAAGGTATGGGAGTGCCGCAACTGCGGTCACATTGTGATCGGTGAGAAAGCTCCGGAGGTTTGCCCCACCTGCAACCATCCCCAGAGCTATTTTGAAATTCACGCAGAAAACTATTAAAGAAAGAAAAGGAGAATTATCATGGAGCAGAAGTTTTACATTTGCAAGCATTGTGGCAACATCATTGCCAAAGTTAAGGACGCAGGCGTCCCTGTCGTCTGCTGCGGCGAGCCGATGAGCGAGATCGTTCCCGGCACCACCGACGCCGCCGTGGAGAAGCACGTCCCTGTCTGGACAGTGGAAAACGGCATCGTCCATGTCAAGGTCGGCTCCGTGGAGCACCCCATGCTGCCGGAGCACTACATCGAATGGGTATCTCTCCAGACCAAGCAGGGCAATCAGCGTAAGGAACTGCATCCCGGCGAAAAGCCGGAGGTCTGCTTCGCTCTCTGCGAGGGCGATGAGGTCGAGGCGGTCTACGCCTACTGCAACCTCCACAGTCTGTGGAAAGCGTAATTCACCTTCTTAAAATCCGGTGCTTCAAAAGCACCGGATTTTTTTATCAATGTAACCTCGTCACAGAAAAAGACTTTGCCCTGCGGTATGATAAAGCCATAATCAATAAACAAGAAAGAGGTGGCGAACATGAAAATCAAGCTCAATCCCGATCAGGAGATTGTCAATATGAAAAGGAATATGGCTTTTCGCTGAATGGAAAGCGAAGCTGACCCGGGCTGGGGCTGTCTGTATGAAAGCGATATTTTTTTTGAAATAATCTTGACAAAATTTATCAAGATTGATATGATGGTATTAACAAGCAAGCGAAAAGAGGATGTGGAGCATGATCATCACCAAAGAGACGGACTACGCGCTGCGCATTTTGCGGGTGCTGCTGGACGGGGAGAAGCATTCGGTGGCCGAGATGTCGGAAACGGAATTGATCCCCAATCAGTTTGCCTACCAGATTCTGCGCAAGCTCTCCGCCGGCAATTTGGTGCGGGTGAGCCGCGGCGCTCTCGGCGGCTGCGAGCTGTCCTGCGATCTGGACGCGACCTCCCTCTACGATCTCATGGGGGTCGTGGGGGAGCGGGGCATCCTGTGCGCCTGCATGGAGCCGGGATATGAATGCCGCTGGCAGGACAAGCATGGGCGGTGCACCATCCACTGTCAGCTGGCAGCCTTGCAGCAAAAGCAGGACGAGGCGTTCCGTGCCGTGAGCCTGCGCAGGCTGCTGACCGGCGGATCCGATCCCCAAGATACAAGCAAGCTGTAAAATTTTAAAAGGAGGTACCCGTATGCTGTTTCAAACCACGGCGGCGCACGAAGAGCTGCGCGCGAAGATCCGGAGTTTTGCGGAGGAGGAGATCAAGCCCCTCGCATTTTTAATGGATCAGAACAACGAGTTTCCCGAGGAGGCTGTCAAGAAGCTGGGTAAGCTGGGCTGGATGGGCATTCCCTACCCCAAGGAGTACGGCGGTGCCGGTCTTGATGCCCTGAGCTACGCCATCGCGGTGGAGGAGCTGGCCCGTGTGGACGGCGGCACGGGCGTAATCCTCTCCGCCCACGTCTCCCTCGGCTCATGGCCCATTTTCGCCTATGGCACCGAGGAGCAGAAGAAGAAATATCTGGTTCCGCTGGCCAAGGGCGAGAAGATCGGCGCCTTCGGCCTTACGGAGACCAACGCCGGATCTGACGCCGGCGGCACGGAGACCACGGCGCTGGATAAGGGGGACTACTACCTCCTCAACGGCGGCAAGATCTTCATTACCAACGCCCCTAAGGCGGACACCTATGTGGTTTTCGCCGTCACCACGCCGGACATCGGCACCCGGGGCATCTCCGCTTTCATCGTGGAGAAGGGCTGGAAGGGCTTTGAGTTCGGCGACCACTATGACAAGATGGGTATTCGCTCCTCCTCCACGGCGGAGCTGATCTTCAACGACGTGAAGGTTCCCAAGGAAAACCTATTGGGCAAGGAGGGCGAGGGCTTCAAGATTGCCATGTCCACGCTGGACGGCGGGCGCATCGGCATCGCCGCGCAGGCGCTGGGCATCGCCCAGGGCGCGTTTGAGCACGCGTTGAGCTATTCCAAGGAGCGCGTCCAGTTCGGCAAGCCCATCGCGGCCCAGCAGAGCATCGCCTTCAAGCTGGCGGATATGGCAACCAAGCTGCGCTGCGCCCGGTTCCTCATCTACTCCGCGGCGGAGCTGAAGGAGCAGCACGCGCCTTACGGCATGGAGTCCGCCATGGCGAAGATGTACGCCTCGGACATCGCGCTGGAGGTCACCAACGATGCCTTGCAGATCCACGGCGGCAGCGGCTACCTCAAGGGCATGGAGGTGGAACGGGCCTACCGCGACGCCAAGATCACCACCCTCTACGAGGGCACTAACGAAATCCAGCGGGTGGTCATCGCCTCTCATCTGTTGGGCAGGCTGGGCAAGAGCTCCGGCGGCGAGAGCCGTTCGGCGGCCAAGAAACCCGCGCCCATCACCGGCATTCGCAAAAAGACCATCTTCCGGGAGGGGGATGCTGCCCAGCAGGTGGCCGACCTTGTGGCGGCGCTGAAGAAGGATGGTCACGACTTCTCCGTGGGCATCCCTATGGATACGCCCATCCCGCAGGCGGAGCGGGTGGTCTCCGCGGGCAAGGGCATCGGGGAGAAAAAGAACATGAAACTGGTAGAGTCGCTGGCCAAGGCCGCCGGCGCGGCCATCGGTTCTTCCCGCCCTGTGGCGGAGACTCTCAAATATCTGCCGCTGAACCGCTATGTGGGTATGTCCGGTCAGAAGTTCACCGGCAATCTGTACATCGCCTGCGGCATCTCCGGCGCATCCCAGCACCTTAAGGGCATCAAGGACGCCTCCACCATCGTGGCCATCAATAAGAACGGTAACGCGCCTATCTTCAAGAACTGCGACTACGGCATCGTGGGCGATGTGGAGGAGATCCTGCCCCTGCTCACTGCCGCGCTGGATAGCGGCGAAAAGTTGCCCGCGCCGCCCATGGTAAAGATGAAGCGGCCCACGCCGCCGAAGCCCGCCCCCATCGGCGACCGCTACGTCTGCAGCGGCTGCGGCTACGAGTATGTGCCGGAGTTGGGCGACGAGGACGGCGAGATCGCGCCCGGTACGCTCTTTGAGCAGCTTCCCGCCGAGTGGGTGTGTCCCGAGTGCGCGGAGACGAAGGATCAATTTGTAAAGGCTTGAGGCCGTGAAGGAGGCAAGATAAGATGTATTGCGTGCGTAAAGTAACGAACGACCTCTACTGGGTGGGCGCCAACGACCATCGCCTGGCCCTGTTTGAAAACTGCTTTCCCATTCCCCGGGGCGTAAGCTACAACGCCTACTGCCTGCTGGATGAAAAGACGGTGCTCTTTGACACGGTGGACTGGTCTGCCTGCCGCCAGCTTTTGGAAAATCTGGCGTATGTGCTGGATGGCCGCGAGCTGGACTACCTGCTGGTCAACCATCTGGAGCCGGATCACGCCGCCTGCATCGAGGAGATCCTGCTGCGCCATCCCAAGGTGAAATTGATCTCCAACGAGAAGGCATTCATGCTCATGCGGCAGTTCGGCTTCCATGTGGACGGACATGAGTGCATCGAGGTGAAGGAGGGCGACACCTTCTCCTTCGGCAAGCACACCGTCACCTTTGTGGGCGCGCCTATGGTTCACTGGCCGGAGGCCATGGTGACCCTCGACGTCACCGACGGCGTCCTCTTTTCCGCCGACGCCTTCGGCACCTTCGGCGCGCTGGACGGCAAGCTGTTCGCCGACGAGGTGGACTTCGAGCGGGACTGGCTGGACGACGCCCGTCGCTACCTTACCAACATCGTGGGCAAGTACGGCCCCCACATCCAGCTCCTGCTGAAAAAGGCCGGCGGCGTTTTGGATCAGATCAAGTACATCTGCCCGCTCCACGGCCCCGTGTGGCGCAAGGATCTGGGCTGGTTCATTGAAAAGTACGACACATGGAGCCGCTATGCCCCTGAGACCCAGGGCGTGCTCATCGTCTACGCCTCTATGTACGGCAACACGGAGAACGCGGCGCAGGCGCTGGCGACGTCGCTCTGCGATAAGGGCATGAGCAAGGTGGCGATGTACGATGTGTCCTCCACTCATGTCTCCCAGCTGATCTCCGAGGCGTTTAAGTACAGTCACATTGTCCTGGCCTCTGTGACCTACAACCTCGGCATCTACCCTGCCATGCATGACTTCCTCATGGATATGAAGGCACTGAATCTGCAAAACCGCACCTTTGCCATCATTGAAAACGGCTCATGGGCGGTGAAGTCCGGTGACCTCATGCAGAAATTCGTCAACAATGAGCTTAAGAACATGACGGTGCTCAACGAGCGGCTCAGCCTCGCCTCGTCCATGGGCACGGACAAGCGCACTGAGCTGGAAGCACTGGCGGACGCCATTCTGGAATCTATGAAGTAACTGGCAGGAAAGCCAAAACCAAGACAACAGACAACAAACAGCCCCACCGCGTCGGCGGCAGAAAAACCGGCTTTCAAAAACAGAGCGGGCAAGCGTGATACTGCGCTTGCCCGCTCTTTGCCCAAAAGGACATGAGAAGTGACCGGAGAAGATGAGAGGATCGAAATGGAGATCAGAAAACGAAACGGGGAGTCTGTTCCCTTTCAACAGGAGAAAATTTTCAACGCCATGAAAAAGGCGTTTGACGGACAGGGCAAGGAGATCGGGAGCAGAGAGATGGATGAGATTCTCGCCACCGTTCTCAACAATCTCTCCGTCACAGTGCCGCTCACCGTAGAACGTGTGCAGGACGAGGTGGAGCGAACGCTCATGGAGCGCGGACACTATGAGGTGGCCAAGGCGTACATCCTCTACCGCGAAAAGCGGTCTGCGCTGCGCCGTGTCCGGCATACCATCGCGCGGACGGTGGGGGATGACTCGCTTGACGAGGTGCTGCGCCGCATCCAGATGGATTTTACCGAGGAAGTCTACTCCCTCGCGGCGCTTCAAATGAAGTTTGAGAGTTTCTGTCGCCTGGGCATGACGGAGGATGAGCGGGCTGAGGCACTGACCAAGGCGGCGGTAGAGCTGACTACGGCAGAGGCACCCAAGTGGGAGTTCATCGCGGCGCGGCTTCTGAACCACTCCTTTCGCTGTCGCAACGCACAGGAATGGGAGGGGCGCGGCGTCTGCGACCTCTATGGCAAGCTTCGCTATCTGACGGATAAGGGACTCTACGGTGACTATATCCTTGCCCACTATACCCACGAGGAGATTGCCATGGCGGAGGACTTTCTCTGCCCGGAACGGGACGAGCTGTTCACCTACTCCGGCCTTGACCTGCTGCTCAAACGCTATGTGATCCAGTCACGCAGCCGCGTGCCGCTGGAAACACCGCAGGAGATGTTTTTGGGTATCGCGCTGCATCTTGCTATGAACGAAGGCTCTGACCGCATGGGGTGGGTAAAACGCTTTTACGATATGCTCAGCCGTATGGAGGTCACGATGGCGACACCTACCATGTCCAACGCACGAAAGCCCTACCATCAGCTTTCAAGCTGCTTTGTGGACACTGTGCCGGACAGTCTGGACGGCATCTACCGCTCGCTGGACAACTTCGCAAAGGTCTCTAAATTCGGCGGTGGAATGGGGATGTACTTCGGTAAGGTGCGCGCTGCAGGCAGCACTATCCGCGGCTTTCAAGGGGCGGCGGGCGGTGTTATCCGCTGGATCCGGCTGGTCAACGACACCGCCGTGGCGGTGGATCAGTTGGGGATGCGGCAGGGCGCTGTGGCGGTTTACTTAGACGCATGGCACCGGGATCTGCCGGAATTCCTTCAACTGCGCACCAACAACGGCGACGACCGCATGAAGGCACATGATGTGTTTCCCGCCGTGTGCTATCCGGATCTCTTCTGGCGACTGGCGGAGGAGAACATAGACGCGCCGTGGCATCTCATGTGTCCGCATGAGATCCTCACGGTCAAGGGCTACGCACTGGAGGATTACTGGGGTACAGAATGGGAGAAGCGGTATCTGGACTGCGTCAATGACCCGCGCATCGAAAAGCGCAGCGTCACCGTCAAGGACATCGTGCGGCTGGTGCTTCGCTCGGCAGTGGAGACCGGCACGCCCTTCGCTTTCAATCGAGACAGTGTAAATCATATGAACCCAAACGGCCACACGGGAATGATCTATTGCTCCAATCTCTGTACGGAGATCGCGCAGAACATGGCACCCATCGAGCACATCAGCACTGAGGTGCACACGGAGAACGGCGACACAATAGTGGTGACGGCCACACGCCCAGGTGAGTTTGTGGTCTGCAATCTGGCGAGTCTGTCTCTCGGTAATCTGCCGGTGGAGGACGAGGCCTATATGGAACGCACGGTGGAAACGGCCATCCGCGCACTGGATAATGTGATCGACCTCAACTTCTACCCGTTGGAATACGCGCGGCTTACCAATCAGAAGTACCGCAGCATCGGCCTGGGCGTCAGCGGCTACCACCACATGCTGGCAAAGCGCGGCATCCACTGGGAGAGCGATGAGCACCTTGCCTTCACCGACGCAGTGTTCGAGCTCATCAACTACGCCGCTGTCAAGGCGGACACAGCTCTGGCACGGGAAAAGGGTCGTTACGCGCTCTTTGAGGGCAGCGACTGGCAGACGGGCGCGTATTTTGAAAAGCGGGGTTATACCTCCGAAAAGTGGCGGGCGCTTGCGAAAACGGTGGCGGTGCAGGGAATGCGCAACGCCTATCTGCTGGCGGTCGCACCGACCTCCAGCACATCTATCCTCTCCGGCACGTCGGCGGGCATAGATCCAATTATGAAGAAATTCTTTTTAGAGGAAAAAAAGGGCAGCATGCTGCCCCGCGTTGCTCCGGAGCTTTCTATGGACACATGGTGGTACTATAAGGCAGCGCATCTAATCGACCAAAGCTGGTCGGTACGCGCCGCGGGCCTTCGCCAGAGACATATTGACCAGGCGCAGAGCATGAATCTCTATATCACCAACGACTATTCCATGCGTCAGGTGCTCAGACTGTATTTGGAGGCGTGGAGGGCCGGCGTCAAGACCATTTACTATGTCCGCAGCAAGGCCCTTGAGGTCGAGGCCTGCGAAAGCTGCTCGTCATAAGGAGGATAGCATGACGGAACTGAAGAAAAAGCCCCTCTTTAACCCGGAGGGCGACCCTGATGTGCGCCTGCGGCGCATGATCGGCGGCAATACCACCAACCTCAATGACTTCAACAATATGAAGTACGCTTGGGTCAGCGACTGGTACCGGCAGGCCATGAACAACTTCTGGATTCCTGAGGAGATCAATCTCTCGCAGGATGTGAAGGACTATCCCCGCCTGCTGTCAGCCGAGCGCAGCGCCTACGATAAAATTCTGAGTTTTCTTGTCTTTTTGGATTCCATTCAGACAGCGAACCTGCCTAATATCGGCGCCTACATTACCGCCAACGAGGTCAATCTCTGCCTGTCCATTCAGGCGTTTCAGGAGTGTGTCCACTCACAGAGCTACAGCTATATGCTCGACACCATCTGTTCCCCCGTGGAGCGCAATGACATCCTCTACCAATGGAAAACGGACGAGCATCTGCTGCGCCGCAACACCTTCATTGGGGACTGCTACAACGAGTTTCAGGAGCGGAAGGACGCTCCCACGCTGCTGCGCGTGATGATGGCAAACTATATTTTGGAGGGCATCTATTTTTACAGCGGCTTTATGTTCTTCTACAATCTCTCCCGAAACGGGAAGATGCCCGGCTCGGCGCAGGAGATTCGCTACATAAACCGCGATGAGAACACGCACTTGTGGCTGTTCCGCAATATCATCACGGAGCTGCAAAAGGAGCAGCCGGAGTTGTTCACCGCCGAGAGCGTACAAGCGCTGCGCGAGATGATGCGTGAGGGCGTGGAGCAGGAGATCGCATGGGGGCATTATGTAATCGGCGACGACATCCCGGGGCTGAACCGGCAGATGATCAGCGATTACATCCGCTATCTCGGCAACCTCCGCTGGACGAGCCTTGGCTATCCCGCATTGTATCCAGGCTTTGAGAGCGAACCGGAGAGCATGGAATGGGTCAGCCAGTACGCCGACGCCAACATGGTCAAGACCGATTTCTTTGAGGCACGCAGTACCGCCTACGCCAAGAGCACCGCACTGATAGACGATTTATAAGAAAACCAAAGACATCAGAATAGGAGATATTACTATGAATTACAGCGCTATGATTCAAAATCGCAGATCCGTTCACGCATTCCGCGAAAAGGAAGTTCCGAGCGAGGCTATCGGCCAGCTCCGATCCTACTATGAAAAGACCTGCCCCCGTCTTGTCCCGGAGATTGCAACGGAGTTGATCGTCTTGGACAAGGATGCACAGCCGGCGCTGGAGAACTCAGCGGGCTATAATCAATTTCTCATCGGAGCACCGCATTACCTGCTCCTTATGTCTGCCCCGCATTCCTATGCGGCCATCAACGCCGGCTACATGATGGAAGATCTCGTCCTCAAGCTGACTGAGTTGGACATCGACACCTGCTGGATGACCTTCACCGACAGCGACAAAATCAAAAAGGCACTGTCTCTCGCCACCCCGTTAGAGGTGGCGGCAATCGTTGCCTTTGGCTACGGGGAAAAGACCGCAAAAAAGCTGCGGCTGAATATCCTAAGTATGTCTCAGATCGATGTGCGGGCCGAGCAGCAGTACTACGCGCCCAAAAAGGGCGTGAACGATTTGGTTCACATGGGGAGCTGGAGCAACAAGTCTGGGCTTGACGAGATGATGGACTTCTATGACGATATGCTCTGGCAGTCCTTCTACGCCGCTTCGCTCTCCCCCAGCTATCTCAACCGTCAGCCCTATGGCTTCCTTGTGCAGGATCACAGCATCTATTTGGTGCAGCAGGAGGATGCCTACACCGATAATTTGGATGCCGCATTGGATCTCGGTATTGTTATGCTCCACTTCTCCGCCGTCGCCTCCAAGTGGGCGGGGCAGGTACGCTGGGAACTTTCACCTGCTGCGCCCGACGGCCTGCCGGAAGGACTTCGCTCCGCTGCGGTGTACCACATGTAACGACTCTGGGGGAAGCAAGGCAACGGTAAAATGCGCGACCGTCGATCCGCGGTTGAGCGTATGTTTCGTTAGAAAAGAAGAACCTATCAGTCAGTGTCTGAGTAAGGAAAATAGGAGGTATATTTTATATGGCTATCCAAACGGTAACAGATGCCATCCGCTATGTAGGGGTGGATGATAACACATTGGCACTCTTTGAAAACCAGTACCCCGTCCAGCCTATGGGAGTGAGCTACAACTCCTATGTCATTCTGGATGAGAAGATTGCCGTGATGGACAGCGTGGACGCACGGGCAACGGAAGAATGGCTTTCCAATGTGGCGCGGGTGTTGGAGGGGCGCAGGCCCGACTATCTTGTGGTCACACACATGGAGCCGGATCATTCCGGCAGTCTCATGCGGCTGGCACAAAAGTACCCGGAGATGAAGATCGTGGGAAACGCGAAAACATTTACCCTGATCAAGCAGTTCTTCGGCACAGGTGCATTGTCGGAAGACCGTATGCTGGAGGTTGGCGAAAGAGATACGCTTTCCTTGGGTTTGCACCGGCTGCGCTTTCTGCTGGCGCCGATGGTACACTGGCCGGAGGTGATGACGGCGTATGAGGAAACGGAAAAAATCCTGTTCTCGGCGGATGCCTTCGGACGCTTTGGCTCACTGGAACGGACTGCCCGTGCCCCCTGGGTGCCGCAGGCCCGACGGTATTATTACAATATTATCGGGAAATATGGCGCACAGGTGCAGGCTCTGCTGAAAAAAATCTCCGCGCTGGAGATCAAAACAATCTGCCCGCTCCACGGTCCCGTGCTTACAGAAGGGCTGGAGGAGTGTCTGCGGCTCTATGATCTCTGGTCACAATGGGAACCAGAAGAATCGGAGAGCATACTGATTGCCCACGCATCCATCCATGGAAATACTGCCCATGCGGCGAAGACCCTCAAGGGTAAATTAGAGAAAAAAGGCGTACAGGTCAACATATGTGATCTCACTGTGACAGATCTTTCCTACGCTGTTGCCAGTGCGTTCTACTGCGGGAAGTTGGTTTTAGCCAGCGCCACCTATGACGGAGGACTGTTTCCGCCCATGAGGGAGTTTTTGGAGCATTTACGGACAAAGGGATTCCGAAACCGCCGGGTTGGCCTTATTGAAGACGGCTCTTGGGCACCTGCTGCCGCGCGGCTGATGCGCACCAAATTGGAGGAGATGAAGGATATCCACCTTTACGAAACGGTAGTGTCTCTGCGTGGTGCATTGAACCAAACCAGCGAAGCGCAGATGGACGCTCTGGTGGCTGAGCTCTGCGCAGAATAAGCTGCAACAAACCGCAGCTATTTTCGTACAGATGATGGTCTTACTCATCTGCTTTATGTCCCAAGGGCAGAGTACCGTCATCTCAGGTTGAGGTTACGATGTGGTGTGGGGCGAGACCGGAGTCTTGAGAATACCCAAACAAAGGAAAGGAGCTGACAGATATGGCAGCTATGAACATGAATCAGGAGCAGTTTGAGCAGGCGATCCGGGAGAAAAAGCCCGTTTTGGTGGATTTTTGGGCGCCCTGGTGCAGCTACTGCCGGAGGATCGGCCCCGCGTATGAGAAGATCGGAGAGGAATACGCGGACAGCCTCGCCGTCGGCAAGATCAACATTGACGAGGAGCCGCGGCTGGCGGGGGCCGAGGGGATCGAGGACATCCCAACTCTGGTGCTGTACCGGAACGGAAAGGCCGTGGATTCCATCATCGCGCCCGGCTCAAAGGCAGAAATCGACCGTTTCATTCAGGAAGCCTTGGCGAAATAACGGAGGGTTCAGATATGAACAACAATCATGTTTATGATATGCTCGTGGTGGGCGGCGGACCGGGCGGCTACACCGCCGCCCTGTACGCGGCACGGGCGGGGCTGGACACCATCGTGCTGGAAAAACTGTCCGCCGGTGGGCAGATGGCCCTGACCGAGCAGATCGACAACTATCCCGGCTTTGAGGACGGGATCGACGGCTTCTCTCTGGCGGAGAAGATGCAAAAGCAGGCGGAGCGCTTCGGGGCACGCAGCGAATACGTAGAAGTCCTCCGCATGGATCTGACGGCGGTTCCCAAGCTCGTGGAGACCAGCGAGGGGATCTTCCTGGGGAAAACCGTGGTGCTGGCCACCGGTGCGAACCCCAGAACGCTGGGCGTGGCCAGAGAGTCGGAACTGGTGGGCCGGGGCGTGGCCTACTGCGCCGCCTGCGACGGGATGTTTTACAAGGGCAAAACGGTGGTCGTGGTGGGCGGCGGCAATTCCGCCGCGGCAGATGCCCTCCTTCTCAGCCGCGTGGCGAAAAAAGTGATCCTCGTCCACCGCAGAGACACCCTGCGGGCCACCAAGATCTATCACGAGCCGCTGGCACAGGCCGAAAACGTGGAATTCCGTTGGAACAGCGTCGTTTCCGCGCTGCTTTCCGGGGACAGACTGACCGGCGTCCGCCTGCGGGACACCGTCACCGGTGAGGAAAGCGTGGTGGACTGCGACGGCGTATTTGTCAGCGTGGGCCGACAGCCCGCCACGGCGCTGGCGGTGGGTCAACTGGCTCTGGACGGCGGCGGCTATATCGTGGCCGGAGAGACCACGGAAACCAGTATTCCCGGCGTTTACGCCGTGGGCGACGTGCGGACGAAGCCCCTCCGTCAGGTGGTCACCGCCGTGGCGGACGGCGCGGTGGCAGTCCACATGGCGGAAAAATATATCGCGGAAAACCGATAAGGGAGGTAGATTGAAAAAGCCATGTTTAAGGTCAGGCCAGATACGACCGCAGTGGGGATGCCGACATATCTGCAAGGCAAACTGCCAAAGTGATGGCAGATAAGATAACCCATGTAACATCGGGAGATATGTTGTCTCTCCATATCCAGTCCACGCAACAGTGAGCAACTGAACACAAAGCACAGCCACAGATGTACTCTGCGGCTGTGTTTTTATGCGTAGTATACCGCGTGACAAGCGGTTTTACTGTGACGGCTTCACATAATTTGAGAAAATCGGCTTCGAGGCAGCTTTTGGAGCACAAGCCCTTTGTGGTTGTTGACAGAGAAAAAAATATAGGTATAATAAAAGCAAAATAATAAGACTCATTCTTGCATTTGGAGAGTTGGCGGTATGCCAAAATACGCAGAGGAGATATTGACCGC
>ENA-OQKR01000562-OQKR01000562.1-human-gut-metagenome-genome-assembly--contig:-NODE-562-length-14663-cov-2.640272_pt1 | contig 14663 bp, 14 predicted proteins | sample MGYA00242803_ERZ504806 | MGnify/ENA primary metagenome ERZ504806 (study PRJEB26092, sample SAMD00036399) | human gut metagenome | host: Homo sapiens | study: EMG produced TPA metagenomics assembly of...
CAAGTTTCTTTTCCATGTCGATGATCTTTGTTCTGTCCCTTCCAGATCATCGCTTGTTCCATAAAGTGTAATGTTCGTTACAGTTCCCATTGCAAAATCTGTATGGCTGTATGATGTCGATTCCTTTTTGCATCCTGTCATCATAGATGGGATCATGCTGATGCACAAGATACTTGCGATCGTTTTTTTCAATGTAAGTCTCATATTCTTTACTTACCCCTTCTTTATAAATTTACATACTGCCATCCATACTCTTTGTAAGCTTTGATCTTTAATTTATTCTGACTAACATATTCTTGTAAGACTTTCTTTCTCTGATTTTGTGTGACAGAATCCTTCATCATCCTTATTGCAACATCAGGATATCCTTTACATAACTTCCAGATCGATCTCTCCAGAGATTCTCCATCTTCTGCGTATCTTGTCTTGGTTACTCGATAGCCGTCTTTTGTTTTCTTCAGATACATGACCCCTGGATAACTTCCACCAGAGTAGTTCTTTAACAGACTTCCATAACGATAATATGTTTCACTCCAGAAGTTCGCATAAACTTCTGCTCCGGATTTTGTTTCAACGATCTTATAAATATTCAGCATTGGGATTGTAACAAGTCCTTCTTCTTTATCTTCGTCAGATCTCTTTTTTGTCTCATCAAAGACTGCCTTGATCCTTAAGTCTTTCCCTGTATATTCGTATTCTGGAAGTTTGGTATTAAGTTTTATTTTGTCGGATGTTTTAAGATCTACCATTTCACTTTGTATGTCTGGCTGGTTTTCTTTTCCTGATAAAGTATATAGTTTTAGGCCGTCTTTGTCTACCACTAACACCGATTGTTTTCTGATTCCTTTGGAATCTTTCCACTGATATGCATACTTACTTGATGAGACATCCATTGCACGGATCTTATCTCCGATCTTTCCAGGTATGCTGTCCGATTCTTTTTGTGTATGTTTATGATCTTTGATGATCGTCTGATACAATTTGTCTTTTTCACTGATCTGTTTGGATGGCGTGATTTTTGCAAATTTCATGTTATCACACCGTTTGAGCGAATATGCATAAATATTTCCGTTTACTTTTCCTTGTAATTGATTGTAAATGATCATCCATTTCTGATTCTTTTGACACCTTTATAGCCGTCTCAAGTCCTGGATTTTCTTCATCTCCTTCACTGTAGAAATGATCACATCCGATTTTGTCAAGATCTACCGCAGCAATGACTTTCTTCTTTGTTCTATCATAGATCACACTTCCAACAGAGTCTGAAAATACGGCAAGGTTATCTGAGCAATACGACAATTCTATTCCTTCATTCTGAAACAACCTATTATTTTTTGCCCTGTAAGAAAGCCAGGCACAGATCTGTGCTGCAGATGCTGACTGATCGCTTTTTTTGATCGTTGCATAGACTTCATTTTTCTGTGCCTGACTACTCTTACCCTTCCCACACCCTGTAAACAACGATGTTGCCATAACAGCACTCATCAATAGTAAAGTACCTTTTCCACACTTTCTCATCTTTGTTCCTCCTTATTCTCTTATTGTCTCCTATCTTATTGTTTTCAACTTTATTATACAAAGAAAAAGCATCAAAAAAGAAACAAAATCTTAAGATTCTTCTACATAATTCTTAATGATTTTGTTTTCTTCTTGTATACATTATAATTCTATGATCTTGCCATCACAGATCGTATATTTTACTTTTCCTTTTAATTTCCATCCTGTAAATGGAGAGTTCGTTGCTTTGGATTTATATTCCTTGACTTCCCATTCTTCCTCTGGATCAAACAAGACAACATCCGCAGGTTTCCCTTCCTGCAATCTTCCTTGTTCCATATTATATAGTTTTTGCTGGATTTGATCGTCATCTTCTCCAGAAGCTGCATCATAGAAAGATATCCTTTCTCCACAAGTTCTGTGACTCCAAGTGCCAGCGATGTCTCGATTCCTGTAATGCCACTTGGTGCCTGATCTAATGGTTTGTCTTTCTCTTCTTTGGAGTGTGGGGCGTGGTCTGTCGCAATGATCTCGATCGTACCTTCCTGTAATCCTTTGATGATCCTCTGACGGTCTTCTTCTGTTCGAAGTGGCGGTTCATTCTTGCCAGTGTTCCGTATTTTAACTACGGCCTCTTCTGTCAACGTGAAACTGGTGTGGAGACGCCTCTGCGTAAACATTCGCACCTTTTTCTTGGCTTCTTTCACGTAATCTACCGCAACACCAGAGCTGATATGCTGAATATCGACTTTCGCTCCTGTTTTGACTGCTAATTCACAGTCTCTCTTTACCATCACGGCTTCTGCCAGGTAAGAAGCTCCACCATAATTTAACTGTTCGGAGACTTTTCCCTGGTTCACTCCTGGCTGTTTAATATATGCAGGATCTTCTTCATGAAGACTGATCGGTACATCTAATTCTTTGGCTTTCTTCATGGCTTCTTCTACGAGCTTCTCATCCATCAGTGGAATTCCATCGTCTGTAAATCCACGAACCCCTGCTTCATAGAGTGCATCCATGTCTGTTAATTCTTTTCCTTCAAATCCTTTGGACACAGCTGCTGCCTGCCATACTTTGATCGGAAGTTGTTCACATCTGTCTTCAATCTCTTTGTAAATATCCACAGAATCCACGACAGGCTTTGTATTTGCCATACATACTACCGTCGTAAATCCACCAGCTGCTGCCGCAGCAGAACCTGTCTGTAAATCTTCCTTATATGTAAATCCCGGATCGCGGAAATGTACATGTACATCGATCAATCCAGGGGCTGCGATCATCCCGGAAGCATCAATGACCTGTTCAATGCCAGAGACATCATCTACCTTACCGATCTGTCTGATCCTCTTCCCGTCTAATAAAATATCTGTTACCTGATCGAATCCGCTTTCTGGATCCATCACTCTTGCATTCTTAATTAAAATCATCTCTGCCTCCACGATCATATGTTTTATTTTACCTGTTCTTTCACTGCTTCAGCGACAGTTTCTAAATTATCTTGTGTCAGTTCTTTTTCTGATTTCACGACAATAACATAGTTATTTCCGCTCTTTGATGTGATCGTCCCAAATGCATTGTATGCTGTCTCATCATCAATTTCTTTTGTCATTGGTACAAACGCTACTTCTTCTGTCTCGATCGTATCTCCGATCTCGTAATTATGTCCTTTTTCTTCCAGTGCCATTACCTCATTAGAGATTGTTTCATCTAGATCTTCTTCCATGATCTCCTCAGATTTTCCTTCACACTGCTGAATGCTGACATTCATTCCATTGACTTCAAAACTGTGATCAGAGGCTTTGGTCGTGATCTTCTGTTTGATCGCAAATCCTCCTGCTACAGATAAGCAGATTCCTACAATGGCTAAAAACTTTTTGTTAAAAATAATTTTTCTCATGGTTCTATCCCTCCTTGAATGCTGGCATTTTAGTCAGATATAGTATACCCTATTTTATAGATAAATTGCGAGCTATTTTTTTCTTAATTTTTTCTTTCCAAAAAATATTCCCTTTACCTGATAGAAAAGATTTTGTTTTTGTGTCTTCTCTTTTGGAGCAAGTCTTTTTGCTTCATTTAAAAAGTGGATCTGTGAATTCATATTATCTTCACGTTTTTTCTTAGTTGTATATTCTCCGTTGGAAAGCAGTACCTGTGCCTGAATGTTATCCTGCTTCATCACATTGATCATCTTCAGGATTCTTTGTTTTAACCTTGGATCATAGATTGGTGCTGCGACTTCAACTCTTCTTCTTGTATTCCTTGTCATCATATCCGCAGATGAAATATAAATCTCTGTATCATCTCCAACTCCAAATGCATAAATCCTTGAATGTTCCAGAAATCTTCCGACAATGCTTTCTACACGGATATTCTCTGTCTTCCCTGGGATTCCAGGACGAATACAGCAGATTCCACGAATCAGCAGAAATATCGGAACTCCTGCATTTGACGCCTTCGATAACTCATCGATGATCTTACGATCTGTTAAAGAGTTCATTTTCATAAAGATCCCACATGGCTGAAAGCTTTCTGCTTTCATTTTTTCACGTTCAATCCTTTTTATGATCCCATCCTGAAGACTTGATGGTGCCACAAGAAGATGTTTATACGTTCCTTGAAGATTAAATGTTGCCATATTGTGAAAGAAAACAGATGCATCATGTCCAATTTCTTCGGATGCTGTCATAAGGCTTAAATCTGTATATAATTTCGATGTACTTTCATTGTAATTTCCTGTTCCGATCTGTGTGATGTAATAAATTCCACGACTGTTTTTCTTCGTGATCAGACAAACTTTAGAATGAACTTTGTAATCTTCCATTCCATACATAACCTTACAACCAGCTTCTTCTAAGATTTCAGAATAATTGATGTTATTTTCTTCATCAAATCTTGCCCTAAGTTCCATCAATACAAGAACTTCTTTTCCATTTTCCGCTGCCTCACATAGATATTTGACGATCCTTGCCTGCCTTGCCAAACGATAAATGGTGATCTTGATAGAAAGAGTTTCTTTATCCTTTGCACTTTCTTTCAATAATTCAATAAATGTATCCATACTGTCAAACGGAAAGAATAATAATTTATCTTCCTCAAGAATCTGTTTTGTCACACTGACTCCTGGAATAAAATCTCTGTTTAACGCTGGTACAAATGGACGATAGCATCCATTTTTTCTCTCTTCTTTTGACACTTTATCTGTCAGCTTGTAAACATATTTTAAATCCAACGGCGCCTGGCTTTTAAAGATGTCCTGTTCTGAAATATTTAAACGTTCTGAGAGGTATTTTTTAATCTCTTTATGACGATTGCCCTCAATTTCTAAGCGAACTGGTTTTAATCTGGCCCTCATCTTAATGATCTTCTTCATATGTGTACGATAATCATCCGTTGATTCATAAATCTCATCATCTGGATTGATATCAGCACTTCTTGTAATACATAAAACTGCCTTTTCTTCTACCGTATAATTCTCAAATAATTCATCGCAGAAATACAAAATGATGTCTTCTAAAAGTACATATCTTCTTCCTTCCCCTGATAGAAAGATCATACGCTCCACATCTTTTGGAAGTCCAATGATCCCAAAAGAGATCTTTTCTTTCTTCTTTAAGATCAATCCGATCTGCAATACTTTATTCGGAATATGAGGAAATGGATGCTGTTTCCCGATCACGATCGGAGAAAGTACTGGCAGTATCATCGCCTCATAATATGTCTTTAATTTTTTCTTTTCCTCTTTTTCTAATTCCTCGATCTGACAGCGTTTGATCTTCTTGTCTGCTAGTTCTCTGGATACTTTTGCAAAGATCTTATCTCTTAATTCATACAGTGGTCTGACATGTTTTGCGATCTCATCTAACTGTTCTTCTGGGGTCAGATCCGAACGGATATCTCTGTGATTATCATGGATCAGACTCATTTCATGAATGCTGCCCACTCTGACCATAAAAAATTCATCCAGATTGTTCGTAAATATCTCTAAAAATTTCAGACGTTCAAAAATAGGAACGTTTTTTTTATCTGCTTCTCTTAAAACACGCTCATTAAATTTCAACCAGGATAATTCCCTGTCCTGTGTGTAAGAAAAATCATAGTTTTTGTTCATCATCCTGCCCTCCATCATTCATTCTATTTCCTATGAAAAAATCCGGAGAGATATTGATATTCCCCCGGATTCTCATTCTTATTAATATGCAAATTTTTCTGCAAAATATGCTTTCAGATCTTCAATCTTAACACGTTCCTGTTCCATTGTGTCACGGTCACGTACTGTAACTGCTCCGTCTTCTTCAGAATCAAAGTCATAAGTTACGCAGAATGGAGTACCGATCTCATCCTGACGACGGTAACGCTTACCGATATTTCCACGATCATCGAACTCGCAGTTATAATACTTACATAACTCAGTATATACCTTTTCTGCTCCTTCATTCAGCTTTTTGGAAAGTGGAAGGACACCGATCTTAACCGGAGCAAGTGCCGGATGGAAATGCAATACGGTACGCATATCCGGCTTCTCTTCTGTTCCGATGTTCTCTTCATCATAAGCACTGCACAGGAACGCAAGTACCATACGGTCTGCTCCCAGTGATGGTTCAATTACATATGGGATATATTTTTCTTTTGTCTCATCATCAAAGTATGTGAGATCCTGTCCTGATACATTCTGATGCTGCGTCAGGTCATAATCTGTACGGTCTGCAATTCCCCACAGCTCGCCCCATCCAAACGGGAAAAGGAACTCTACGTCTGTAGTTGCCTTACTGTAGAAAGAAAGCTCTTCCTTATCATGGTCACGATAACGCACTTCATCATCTTTCAGGCCAAGAGATGACAGCCAGTTCAGGCAGAAATTCTTCCAGTAGTCAAACCACTCCAGATCTGTATCCGGTTTGCAGAAGAACTCCAGCTCCATCTGCTCAAACTCTCTGGTACGGAATGTAAAGTTACCAGGTGTGATCTCATTACGGAAAGACTTTCCGATCTGACCGATACCAAATGGAAGTTTCTTTCTGGATGTACGCTGTACATTCTTAAAGTTTACAAAGATCCCCTGTGCTGTCTCAGGACGAAGGTAAACTGTATTCTTTGCATCTTCTGTAACACCCTGGAATGTCTTGAACATCAGGTTGAACTGACGGATATCTGTAAAATCATGCTTTCCACAGGTCGGGCATGGAATCTGATGTTCTTCAATAAATGAACTCATCTCTTCCTGAGACCATGCATCTACAGAACCTTCAATCTCAATTCCTTTTTCTGCACAGAAATCTTCAATGATCTTATCTGCACGGAAACGCTCATGACACTGTTTACAGTCCATCAGCGGATCACTGAATCCTCCAAGATGTCCAGATGCGATCCATGTCTGTGGATTCATAAGGACGGCACAGTCTACACCCACATTATACGCGTTCTCCTGAACGAATTTCTTCCACCAGGCCTTTTTTACATTATTCTTAAGCTCTACACCGAGATTTCCATAATCCCATGTATTCGCAAGTCCACCGTAGATCTCTGAACCCGGATATACAAATCCTCTCGATTTCGCAAGTGCTACGATCTTGTCCATTGTCTTTTCAACCATTTTATGTTCCTCGCATTCTTTTCATTTTCCATCATTTGATACACGCTGAAACGCCCACCGCATCAATGTTTTCATTGTAGCGGTTTACGGACTATTTTGCAAGACCTCTTACAGCAACGTTTCCAGAATTTCCAGCGACTTAAACTTCCGATCCACGTAAAGTCCCATAAGCCGTTCTGTCACTTTTGAAAGCTGCTGCAAAATCTCCGGCTTCACGTTAAAGGTATACAAATGTTCTACTTTACTGCTTTCTATGTATTGCATGCTATATAATGTGGAAGAAGCCAGTCTGATACCGTCCCGCACTTCACCGGCACATGTTTCACAGACCAGTCCTCCTCTGCCGGCACTGAAGACTGCTGTTTCTGCCTTATTCCCACAATTCACGCACTGAAAGACCTGCGGTCCCTGTCCGTTGATCGTCAGGATCTTCAGTTCATAAATGCACCGGATCAGGGCATCCGGAATATGCGGATTCGTCAACGCCCGCATCGTCTGATACAAAAGCTTCAGCATCTCGAGTTCGTCGTTAAATTCTCTCGCATAATAATTCGCAACCTCAAGAAAATAAAAACCATAATACGCTCCCAGCACATCCTCCCGGAGTTCCGAAAAATAATTGATCACCTTTGCCGACTGGATCGTATAAGAACTTCTTCCCTCATACATGGTAAATTCACCGAATGTAAACGGGTTCACTACTCCGACAAGCGGACTGTTCGGTCTTCTCGAGCCTTTGGCAAATGCCGATACTTTTCCCTGTTCTTTTGTAAGCAAAACGACCCGGCGGTCATATTCCCCCACCGGAGTCGTCGAAAGCACCATCCCTGTCAATACGATCTGGTTCACGTTGTTCCTTCTTTCTGCCGTCATCTTCCCATTCTGAAGACTGACCGTCTGCAATACAATTTTTATAACTAAGATAATCCTTGATCTTTCCGCTGTGCAGAAACTGATCCCAGTACATTTTCTCCATCAGGCCACCTCATCCTAAGTCTGCTTCTTTCTCTGGAATTAGGTTCCCCGGATTGACTTCATTTTATCATAGTGTGCATAAATAGGCAAACATTCCCATCCCTCATTGACATTTATCTCTTCCTTTTTTATAATCATCTGCGGAGATAGTATCTGTTGATACAGAACTATACTCTGACTGAATCACTGAAATCTCATCTGAAACCAGAGATCATTGCAAAAGTGCAAGAGCTTATATTTTTAGGAAATAAGACTCAGGACCAGATGTATTCTGGCTGATTTTTTTTCCTTAAAAGGAAAGGATATATGAGATGACACTTGAATTATTAAAAGGAAAGATCCACCGCGCTACTGTCATTCAGGCAGAACTTGATTATGTAGGAAGCATTACGGTGGATGAAGCATTACTGGAGGCTGCTGGAATTCTCGAATATGAGAAAGTCCAGATCGTTGATGTAAACAACGGAAGCCGTTTCGAAACGTACACCATCAGCGGACAGCGTGGCAGTGGAATGATCTGCTTAAACGGAGCTGCTGCAAGATGTGTCAGTACCGGAGATAAGATCATCATCATGGCTTACGGACAGTATACGCCGGATGAAGCAAAAGAACACAAACCTGCGGTTGTATTCGTAGATGAGGAGAACAAGGTAAGCCGCGTGACCAATTATGAACGTCACGGACTGTTAAAAGACATGGAATAAAAAGATACTCAATTATCATAACGTATTTTTTTACATGCAATCACCTGAGATCACAGTGTATTCAGAAGAGAACTCTCCGAATTATAACGAATAAAGGAGAATACCAATGCAGGTAACTAACACAATTGAAAAAACAAGAGAACTCGTAAATAACTGGAAAAAAGAAGGTAAGACCATCGGTCTTGTCCCTACTATGGGATATCTCCATGAGGGGCATGCCAGTCTGATCCGTCGCTGCCGCGAGGAAAATGATATCGTTGTTGTATCTGATTTCGTCAATCCGACACAGTTTGGACCGAATGAAGATCTGGAAGCTTATCCAAGAGACTTTGACCGCGACAGTGCACTTTGTGAAAGCATCGGAGCAGATCTGATCTTCTGTCCGTCACCGTTGGAAATGTATCATGATCCACACGCATTTGTCAGTATCGATACTTTATCTGATACGCTGTGCGGCAAGACGCGTCCGATCCATTTCAAAGGGGTGTGTACCGTTGTATCAAAGTTATTTAACATCGTAAAACCGGACCGTGCTTACTTTGGACAGAAAGATGCACAGCAGCTTGCTATCATCCGCAAAATGGTTCTGGATCTGAACTTTGATATCCAGATTGTCGGATGCCCGATCGTACGTGAAGAAGACGGACTTGCCAAATCTTCCCGTAATACATACTTAAGCTGCGAAGAACGCAAAGCTGCCCTCTGCCTTTCAAAAGCTGTAAAGAAAGGTCAGGAACTGATCCGGAATGGTATCACCGCATCTGAAGTATTAGAACCGATGTGTGAAATCATAAACAGTGAACCGCTGGCACGTATTGATTACGTATCCATGGTCGATGCACTCAGCATGCAGCCTGTTGACTCCGTAAATGCTGATGTCCTGGTTGCTATGGCAGTTTACATCGGAAAGACACGACTCATCGACAATTTCAGTTACGAGGTATAAGATATGGAGCATGTTACAAATGCATTATCACGGCTCAGCTCTGTTCTTACCAAATATATCGGAATGATTATTATCTGCTTTTCTGTCATTGCCTTCTTCTGGCGTGATGGATTTGCATGGACTACAAACTATACTTCGATCTTTCTCGGCGTTGCCATGTTCGGCATGGGACTGACTATTCATATCGGAGATTTTAAAGTGGTATTTACCAGACCCAAAGAGATCATTATCGGATTTGTCGCACAATATACGATTATGCCGCTGATTGCATGGGGACTCTCGGTCCTCCTTCATCTGCCAACGGATATCGCACTTGGTGTCATCCTGGTCGGATGCTGCCCCGGCGGAACTGCCAGCAATGTGATTACTTATATCGCAGGTGGTGATGTTGCACTTTCTGTTGGCATAACAATCACTTCAACTCTGGCAGCACCGGTTATGACGCCGCTTCTGGTATATCTACTTGCCGGTGCATGGGTTCAGGTATCTTTTCCCGGGATGGTGATCTCGGTTGTAAAGGTCGTACTGATCCCGGTTCTTCTGGGTATCCTTCTCCGTAGACTGATCGGCAGACATATTGAGAAATTATCCGGCATCCTTCCGCTGATCTCCGTTGTATCCATCGTCATGATCATCAGCGGAATCGTCGCAGTAAATGCGGAAAAAATCATGACATCCGGATTCCTCGTACTCTGTATCGTTATCTTACATAATCTTGCAGGTATGGGACTTGGATTACTTGCCGGACGCATCTTCCATGTGGAATATGATAAATCAACTGCCCTTGCGATTGAAGTCGGTATGCAGAACAGCGGTCTTGCTATCACACTTGCCACCGCAAACTTTGCTGCAAACCCATTTGCCACACTGCCTGGGGCAATCTTCAGTGTATGGCACAATATTTCAGGCTCTTTATTCGCAAGTCTCCGGCGCAGCGGAAAGTATAAGATAAAGGAACAAATAGCCAAAGCAGAGCATGTAATTTAATATATACAGCAAAAACCTCCTGTGAATGGAACATATCTAATTCCATCCACAGGAGGTTTTTTATGCCTCTTTACATTACCAACGTACCAATCAGATGCACGATAAATGCTGCGATCCACGCAACCATACATTGTCCCAGCACCACATATGCCGCCCATTTTGCGCCAAGTTCTCTCTTGATCGATGCAATAGCCGCAACACATGGTGTATACAACAGACAGAAGACCAAAAGGCTTGCTGCTGCCACCGGCGTAATTGCTCCCGTCAGTTCTGCCGTACTTCCAAAGAGTACCGAAAGCGTAGATACCACACTTTCCTTTGCCATAAATCCTGTGATCAGTGCAGTAGAAATCTTCCAGTTTCCGAAACCAAGCGGAAGGAATACCGGTGCAATGATTCCTGCCACAACTGCCAGGATACTGTCCTTGGAATCTGCTACCACATTCATGTGTAAGTTAAATGTCTGCAGGAACCAGATGATAATTGTTGCAAAGAAGATTACGGTAAATGCTCTCTGCAAAAAGTCCTTTGCTTTTTCCCACAGAAGCTGCCCTACATTCTTTGCTCCCGGCATACGGTAATTCGGAAGTTCCATGACAAACGGTACGGCCTCACCTTTGAACATCGTTCCTCTTAAAAGCAGCGCCATCAGAATTCCCATCAGTATTCCACCAAAATATAACGCTACCATCACTACTGCTCCTTGTTTTGGGAAAAATGCTGCCGTAAAAAATGCATAAATCGGGAGTTTCGCCGAGCAGCTCATAAATGGTGTCAGAAGGATCGTCATCTTACGGTCTCTCTCCGAAGGCAGTGTCCTGCTCGCCATAACACCGGGAACCGTACATCCGAATCCTACCAGCATCGGTACGATACTCCGTCCGGAAAGTCCGATCTTACGGAGTAATTTATCCATCACAAATGCAACTCTTGCCATATATCCGCTGTCTTCCAGAATGGACAGGAAAAAGAATAAGGTAACGATAACCGGAAGGAAACTTAACACACTTCCCACACCATTAAAGATTCCATCGATTACCAGCGAATGAATAACGGAATTGACATTCCAGGATGTCAACGCACCATCTACCAGATTCGTAAGTGCAGAGATTCCCATATCCAGCAGATTCGACAACGCAGCTCCGATCACATTAAATGTCAGCCAGAATACAGCCGCCATAATTGCAACAAAGCATGGAATAGCTGTATATTTTCCCGTCAGAATCTTATCCATCTTCGCACTTCGCAGATGTTCCTTGCTTTCTTTCGGCTTCACAACCGTAGCATCACAGATCTTCTCAATAAATGTAAAACGCATATCTGCAATTGCTGCGGACCGATCAAGTCCACGTTCCTGTTCCATCTGCTTTACAATATGCTCCAGGAGCTGTTTTTCATTCTCATCCAGCTTGAGCTGTTCCAGGATCAGTTCATCCCCTTCTGCCAGTTTGCATGCCGCAAATCTTACCGGAATGTCTGCCTTCTTCGCATGATCCTCGATCAGATGCATGATCCCGTGCAGGCATCTGTGTACTGCCCGCCATGTCATCTGCATCACAGAATCCTGTCTCCCGGACTTTCCTGATATTTTGCCACATGCACTGCATGTTCGATCAGTTCTTCAATTCCTTCATTCTTCGCAGCCGATATTGGAATAACCGGTATTCCAAGTTCCTGCTCCATCTCATTTACCAGGATCGATCCGCCGTTATCCCTCACCTCATCCATCATATTCAGTGCCAGAACCATAGGAATATCCAGCTCCATCAGCTGCATGGTCAGATACAGGTTCCGTTCAATATTGGTTGCATCCACGATATTGATGATTCCCTTTGGATGTTCATTTAACACAAAGTTTCTGGTCACGATCTCTTCACTGGAATACGGCGACATAGAGTAGATTCCCGGCAGATCTGTCACCAGGGTATCACTGTGTTCCTTGATCACTCCATCTTTACGGTCAACTGTCACTCCCGGGAAATTTCCCACATGCTGATTAGAGCCGGTCAGCTGGTTGAACAGTGTCGTCTTTCCGCAATTCTGATTTCCTGCCAGTGCAAATGTCAGTGTTGTTCCATCCGGCAGTGGATTCTCATCTGCTTTTTCATGATATTTTCCACCTTCTCCAAGTCCCGGATGATCAATCTTCTCTTTCGGAATCTGATTCTTAATCTTAATCTCATCACGGACATCTGTAATCTCTATCTTTTCCGCATCTGCAAGCCTGAGTGTCAGTTCATAACTATGGATACGAAGTTCCACCGGATCACCCATTGGTGCGTATTTTACCATGGTAACGTCTGCCCCCGGAATAAGTCCCATATCCAGAAAATGCTGTCTCAATGCACCTTCTCCACCTACGACTGTCAATGTTGCACTTTTGCCGATTGGTAATTCTTTTAATGTCATCGTCTGTACTTCCTTCCAAATTTATCTACAGGCAGTGGTATTATTTCCACTGTTACTGATAATTTTTCTCAACTCGTAAGGTTAGTATAGACTTATCGATAATTTTTGTCAATAACCACGGGTAACCACGGGGACAGGAAATTTGGCTTTTTATCTGTCCCTCATGGATCTTTCTGATGCTAGTTACCTCGTTTTTCTAACATTGACAAATATGAATCCCTTACCGTCTCTGTCTTTTCGCATCCCAACATTCTCATTAGTTCATATATCATATCCAATCCACCTGCTCGTTCTTCTTCTTTTGCAACAATTATCTCCAATTCCAGAAAGTTGCCCAGATTCTCTACCTTATCTGCAGCCGCTGTCATATGATCTTTTATATAATAACCTCTTGTCTTCTTCACTCTGCAAGACGCTGGATAAAATTCAAGTTCTTTAAGAATGTCTTCCATCTTTTCCGGCTCATAGATATCAATCTCTGTTTCTTTCCTGGTCATGGATACCTGGTCTAATTTCGGTCCTTTGCAGTTAAGCTGTGCTTTTACTTCTCCCGTATCCAGATTCTCCGTCTTACGGATGCGCAGTGCCTTGTCCTTCTTCCGCATATCATAGTGATCACTGGTAAAATAAGTATCCGTCTCCACAACGGTTTTCTGATATATGAACCCTGTTTCAAGCAATTTTTGCTTTATCTTTTCTATATTTTCAATGGGTATTTTAACCTCTACTTCTATCATCTTTTCAATGCCTCCGATGATTCTGTTTTCCGCGCTTAGACGATTTCCAGAAATACATCCACTTCCCCGCCACAGACCATACCTTCTTCTTCGGCTTCATTTCCGGTCATGTCTACATGGCAGATCCTTGCCTGTTCTCCCTCTCCTGCTGCCATAAGTCTGGCAATCTGGATGACTCTTGCTTCCATACATCCGCCGCCGATCGTCCCAACGCAGCGGCCGTCTCTGTATATCAGCATTTTGGTTCCCAGCCCCTGTGGTGCGGAACCATGTCTGGTAATGATCGTTGCCATTATCTTCTTTTCCGGATACGGTTTCTGAGCAGTCAGCGCACGCATAATTTCTTTGGAATATCCATAAGTCCGTTTCTTCCTGTTCTTTACTTCAATAATCTCTGCAATAATTGCCACTCCGATCTCTGCCGGTGTCTGCGCTCCGATATCCAGACCGATCGGTGTATACACTGCATCCAGCACCTCCTGATCCACGCCTTTTTCCGCCAGACTTTGTTTTACCAGTGCTGTTCTTCTGCGGCTTCCGATCATACCGATATAGGCATGCTCTTTTGCGGCTATTTTCTCCAGACAGATTTGGTCATACCGGTGTCCTCTCGTCAGGATCACAAAATACGTATCCGCACTTCCCTGTATCTTGTCCAGTGCTTCTTCGAATGGTTCGCAGATAACCTGTGACGCCCCGGCCAGTCTTGCATGATCCGCATCATCGGACGATCTTCCAGTACAATTACCTCACAGTCCATCATCACTGCCATTTTAATCACCGGAATCGACACATGCCCGGCACCACAGATCACAATC
>ENA-OQKR01000563-OQKR01000563.1-human-gut-metagenome-genome-assembly--contig:-NODE-563-length-14661-cov-2.404431_pt1 | contig 14661 bp, 11 predicted proteins | sample MGYA00242803_ERZ504806 | MGnify/ENA primary metagenome ERZ504806 (study PRJEB26092, sample SAMD00036399) | human gut metagenome | host: Homo sapiens | study: EMG produced TPA metagenomics assembly of...
CGATCTGTACCGCTGTTTCTTCTGACACCTCTGTCGTCCAACTCATGCCCGGAAGTAATGTTGGAATGGAAATCTTGCTTCTCTTTTTTCTCCATTCACTGCAACCAGCTGATAACCCTTTCACCGTGTAACACGGGAGATTATCCCGGCAGGTTACTTTTACCTTTGTTCCTTCCTTTTCCAGAATGACCGGTGCACACTCTCTTGCTACTGTATGGTACGATGGTTTCGGATTACCACACAAATCTGTAGATCCGTGAACCCTCTGCCGCAGTTTTCCCTCCCCTTCTTCACCCATCTGGGTTCTGTAATCATTCAGACAGAAATATATGGTTCCTGCTATATTGGGGTACTTCCTGTAACAGGTCATCTTTTCCAGAAAAATCTCATTTCGTCTGGTATCGCCTCCTGCGAATGCCGGTTCACACAGACCAAACTCAGAAGGAACCATCGGCTTGTCCGGATTCATCTTTACTACCTGATTCCACTCTTTATACTGATCAAGATCTCCATGCCATGTTCCGATATAGTCGTTGATCATCATAAAATCACCGTCTGTGGTTCCGTCTTTTGCCGGATTTTCATAAATGCGGTTCGTCACATAAGAAGCCTCCCGCTCCGAATCTATAATGTGCGCATAGGCAATTGCATCTTTGATATACTGAATCGTCTCGTCACACAGTCCGTCCAGCTCATTTCCCACGCCCCAGGCAATAATCGATGGATGATGTCTGTGATTTTCCACCATTTCTGCGATCTGCTGTTTAAAAATACGCAGCTGTTGTTCTCCGGCCTTTTCCGGTTCTTTTCCCCAGAAAGGAACTTCTTCCTGTACCAGCATTCCATGCCGGTCGCACCAGTCAAATACCCAGTCGTCCTGCTGCCAGTGGAACCGGGTAAACACACAGTTGGTTCCTTTCAGGCAGCGCAGCATCTTTTCCAACTGCTCCTTTGACTCAGCAGCTCCATACGTCGGGTCTGACCCCGGCATCCACTCTGTACCACAGACTCTTACCGGTTCACCGTTCAGGAAAAATCGTCTTCCCTGTATATGGAAATCACGAAATCCTACCACTTTTTCTTTCTGATCCAGAATTTCTCCCTGTTTTTTCAGCGTCACAGTAACGGTATACAAAACAGGCGCATCAAAATGCCAGTAATGAATGTTCTCCAGAATCATGTTTCCTGTCGTAATCCTGGTTGTTCCGTTCTCCATCCATCCTTCCCGTATCACTTTCTCCGTACCATCGCAGCCTTCTGTAATCTGCCACTCCAGCTGCAGATTCTCCATCTGTTCCGGCTGTCCGATCTCGGCCTCGATTCCAAAGATACCAAGACCTTCGTCTTGCCGCTCCTCCTTTGTCGTAATCACCGGCCGGGAAGTAACAGTCATTGTCTTAATATATGCTTTTCCGGTAACCCACAGTTCCACCGGTCGGATAATCCCTCCATCATTCGCCCAGTCAAAGCTTCGATTGACCGGCAGCATATCCGGGGAAAAGCGATTATCCGCTGAAACAGTAACTATATTGCTTCCGGCTTTCAGATACTTTGTAATGTCCACTGTAAATGGCGTATAGCCGGAATTTTTATGTTCTCCTGCTTTTTCTCCGTTCACGTACACAACTGCGTCATGATAGACGCTGTGAAAATACAACCGTACACATCCGGCAAGCCATGCTTCCGGAACTTCCAGTTCCTTCCGGTACCAGCCAATTCCCCAGTACTCTTCGGTTCCTTCTTCGATATTCCAGGTATGTGGAACCTGTACGGTATGTCCGTTTTCCAGACAATCCATGGTATCACCGACAGCAAACTGCCAGTCTGTAAGCATCTGTTTTTCTATTTTCATTTTCACAATTTCCTTTCTGATTCTTTCTCAAAAGAAGTCAGCCCTTCACAGCTCCTGCTGCGATTCCCTGAATAAACGTTCTGGAACACAGACTGAAGATCACGATCATCGGAAGTACCGACAGACCAAGGGCACACATGATCGCCCCGTAATCACTTCGGAACGCATTGGACAGGTTATTTACCATCAACGGAATGGTAAACAGTTCCTGCTTATTGATCAAAATCAATGGTAATACATAGTTGTTCCAGGACCACAGGAATACCAGCGTAGCCAGTGTTACAAAACCAGATTTGATACATGGGATAACAATCTTAAAGAAAATCCCGGGTTCTGAGCAGCCATCCAGTCTGGCGGACTCCAGTAATTCATCCGGAATACCGTCACTGATAAACTGCATCATCAGAAATGCTCCCAAAGGGTGTGCTGCCCAGGTGAAAATCAATGGCAGTAAGGTATTGATCAGGTTTAATTTTCTCATCTCCAGCATATAACCGATCATGGAGATCTGTCCCGGAATCATCATGATTGCCATAACAAAAGCGAAAATAAATTTTTTACCTTTGAAATTGTATTTTGCAAGTGCAAAACCGATCATGGTAGATACCAGTACACTCAGAATTACAGATACTACGGATACCGTAATGGAATTAAAATATGCACTGAAATATCCTTTGGAAATTACCAGTTTCAGGTTGGCAAGAAAATAATCGCTGGGTAATATAGGAAGGCCTTTGAAAATATCTTCACTATAATACGTTCCCATAACAAATACGATATACAGTGGAAAGAACATGATCAGTGTCATCACGATCAGAATAATCTGCTTTATTACAGCAGCCGCTCTTTTTTTTGCTTTTTTCATGATTCTTTCTCTCCTCTCCCTGTAATCTTAAATCCTATAATAGAAAACAGCATAATAATCATAAATAACGAGTAGGCAATCGCAGATCCGTATCCCAGCTTGGAATCCAGATTGAATGCATCATTGTAGAATTTCCATACAACAGTCAGCGCTGTATTACCAGGACCTCCGGTCTGTGCGCCGCCAAGTGCTGCCCAGCCGCTGAATAACAGCTTCGGTTCTTCAAACATCTGCAGACCGCCGATCATGGAAGTGATAACCAGAAATACTGTGGTATGCCGCAGCATCGGAATCGTGATTCTTGTAAAGATTTTCAGATTGGAGGCGCCATCCACAGCTGCTGCCTCGTATACTTCCATCGGCATGGATGTCATCGCTGCAAGATAGATCGTCATATAATAACCAAGATAACGCCATACGATCATGATCACAATGATCACTTTGGAAGCAGTCTCGCTGTTCAGCCAGTAAAACGGCTCATCCAATATTCCGATGGATGTCAGCAGTTTATTCGCATATCCGGACTGCCAGTCAAACAGATAGGAAAAAATAAAACCGATTGCTACCGGAGTTGTGATATACGGGAAAAAGTTTACGGTCTGATACAGACGTTTTCCTCTGCTGATATCAAACAGCAGATAAGCCACTACCAGTCCCAGAAATACAGTGATCGGCGTAGAGAAAGCCATCAGGATCACTGTGTTTTTTAAGGCTTTCCAGAAAAGCGGATCTTTTGTAAATAATGTGATATAGTTCTGTAAACCAACAAAAGTTTTCGTGCCGATTCCGTTCCAGTCAAAGAAGCTCAGCTGCAGCGAATAAAGCATCGGATATAAACTGAACAATGCGTATGCTGCAATAAACGGAAGGCAAAACAAATACGGCCATTTATTTTTCTTACCCATAGTATGATCCTCCATGTTTTTAATAGTAAGACAGGCTGCCGGAACAACCGGCAGCCTGTATCCTTTTCAACTGTTCTATTTGATTTCTGCCTCAGGAATTAATGTCAGTACTTCGGTTTTTAAGATCTCCATCGCTTCATCTGTTGTCATAGACGGATTCGCTGCCATCTGAGATACGGTATTTCCAATAGCAGATTTTACATTTGCTTCGTTTTTGGTCTGTACCTGTCCTACAGTGTTGATCGCGATATCGTTGATAAAGTAATCTGCCAGTTTCTGTCCGCCGAAGAACTCATCATACTGTCCTTCTTCTGTGAAGAAATATGAATTCTCATCTTCGTATGGTGCTTTGAATCCGGTCATGAATCCAAACTGTTCATAAGCTTCTTTCACGCCATCACCGGTGCAGTATACATCCTGAACATAATCCCATGCTGCATCTTTATGTTCGCTTCCGGAATAAATACTTACAGATGTTCCACCATAGGTAAATCCGTTTTCCGGTGCTTTTGTCAGACCCCAGTTTCCTGTTCCATCCGGATCATTGGTTGCTTCTTCCCATTTTGCAGCCCACGGTGCACATGGATAGAAGATAACTTCTCCTGCTGCGAAGCTGGAGTTATATGCCGGTGTGCTTGCTTCCTGTTTTCCAAGAACACCTGCCTGATTGAATTTTGTTGCGATATCCAGTGCTTTTGTATAACGATCTGTAAGGTCGATCTTATTTCCATCAATATAATCACTTACGGTCTGTGTACACAGAATATTCTGGAATAATACGCTGATACCCGGCAGAGCTGTTACCTTTCCGCCACTCTTTTCTTTTACCTGTGTTGCAACATCAAACATCTTATCCCAGTCAGAGATCATATCTGCGATCTCATCCGGATCATCGGTTCCCAGATATTCTTTTGCAAGATCACGACGATATGCAAAACCACTCGGGCAGATCTGCTGTTCTACACCGTACAGTTCTCCGTTTGGTCCGGAACCAAGGGAAGTAGCAAAATCAAACATATCTTCTTTCTTTACATTGTATGGATCCTTTGATAAGTCTTCTGTAATACCGAGATCCCATACTTTTCCGCGATAACTCATCTCACTGAGAATAATGTCCGGCACACCGCTTCCGCTTGCCAGTGCACTCTGCAGTTTCTGCATATAATCAGCTGTAGAAACTACCAGTGTATCAAAATTAATATTTGGATGCTTCTCATGATACCACTCTGTCATATGGGTCAGATGTGCTTCATCCCAATCCCAAATAGTCAGTGTGATCTCTTCACCATCTCCACTGCTCTCTGTAGATGCACTCTCTTCTGTTTTGCTTCCTGTATCTGTTGATCCGCTTTCCGATGTACTGCCGCCACATCCACTGATGGATGGAACTACCATGATCGCTGCCAGTGCCAGTGCTAATACTTTTCTCTTCATACGCTTCTCCTTTTCTTTCCAACTCTCCGTACACACCTTTTTCTTGTGCATTTTCACCCTGTTTGTTCGGTCGACCATTTGTTTTTTGTAACTATAGTATAATATTTCTTCTATAGAAACAAAATGCTGTATCTATTATTTTGATGGACTATTTTCCTCTCTTGCATGTTTTCGTGTATTTTTCTTTATCTGGTTTTTACTTTACAAGCTCCTGGATTTCTTTCACAGTAATCTCTTCTTCCGGACTGAATTCTTCCGTAGTCATGTACTGGTAAATAGCATCCAACAGTGCTCTGCCCTCCGGATATTCCTGCAGATTCTGCAGTCCCATAGATGATACGATCAACTTTCCACCACCGCACCGGAATTCTGCCAGCTGGGCCATCGGACGCATATAGGCATAGCTGTCCATCTCCGTCACGATCGCTTTTACCGGATGCGGGAATATGATCGCTCTCTGGGAAGCCATCGGCCACCACTGCCAGTTTGTGTGAAATTCCGTTGGGAAATTCTTAAAAATCGGATGATTGACATCGATCAGCTGTCCCATGCCACCTTCCTGTGCGGCAAATGTACCGACCGACCAGAAATCCGTAGTGAACTGTGTCTGGATCGAGGATGGCAGGTGTCCTTTGTCTGCATCCGGTGACAGGTACACCTTCCCACCTTCCTGCAGAACCTGAACTGCTTTTTCATCCAGTACTCCGATCTCATACACTTCAGCCGGGCAGACCGGTCTGACCGCCGGATATACCCAGATCGGATACCGATTGCAGATACCGGCTTGTTCTACGGTAAGATCCAGTCGCACAGCCTGTGCTATCCGATCCAGAGCGATACGAATCTTTCCAGCTGCTGTGATTCCTCCTGCCGGACACGTAACTGCCGGAAGTTCTCCACACTGTTTCACATCCGCTCCTTCCAGACAATAAGTAACCGGTCCGGTCAGATCCTCTTTTCCATAATTCGCGATCCGTACTTCTGCTTCCAGCGTTTCTCCCACTTCATATGTATATTTCGGAAGTGCCACAAGTGGAAGCTGTGCCCGGAAGAATGAAGCAAAATGCTCCGGTTTTGCGAAGTCAAATGGTTTCGATTCCATATGGGAATTGATCATACCTACCAGTGCGGTACCCTGTCCCGGAAAATCCTGCAGACCGAGAAGTGAGATTCCGGACATATCTTCTGTCCGCATCGCCGCTTCCACCTCTTCTCGGTATCCGATCCTTGAGATCTCTCCGGTAGCTTCCACATATCTTTTCCACTGTTTCATAAGTCTCAGTTTTTCTGCCTTTTCCTGAATCAGCCGCAGGTTGGCCGGGTCGGAGATTCCATGAAACTCTTCCAGCTCATCAAAGTCCGGCAGCACCTCAAACTGTCCCACTTCAAAACTGAAAACCGGTTTTGCATACGTTTCCCGCAGATGCTTCATGCTCTCATCATAGTTCACAGCTGCTGACGGATAGCGGTTATTAATATGGCCCTGGATTCTCTTATCTCCCGGCATAGCTGCAAAAGTTCCCCTCAGATCATCCGTAAAATATTTCTGTGATGTATAGAAATCACTTTTCGCATCACACCCGATCGTTCCGTAATATGCATTTGATCCATTAGCATACATACGGGTAAGATCCAGACTATGTGCCAGTTCTATCATGGCATCCATCCGCTGCCGTCCAAGATCTCCGGTCCACAATTCGTTGCCAAAGGTCATCATCACAAAAGATGGATGATTTGCCAGCCAGAGGATGGTCTGTTTCAGTTCCTTCTGGTAATAAGCATAGCTGTCCTCCGCCTCAAACGCATTCTTCGGATTCCAGTGAGAAAGTTCCGGCTGCATCAGCATTCCCATCTGGTCCGCTGCGATAAATGCTGCTTCCGGTGGAATGTGAGAATGAAAGCGCATACAGTTTACACCATAAGACTGATACAGATGCAGAATCTTATCCCATTCTTCGACCGTCATCGGCGGATGACCGGTCTCCGGGAACTCACAGCAGTTGGCCTCACTGCGAAGGAAGATTCTTCTGCCGTTCAGTGCCAGATGGCCTTTTCCGTCATCTCCGAAGTCACGGACACCGAATGTTACCGTTTTGCAGTCACCGTCCCGGAGCTCTGCGGTCAGTTCATACAGATTGCCTTCCCCTTCGTCCCATTTTTTCACATCTGCTTTCAGTTTCAGATCTCTCAGCCAGATCGTGTGTATTCCGGCAGGCACATTTACTTCCTGTTCCGCTGCTTTCTCCAGTGCCGCAGACTGGATTCTAAGAATACCTTTGACTGGAACACTTCCATCTATGATAACCTGAACATGAACTCTGTCTTTTTCCGGATAGACTCTTACTGCAGACAGGAACACTTCCCTTTCTGTTCTCAGCCGTACATACCCCAGCAATCCGTTCCAGTTAGTCTGCGTCTCATCGGTTGCCGCGGAAGAAAACACGATCGCGTCATGGGGCAGTCCTGGATAACTGTTATCGGAACGCAGTGTGATCCGGTGCTCCCCGTCCAACAGATCTGTCACCTCAAAAATATGCGGGGTACTGATAGATGGTTCCACATAATCCGGAACTTCTTTTCCATCAATCTCCAGTTTCAGGCATCTTGTTCTCTCCACTTCCAGAAATACCCTTTTTTCTTCTTCCGGAATATACGAGACATTTCTGCTGATACCCGCTTCTCCCTCATAGGTATATTTTCTTGTATAACGGGTTGCAATCGGTGCATCCGGATCAAAGTCTTTCTCAGCATTTCCAAGATCTGCATCCGGATGCCACTGATTTGCTCCCAGATCTTTCCCCCCAATCTGGTTTTCGTCCAGTGTACCCGGTATCTGCATCGGATAAGTGCTTCCATCTTTTAGTTTTGCTTCCCATTTTCCAGCCAATGACAAATATTCCATAAGCCCTCTTCTCCTTTATCTTTTCTGTGCCAGTGCTCCCTGATAATCCCCCTGTTTTTCCAGAATCTGTGTCAGCAGTCCCTCTGCTTTTTCTTTCTCACCCAGTCCCAGATGACCAAGCGCCCGCAGATAATTGCAGTACTGTACATTGCGCAGTGTAAGATCTTCCTGGAAGACTTCGATCTCTGGAAGAGATACTGCAAAGTAATCGTACTCTACCAGATCAAACAGATGCTGTTCTCCAAACGTCTGTAACTGATGGAAGGATTTCTTCGCTGCGTGATCCATACCCAGTTCCTGGTTTGCCAGTCCCTGATAATAGATAAAATCCGATGGCTGATCGTTATAGTACAGCACGCTTCCCGGCTCCTGCGGACCGGATGACGCCAGACGGAAATATTCTTCCGCTTTCTTTGTATCACCAAGCTGACGGTACGCAAGTCCCATATAATAATGAGCCTCATTATCCGGTACATTCGGAAGCTTTCCTTCTCCCAGATTCTCCGGATAAGAAAGGGTTGCTTCCAGAAGTTCCAGCGCTTCCTGTGGTTCTTTCTCTTCCAGTTTTTCCATAGCCAGATGGATCAGTGCATATTTGTACTGGGTGCTTACTTTTCCTTCCCCGCCTTCCCATGGATGGAACTGACGGGAACGAAGACCATCCAGTGCTTCCTGGTAACGTCCCACATCGTTTAACAGCGTGAGATAACGCAGATACAGATCATCTCTTCCTGCCGTAACCGCCGGATGTGATTCCATCACTTCCAGACGTTTCATCACCGGAAGATTCATACGGGCTGCCAGCTGATCGTACTCCAGCCAGATTCGTGGATATTCCTGATCCAGCGTGCATGCCTTCTCCATGACATCCATCGCTTTCCCATGATCATTTTCTTATTGTAATAGAAGATCGCCAGATTTCGATATGCCGGTGACAGGTCTTTCTTTTCTTCTGTTGCTTTCTCCCAGTGTCCTGCTGCCTGGGTATACTGCTTTTTATCATACAGCAGGTTGCCAAGATAGTAATGCGCCATAGGTGCCTGTGGTAAGCCGGCAATCACAGTTTCCAGAATCCGGATCTCTTCTACCCTGTTCGGGAAGCAGTAATCCGGGCAGGCTGTCTCTCCTTTTTCAAACGCTTCGGTAGCCTTTTTGTTTTCTTCCTTCTGTGTATAAATATATCCCAGTGTATACCAGCAGATCGGATCTTTCTTCGGGCAGGCTCCCAGAATGTGAATCGCGTCTTCGTACAGCCCTGCTTCGATATATTCCTGTGCCAGTTCTTTGAAATTATGACTTTCTGTCCGCATGGTTTTCAGCCACAGCTCTTCGGATCCTTCTGCCATCGCCTGTTCATACAGACATCCCTGAGATAACGGATCGATCGCCAGACATTCTGCCACGAATGCGGAAGCATCTGCACCCAGTTTTCGTAACAGTGCTGCCTTCAGCGTACGCCCATTCATATTGTGCCAGTTGCTGATCAATGATTTTTCTACATATTCCAGTGCTTCTTCGTAATCTCCTCTCCGGCAGGCCAGTCTTGCCAGCCAGAAGAAACCTGCACTCTGCGTTTCTGCGCTCCAGGTAGACTTATAAAATGCATCAAAGGCTTTCTCTTCCTGACCATCCGCTGCCAGTGCCAGTCCCAGGTTAAAATAGCATTCTCCCTGGTAAGGATTCGGATTCTTCCAGGTCTGTTTTTTCACTGCCTGCCGGAAGTACCGGATACTCTCTTTGATTCTTCCCCGTCGGTACAGCAACAGACCGTATCCGTTATTCAGACGGATGTCACTTGGATCACGGCGGAGTCCTTCTTCGTAGTAATCAGCAGGTTCATATGTTGCATGACGGTACTGCTCCAGATGCTGTGCACCTAAGAATAATTCTTCTGTAGATTTCAAATTCAGCCGGTGTGCCGAGAGGAACAGCAGGATCCGGGATTGGCTCCAGTTTTTCTTCCAGTCCGGTATAAGTAACAAGTGTATGTCCATCTGTAGCAGTCACTTTTACTGTGCAGCCTGCGGTGGAACTGGTATCAGTCGTAAAAGTATCTTCAAATGCCTGCAGAGGAGAAATGTCAATGGTCTTGCTGTAAAGTACATTACCCTCTTTTTCTACAGATAAGGTGAGTCCGTTATAAGAACCGGAAGTATACAAAAGCAGTGTAGCTGTAGAATCTTCAATTGTAAAGTTCACCATGGCATCCTTCGTAGCATTCTTCACACGTCCAACATTTTTATATGGCATAAAATACTGGGTAAATGTCTTTCTCGTAAGGCTTTAACCATGTGAAATCCGGCTGATTGTCTGCGAATACTCCAGTCATCAGTTCGATATATGGTCCATCCTCATCAGTAAGGTTGCGGTCCCATGTACGGCCAAAGTCCGCGTTGCCCCATGTCCACTGCTTCTTGCCAGGAGAGATGTGATGGTCGGCAACGTGCAGCAGTCCAGCTTTTCTCCTTCATCGTAGTTACCTATAAAATCAAAGTCAGAATGCGCAGCCATGTAAGAAGTCGGCACCTTGATATTCTTATACATGGAAATGTCAACGCCTGCAGAGTAGTCGTATTTGTAATATTCTCCGGTTGCGATCGGGAATGTAGATACGGCACGTTTTCCATGGTCGAACACGGCATTGATATCCGGCGGGAATACGCTCTGATAGTAATCATTCACCGCTACGGCAGGATTCGCCCACCACAGAAAGGTCTGCGGTACTTCGGTACGGTTGTAAAGTACTCCTTTGATTTCAAGAAAAGCATGTCCGGGACGAAGTGTAAAACCTGCCATTCCCTTCTGATGAAACATACGTTCCATTTCATTTACCCATACCGTGACGCTTCCGTCGGCATTTTCCTCAATAGTCGTATCCACGGGCATATAAGTACTGGGGCGATGATGTTGAGGCCAGTTAAATTCGATACCACCAGAAATCCACGGTCCTGCAAGTCCCACCAGAGCCGGCTTTATCACATGATTATAATAAATAAAATGACGCTCTCTGATTTTATCATAGGCCATCTGCACACGTCCACCCAGTTCAGGCAGAATCATCACTTTGATATATTCGTTTTCGATAAAAATAGCATTGTATTCCTTATCCACCTTTTCATCGGACATTGATTCAATCACAGGATAAGGATAAACTACCCCACTACTGCCTTGATACACCCGTTTCTCCAGGAAAATCGGATTCTTCTCCGGTTTACCTACTTCATAGGTAGGGATAACCACCTTTTCTTTCCATGCTTTTACCATCGTATTATTGATTATAAATTTATTTTTTATTCGTTGACAAAAAAACAAAGACAAAGAAGATCGGAGACAGGGAGGTTTTATATCCTCCCAGCCTGATTAATGATGTTATGCCTATTTACTTGCTAATTTGACAATCCGTTATCGTTTATTTAATTAAGTCCTTTTCTAATGCTTCCAGCGATTTGCCTTTCGTTTCGGGCAATGCACGGAAGAAGAACAGGTAGCCGACAGCACAAATGGCTGCATAAATCCAGAATGTACCGCTGCTTCCCAAGAAATTATTCAGTAGCGGGAAAGTGTATGTCAGTGTGAAACTACCGACCCATAAAGCAAATGTACAGGTAGCCATCGCAACGGCACGTACTCGGTTCGGGAAGATCTCGGCGAGCAGTACCCAGGTGATTGGCCCCAACGACATCGCATAGCAAGCAATAGCCAAAACGACCAGCACCACCATAAAGAATCCACTGACTTCGAAGAAATAACAAGTACCCAGAATAAGATAAATGCCTGCCAGTCCCCCGGCTCCCAACAGCATAAGAATACGGCGTCCTAAACGTTCGACTGTATAGATTGCCACAAAAGTAAAAATTACATTTGCCACACCTGTCACCACAATATTAAAGAGAACATCTCCCAATGAATATCCTGCGGACTGAAATATCTCCTGCGCATAATTGAAGATAACATTCGTACCGCACCATTGCTGGAACACAGCTACGATAATACCTAAAACAAGCACTTTACGGAACGGACGGCTAAACAACAACCGCAATCCTCCTTCCGACTTCGAAGAACCGGTTTCTTCCACCAGGCGAAGTTCCTGACCGGCATAGTCGTCACCGCCTATTTTGCTGAGTACATTCCATGCCTTCCCTTCTTTCCCTTTCATCGCCAGCCAACGGGGACTTTCGGGAATAAAACAGGCTAGCAGCAAGAATACCGCTGCCGGAAATGCTGCTCCCCAAAACATCCAGCGCCATCCGGTCTGTCCGTTCCATGAGTTCAAGATATCGGCCGCCGTAGCACCTTCCGGCACCGGCTCTGCAATCAGCATATTTACAATCTGTGCGCCAAGAATTCCCAATACGATGGTCAGCTGGTTCAATGTGACGAGTTTACCACGAATCTGAGTAGGTGCCACTTCCGCGATGTACATCGGAGAAAGGTCGGCTGCCAGTCCGATGGCCATCCCTCCTACAAGACGAGCGATGATAAAGGCAGGAATAGCCGTAGCAGCTCCTGTGGCCCACGAAGAAGCAAAAAAGATAAAAGCGGATAATACCAGCAGCTTCTTGCGTCCATAACGGTCGGCCAAGAAACCTGCCATAGTAGCCCCCAACAGACATCCCAACAAGGCGATACTCATGGTCAATGCCTGCATGCCCTCATCGCCGGCAATATGAAAATATTCTTCATAGAAAGGTTTTGCACCTCCTATCACTACCCAGTCGTACCCGAAGAGAAGTCCTCCCATGGCAGACACCAGGCAAATAAAATAGATAAACAATTGATGATTTTTCATGGTTATACGGTTATAATAGATTTTTCATTAGTAAATACCCTTAGCTGACTGTTTCTGGTTACGTGCGGTTCCAAACATATCTTTTATCTTATCCAGTCCTTCCAACTGAGTGGGAGCAAATTCCTCGCTGTTCATGTAGTTCAGGATAGAGTAAAGCATCTGACGGGCTACCGGACGTTTGTCAAGAGCGGTCTGCAAATCAAAAGTGGCCAGCATCAGTTTTCCTTCTCCTACACGTCCTTCATACAAGGAAGTCAGGCGACGGTTGTGAACAAAATTGTCTACCATCTCTACCACAGGAGCACCTCCCTGAAGGCTGTCTACTACCAAGGTAGTCGAATTGATATTCAAATCCCACCATTGCCAGTCGGTATGCATGTCGGTCGGGAAGTCAGCCAAAGCCGGATGAGTGGGGTTACAAAGTACACCCATGGTACCAGCCTGATTCGGGAAATGTACCGGACTCCAGAATACAGGCACAAACTTTCCTTCAATGCCTTGAAGTGTGCGCCAGTCAGGATTGAACAATACTTTCTCACCTTTCTTGAGCAACACCATTGCTTCGTCGTAACTGCGGGTGTATTTCACGTCTCCCCATTTTGTGTCTACAGATGACGGATAAACCCATACGTTCCAGCGGTTACGGTATTCTGTTCCGTCAAGCGACAAGCAAACTTCTAATTTCGAAGCGTTGGTTACCTGCTGCAACGGAAATGAAATTTTTCCCAGTCCACCGTTATGACCGAAAGCCAATGCAGCTGCCGGAGTCTTCCCCTTGCCCAACGAACGTCCGTCTGCGGTAATCTCCCAGGAAAGAGTGCTGTTCTTCAACTCATCCTTTCCGTAATTACAAAGTTCTATTTGTGCTTCGAATGTTTCATTATTCGTATATACAGCTTTCGGGAAACGCAGCAACGGAACTACCGGCGCGCAGAATTCACGGAATTCTTCACCTATAAGAATACCTTTGCTTTCCCAGAATGCATTGAGCAGTCCAACCAGCGCCGTTCCCTGTCCCGGGAAATCGTGCAGGTCGAGCAATTGGAATCCGCTGATGCCCGGTGTTTTCAAAGCACGTTTCTATTTCTTCTTTTATACAGAATGGCGGCTAATTTTCCGGAAGCCTGCAGGTATTGAGGAGCTTTGTCTATCAATCCTTTTTTCTCCAAGTCTTCTTTCACTGCCATGAAATTCAGCGGCATCAAAGTTCCCGTATATTTAGGAATTTCCGTAAGATCCGGATAGACAGAATACTGTCCTACTTCATGGGTTACCAAAGGCACTTCCATACCGTCTATAGATGCACGGAAATCTTTATCGAATGACGGCAGTTCCTGATTGAATACTCCCTGTCCACGTACCCAGCCTTTCTTGGTCCACTGAGTGACGAAGAAATCATCCTGGTTTTCCGGCCAGTCGCCGTGACCTTTTTCAAATGTAAACGAAGTGGTGGTATATAAATGACGGTCGTCTGCAGCCTTCATTTCACCCAACATGGATGCCAAAATATTGAAATCATACTGCAGCTCGTTTCCGATGCTCCAGAAGCAGAAAGAAGGATGGTTGCCAATATTCCTTACTTATACGCTTTGCCTCGGCACGCAGGAACTCGACCGTAGCAGAATCTTTTCCAAGCGTCACACTCCATACCGGAAGCTCTACCTGTACATAAAATCCCATCTCATCAGCTACATTGAACGCTGCTTCCGGCGGACACTAGGAGTGAAACGGAGATGATTCATTCCATATTCGCGTGCAGAAGCATAAAGTTTTTCCCACGAAGCCTCATCAGTAGGAGGTGTTCCTGTCAAAGGAAAAATGCAGCACTCCAATGTACCACGAAGGAATATCGGTTTTTTCATTCATCACCAGTTTGTTTCCTTCATGCCGTATATCACGCAATCCGAAAGTTTC
>ENA-OQKR01000568-OQKR01000568.1-human-gut-metagenome-genome-assembly--contig:-NODE-568-length-14564-cov-3.727436_pt1 | contig 14564 bp, 16 predicted proteins | sample MGYA00242803_ERZ504806 | MGnify/ENA primary metagenome ERZ504806 (study PRJEB26092, sample SAMD00036399) | human gut metagenome | host: Homo sapiens | study: EMG produced TPA metagenomics assembly of...
CAACAAAAAGCGTTCTGCATTATTTGACATTTTTCGACAAATAGTGAGAAAATAGAGTTGTTCGGAACCGTGCAGAACGGGATTCGGAACAACAGAAGAATTAAAAAAAGTAAAGGAGAAAAAGATCGGATTGTATTTTTGTAAATTAGCAAACGGAGAAATTCCAACCGCGACATTGTATGAGACGATGAGTCCGTGTCATTCTGGATCATGAACAACTAAAGGAGAAAAAAAGTGAAGCAGTACAAACATTTTAGGTCTGTTGGGAGGATTAGCATTATTCCTATATGGTATGCAGATGATGAGTAACGGATTAGAATCCGTTGCCGGAAATAAAATGAAAGACATTTTGGAAAAATTGACATCCAATAGATTCTTAGGTATTATCGTAGGAGCTTTGATCACAGCCGTGATCCAGTCATCCTCAGCTACAACGGTAATGGTCGTAGGATTTGTAAACTCTGGAATGATGACATTAAATCAGGCCGTATGGATCATCATGGGAGCTAATATTGGTACAACAATTACAGGACAGTTAATTGCCTTAGATGTTGGGGCATTAGCACCATTAATTGCGTTTATCGGTGTAGCAATCGTTGTATTTTCAAAGAATGAAAAAGTACAGTTTGTCGGAGAAATCATTGCAGGACTTGGTATTTTATTTGTTGGAATGAACATGATGGGAGATTCCATGATACCACTTCGTGAGTATCCACCATTTATCAACCTGATGACAAGATTTTCTAATCCACTGATCGGAATCATCGCAGGTATGATCTTTACAGCCGTGATCCAGTCATCTTCAGCTTCTGTAGGTATCTTACAGGCACTGGCGTTAAGTGGGGTTATCAGTTTCCATGACGCAGCCTTTGTATTATTTGGACAGAATATCGGTACATGTATCACAGCAATCTTAGCATCGATCGGAACAGAGAGAAGCGCGAAGAGAACAACGATCATTCATTTAAGTTTCAATATCATTGGAACAGCCATTTTTACAATTTTATGTTTAGTGACACCTTTGACAAATTATGTGGCAGGATTCAGTGGAAGCAGTATTACAAAACAGATTGCCAATATGCATACATTATTTAATATCAGTACAACCATCCTGCTGATCCCATTTGGAAATTATCTGGCAAAACTTGCAACCAAGATCCTTCCAGAGAAAGCAGAAGAGAAAGAACATCACAAACATTTAAAATACATCAAATCAGTTGATACAAGAGTGGATGCAACATTTGGTACATCAGCGATCAACTTACAGAACTTAAGAAATGAAATTCAGAGAATGCTTGAGATGGCAAGAGTCAATGTAGAAGAAAGTTTTGATGCATTTTTGGCAGGAAGCAGCAGATTCTTAGGTGATGTTGATAAAAGAGAAGATTATATTGATTATCTGAACAAAGAAATTTCAAGAGCCGCAGCAAAGATGATGGCGCATGAAACGAATGTTAAAGCTTCAAAAAATATCGGTTCATATCTTGATATGACAAGTAATATCGAACGAATTGGAGATCATGCAGTTAATATTTGTGATTATACAAAGTTGATCGAAGAAAAACATATTGTATTTTCAGATGACGCAAAACAGCAGATGGAAGAAATGAAAATGATCTGTGAAAAAATGTTCCATAACATTTCTAAGGTACCAGAGGATACGCAGGAATGGCTTCAGAAAGTTCATGATTCAGAGAACTTTATCGATCAGAAGACAGAAGAATTCTACGAAAGTCACTTGGAACGTATCAACAGAGGAGAATGTAATGATGAAGCATGCATCATTTTCTCTGAAATGTTAACAGACTTTGAGCGTATCGGTGATCATACATGGAATGTTGCGAAACAGATGGCAAAGATCATTGAACGTGGGTAAAACAATTACATAAAATTCAAAAAGAACCTTCTGAAAGAACTAAAATAAGAAGGTTCTTTTTTTGATAGTAACTAGACTTGTTATAAACAATACGTTATACTAAAAAGAGTGCTAAAAACAGGTGTGTAAAGGAGAAATGAGTTATGGATTATATTTTATCCCCATCAATTTTGTCAGCAGATTTTGCGAATCTTGGAGCAGATGTAAAAGAAGCAGTAAAAGCAGGTGCAAAATGGGTGCATATTGATGTTATGGATGGAATGTTCGTACCTAATATTTCCTTGGGACTTCCAGTGATTAAATCACTTCGTAAAGAAACAGAAGCTTTATTTGATGTACATTTAATGATTGAAGAACCAGGAAGATATATTGATGATTTTGCAGAAGCAGGAGCTGATCTGATCACTCTTCACGCAGAAGCAACAAAACATCTTCATAGAGCGATCCAGCAGGTAAAAGCGAAAGGATTAAAAGTTGGAGTAGCCTTGAATCCAGCAACGCCATTATCTGCATTAGATTATGTATTAGAAGAATTAGATATGGTACTGATCATGACTGTAAACCCAGGTTATGGCGGACAGTCTTATATTGCGAAGATGGATGACAAGATCAAAGAATTACGAGCGATCATCAATGAAAAAGGACTGGATATTGATATTGAAGTAGATGGAGGAATCTCAGCAAAGAACGTAGCACATGTCAAAGAATGTGGAGCAAACGTATTTGTAGCAGGATCCGCTGTATTTAACGGTGATATTGCATCTAGTGCAAAAGATATTTTAGAAGTTATGGAGGCGTAAAAATGAGTGAATGTAGTCATGACTGCAGCAGTTGTAGTGCAAACTGCGGAAGCAGAACACAGGAGAAAACAGATTTTCTTGAACCATTATATAGAGAAAGTAAAGTAAAGAAGGTTATCGGTATCGTCAGTGGAAAAGGTGGCGTAGGTAAATCCATGACAACTTCTTTATTAGGAGTCGCAGCAATGAGAAAAGGGTTGCATACAGCAATTCTTGATGCGGATGTCACAGGACCATCCATCCCGCAGGCATTTGGACTTCATGAGAGATTATTAGGAAATGCAGAAGGAATCATTCTTCCAGCAATGACAAATTTCGGAATCGAAGTTGTATCCTTAAACTTAATGTTAGAAGAAGAAACACAGCCAGTAATCTGGAGAGGTCCAGTTGTAGCAGACGTTGTAAAACAGTTCTGGGGTAAGACATTATGGAAAGACATTGATGTGATGTTTGTGGACATGCCACCAGGAACCGGAGAAGTTCCATTAACAGTTTTCCAGTCTATTCCATTAGATGGAATCGTTGTCGTTGCAACTCCACAGGAATTAGTAGGAATGATTGTGGAGAAAGCTGTGAATATGGCGAACATGATGAATGTACCAGTTCTGGGTCTGATCGAGAACATGAGCTACATCAAATGTCCAGATTGCGGCAAAGAGATTAAGGTATTTGGAGACAGTCATATTGAAGAAATTTCTGAGAAGTTTAACATTCCAGTACTCGGAAAACTTCCAATTGATCCAAAATTAACACAGGCATGTGACGCAGGGCTGATCGAGGATGTGGAAAATATTTACTTAGATGGTGTAATGGATATCATTTTATAAGAAGAAACAACGTAAAGAAGCGGTTTTCCGCTTCTTTTTTTGATGGAAAAAATGCAATGAAAAATAGAAATATTTTATACAAATATATAAAAAACAAATCGTATAAGTTAATAAATTTGTAACAACAAACTTACATATATTGGAAATAAATTGTATTTTATCGAGTACAAAGGTTGACATATCGAGGGATATCGGGTAAAGTATGAAACATAGATTTCGAAATTGTTACAAAATTGTTTCGAAATTTAAGAAACTATTGAGCACAGAAAGAGGTTTATATGCTGAAAGTTATGAAGAAGAAATTGTTAGTAGTGATTGCGATGTTAGTTGTAGCATCAGGAATCATCTTTACAGGATCAACTTCAACCAAAGCAGAAGATAACGAAGTACAATACTTAGGAAAATACAAATTAACAGCATACTGCGGATGTAAAAAATGCAGTGGAAAATGGGGAACAAGAACAGCTTCTGGAAAGAAAGCAAAACAGGGAAGAACTATTGCTGTAGATAAAAGAAAGATCAAATTAGGATCAAAAGTACAGATCAATGGAAAAACATACGTAGCCGAAGATGTCGGAGGCGGTGTCAAAGGAAAACATATCGATGTATTCTTTAAATCTCATAAACAGACAAAGAGATTTGGTAAGAAAACAGGTGTTAAAGTTTATAAGGTAAATTAAGATACGAATGATGATCATAAAATATAGCGTAAAAATATCAGCCAGTTTGGAAGAAAAGATGAATTCAAACTGGCTGATATTTTTTTGCTTTTACAAATGAATATTTAACGGTATTAAAATTTATAAGTACCATTTTCTCTTAAAGCAGCTAAAGCATCAATAACGCTCTGTTTATCTTCTGGATATGTAACACCATACCACTGATCTTTAGATACAAGCACTTCAAGAGAGGCTTTTCCATCATGTAACAGGTCACTTGCGACACTAGGAATAAAGTATTCACCTTTTAATGGATTCTCTTTGATCGCTTGATCAAGGAAAGCAGGGAATCCTTTTTCTAACTCGTCCATGATCATAGGCTGGAATCCAAAGAAGTTCATGGACACTAAAGTATCAAATGGAAGCGATGCCCAAGTTGCACCGTCATCTTCTGTGAATTCTGCATGATCTTCACGTTTTTCGATATGAGTTCTTTCTGTGATAGAAAGTAACTGGTGGTTGTCATCAACTTCACAGACACCTCTGGATACGTATCCATTCTCTGTAACTGTATTTCCAAGATGATATCCCACCATTGCAAATGGTGCCTTTCCATCTTTCTCTTCATGGCTTGTAAGGAATCAGCCATGACTTTATATCCATCAACACCATAATAGTCATCTGCGTTGATCACGGCAAATGGTTCATTGATAAATGGTTTTGCACATAAAACAGCATGTGCAGTTCCCCAAGGTTTCACACGTCCTTCTGGGACATTATAACCTTCTGGTAATGCATCTACTTCCTGATATGCATAACATACTTCCATTCCTTCAGGAACCCTTGCTCCAACAGTTTCTTTAAAATCTTTCTCAATTGCTTTCTTTATCACAAAGACTACCTTACCGAATCCGGCACGTTTTGCATCATAGATGGAATAATCAATGATCGCATGTCCCATCGAATCCATAGGGTCCATCTGTTTTAATCCTCCATAACGGCTTCCCATACCGGCAGCCAGAATTACTAATGCTGGTTTTTCCATGAAAAAACTCCCTTCTGATTTTTAAACTAAAATAAGTATAACGCAAGATGGAACAGATGGAAAGAGAAAGAAAAAATAAAGAATTGGAATTGATAAAGATCTATTTCGGTCAGCTAGAATTTATTGTATAATTTGAGTATTGAATCGTTGCAAAAAAAGAGAAAGATTTACAAATATTCGAGGAGGAAGAGTATGAAAAACGAATATTATCAGTTTTATTATCGATGGTTGTGACAAAATAAAAGGATATCCATGAGGATAAGAAAAGGATAAAGCGATGACAGAGATTCAACATGAACTGATCATGCCGAATAAGGATCTTCCATTTAAGATGTTCCTTTTTGAAGGCAGAGATGGTAATTATATCAGAGAAAAACATTGGCACAGATCGATCGAGATCTTTGCGGTCTTTCAGGGAACGCTGGAGTTTTATTTAAACGATCAGGAGTATTTACTGGAATGTGGAGATTTTATTATTGTCAATTCCAACGAAGTGCATTCCATTCATGCACCAAAAGAAAATATGACTGTTGTGCTCCAGATGCCGCTTAATATGTTTGAAAAATACTACACTGGGGATCAGTTCATTTGCTTCGCCCATGCCCCGCAGGCACAGGATGAACAGCTCATGGAAATGATCTGTGAGATGTATATGGCATATTCTGATAAGCATTGTGGCTATGATCTGAAGATTCAAAGCCTGTTTTATGATATGTTATATCTGATGGTTACAAGATACCGTGAGATTAATGTACACCCAGATATTTTACATCAACACAAGCAGTTAACCAAGTTATCTGTGATTACAGATTACATGAAAGAACATTACAAAGACGAATTATCTTTGGCAAGACTTGCAGAGATTTTCGGGTATTCTCCATCCTATTTATCCCGAATGTTTCAAAAATATGCAGGAATCAATTATAAAGACTATTTGCAGGCAATCCGCACTGAACATGGGTACAGACAGCTGATAGAGACAAAGATGACGATCAGTGATATTTCCATGGAAAATGGATTTCCAAATAACAAAGCATTTTCTAAAGCTTTTTATAAAAAGTATGGGATCATGCCTGCTGAATTTCGAAAAAGACAAAAAAGTGCCATAAACAAGATAAGTAATTAGTCGAGAAAACAAAAGCATATTGTTATAATCTTATAAGTGATAAATGGAGAAGACAAACTTTTAACTGCACAGAATAAATGGCTGATCGCACATGAAGAAACTCAAATACCTGGAGCGTTTTGTGGATTAGTTGGAGAAAATATCACATTAAAATGATCAAAAAAGGAAAGGATGGAGAATCAAATGAGTAATATGCCAAAAGTAAAGATCGAAATCGTAGCAGTCAGCAGAGATTGTTTCCCAGAAAGTTTATCAGTGAATCGCAGAAATATTACTTGCCAAACATTTTGAAGGACCAAAAATGTTCTTTGCAGCAGCAGAGGAAAGAGGAGATAATCTGTTAGATGGACGTGGAGATGCATATTGTGGTATGCTGAACGCAAGTTATAATCTGAAATTGTACCAATCGCAAGAGCTGTCGTTGGATTAAGCAGCTTAAAGATCATCAGTTTTGGGCCTCGTCCATTAAACTTCTTAGCATACAATGCACCAATCCAGCAGTTATACAACTTAGGAGTTGAGATCGAGAAAAACTTCCCTCATCATGGAGCTGTAGCATTTGGTAATTTCGGAAAAACATTATATGAAGTATTTAAATATGTTGGAGTTCCAGTAGAAGAGATTGGATACAATCAGCCAGCTGGAGTCAGATATCCAACAGAAAATCCTTGGGGATAAGATCGGAGGTTTGTATGTTATACATTGGTGTAGACCTTGGAACATCCGCAGTGAAATTACTGTTAATGGATGAAAAAGGCGGAATCAAAAAAATCGTTTCCAAAGAATATGAGTTGCATTTTCCGCATCCAGGATGGTCTGAGCAGAAACCAGAAGACTGGTACAGTCAGTCTATGGAAGGAATCAAAGAATTGATCAGCGAATGTGATAAATCACAGGTTGCCGGGATCAGCTTCGGAGGGCAGATGCATGGACTTGTCGTTTTAGATGAAGATGATGATGTGATTCGCCCTGCAATCCTATGGAATGATGGACGTACACAGAAAGAAACAGATTATTTAAATAATGAGATTGGAAAAGATAAATTATCCGAGTACACAGCCAACATCGCTTTCGCAGGATTTACAGCACCAAAGATCCTGTGGATGCGTGAAAATGAACCAGACAATTTCAACAAGATCAAAAAGATCATGCTGCCAAAAGATTATCTGGCATATAAACTATCTGGAACATTTTGCACGGACTATTCCGATGCATCCGGAATGTTATTATTAGATGTAAAGAATAAATGCTGGTCAAAACAGATGATGGAAATCTGCGGAGTGAGTGAAGAACAGCTTCCGAAACTGTTTGAAAGTTATGAAGTTGTCGGAACATTAAAAGAAGATATTGCAGAAGAACTTGGTTTATCCAAAGAAGTCAAGATCATCGCGGGAGCTGGAGACAATGCGGCAGCAGCGGTAGGAACTGGAACTGTTGGAGATGGAATGTGTAACATTTCCCTTGGAACATCTGGAACGATCTTCATTTCCAGTAAGACATTTGGTGTAGATTCCAACAATGCCTTACATTCTTTTGACCACGCAGATGGATACTATCACCTCATGGGATGCATGTTAAGTGCAGCATCCTGCAATAAATGGTGGATGGACGAGATCTTAAAGACAAAAGAATACAGCAAAGAACAAGAAGGAATCACCAAACTTGGAGAAAACCATGTATTCTATCTTCCATACCTAATGGGAGAGAGATCTCCACACAATGATCCAAAAGCCAGAGCAACATTTATCGGAATGTCCATGGATACAACGAGAGAAGAAATGACACAGGCCGTGTTAGAAGGAGTTGCATTTGGACTTCGTGATTCTCTGGAAGTCGCAAGAAGTCTTGGAATCAAGATTGAACGCACAAAGATCTGCGGCGGTGGAGCTAAGAGCCCATTATGGAAGAAGATCATTGCAAATGTGATGAATCTGAAAGTCGACGTGATCGAAAGCGAAGAAGGTCCAGGATATGGAGGAGCGATGCTTGCAGCCGTTGGATGTGGAGAATACGACAGCGTACAGGAAGCAGCAGATCAGCTTGTGAAAGTGGTTGATACAGTGGAACCTGATGCCAAGCTTGTTGCGAAGTATGAGGCGAAGTATCAGCAGTTTAGAGAAATTTATCCAGCACTTAAGGGTGTATTTCAGAAATTTGATTAACTATAAGGTAACTATAAACTAAATATAAATAATGAACAACAACAAAGAACAGGTATGCATAAGGAATTTAATGAATTCCTTATGCATACCTGTTCTTTGTTAAATTTATTGTTTTATTGGAAGATTTGACTTGCGATCATGATAATGATTACAAGAATAAAAAATCCTAAAAATGCATTTTGCAACAATCACTTTATTTTGCCACCAAGGCAATTTGATCACTTCATCTTCGAATGTATTGTAGTCATTATCGTATAACAGTTCATTGATCAAAGCTTCTGCCTTAGCTTTCTGATCTTCTCTAACATAAATATCCGTTCCATAAACAGAATACCCCATTGCAATACTCATATATTCTCCTGTTCCAGGTTGTTTGGACATGGTTTCAATTCCGTTTTGTTTTAAATGATCATGAATCATCTCAGCCTGAATCTGGTCAGCTGCGTTAAATATTTTTGTAATCTTACCCTCCATAATTGCCACCTCCCTTATTGAGTAAATGTTCAGTAACTTTGTATATTAATGATGAGAGTATCAAAAGTAAATTTTGTCACGCTCTGATGTACCCGGCGTGTCAATAAGTATGAATTAATTATAACAAAAATTGGACATAATTCATAGAAAGAAACATCACTATTTAAATTCTAAAAAAATATTATTGACATTTTTTCTCACATGTATTATTATATAAACATAATAACAGTAATTATTATCGATTTAGATATAAGGAGGATGAAACAATGAAATACGTATGTGATGTATGTGGATGGGAATATGATGAAGAAAAAGGATATCCAGAAGGAGGAATCGCTCCAGGAACAAAATGGGAAGATGTTCCAGAAGATTTTGAATGTCCATTATGTTTTGTAGGGAAAGATCAATTTTCAAAAGAATAATTTGTATAGATATATTGTAGTAGAAGGGAGAAGAAGTTATGGCTAAATTTTATCGTTCAGAAGACAAAACAGTATTATTAGAAGTATTTGGAGCAGGAAGTTCCATAGAGAATTTGAAAAGTTTAAAAGCAAACACAACAGATGCTGCAGTAGAAAAACATTTACCAGTTGTGACACAGGAAGGAAATAAGATCACAGTAGCTGTATCTTCCGTAGAGCATCCAATGCTTCCAGAACATTATATTATGGGAGTATATATTGAAACAAAGAATGGTGGGCAGCTGCATAAATTTGCACCAGGGGATAAACCAGAGGCAGTATTTATGTTAGCCGATGGAGATGAATTCATAGCAGCATATGAGTATTGTAATCTGCATGGATTATGGAAATCTGAAGTATAGAAATTATTAATTTCTAGGGAAATATATAAAGTGATTGTAAAGGAATCAGTAAGGAGAAGAATCATGGGAAGTAATAGATATGTAGGAACACAGACAGAGAAGAATTTACAGGAGGCATTTGCAGGGGAATCACAGGCAAGAAATAAGTACACTTATTTCGCATCCGTTGCAAAGAAAGAAGGATATGAGCAGATGTCTGCATTGTTCCTTAAGACGGCAAATAATGAGAAAGAACATGCAAAGATGTGGTTCAAGGAATTAGCAGGAATTGGAGATACAAAGGAAAATCTTGCTGCAGCAGCTGAAGGTGAAAATTACGAATGGACAGATATGTATGAAGGATTTGCAAAGACTGCAGAAGAAGAAGGTTTTCCAGAACTTGCTGCCAAATTCAGAGCAGTCGGAGAGATTGAGAAGCATCATGAAGAAAGATATCGTGCACTTCTTAAGAATATCGAGACTTCACAAGTATTTGAAAAAAGTGAAGTGAAAGTATGGGAATGTCGTAATTGTGGACATATCGTAGTTGGAACAAAAGCACCGGAAGTATGTCCTGTTTGTGCACATCCACAGAGCTATTTTGAAGTGCATGAAGAAAACTATTAAATTCTGATTTGAATAACGGAAAGTATTGGTGGAATATTATAAAAAGCGATTATATGCCTGCAACCCACTCGCATTCGGACTCCCACGTAGCTGTACTAAGCTCCTGAATGGTCTAATGACCATCCAGGAGCTTAGTGCAGACGTGTCCGTACGGTTGCCGACACATAATCTCTTTTTATAATATTCAAATAATTTACGTGATTCAAACCACTATACAGTATGTATGTTGTGTGGTATTGGTTGATGATTTTGTATTTATTAACATAGGATGAAAGTAAAAAATCAATACAGTACAGCATACAAACACTGTGATTTATAATTGACAAGAATGGTTAGAATGGTTAGAATAAAGTTAGAAAGAACAGACAGAATAATTTCAAGGAGGGTTTTTCATGAAGTTACAAGAATCTGAGAGAACGGAATTCAAATCCATTGTAGTCACAGACATCAAGAAAGAAATCATAGCATTTGCCAATTGTGATGGAGGAAAAATCTATATTGGAATTGAAGATGATGGGACAGTTATCGGGGTAGAAGATTCAGACAGTGTAGCATTGCAAGTAAGCAATATGGTTAGAGATGCGATTAAACCAGATTTAACCATGTTCTTGCATTATGAGACAAAAGAGATAGAACAAAAACAAGTTGTGATCATAGATATTCAAAGAGGAACAGAACGCCCATACTATATAGCGAAGAAAGGGTTAAGACCAGAAGGCGTATATGTAAGACAAGGATATTCTTCTGTCCCAGCAACGGATACAGCTATTAGAAAGATGATTAAAGAAACAGATGGTGATCATTTTGAAGATATGAGATCATTAGATCAAGAATTGACTTTTTGCGAAACAAAAAAAGAATTCCAAAAGAGAAACATCACATTAGAACAGCCACAGATGAAAACTTTAGGAATTATAAACCAAGATGGAATTTATACGAATCTTGCTTTATTACTTTCAGACCAATGCGTGCATACGATTAAAACAGCAGTTTTTGAAGGAAAGAATCAAAATATATTTAAAGATAGAAAAGAATTTACAGGATCACTATTTGCACAAATGGAAGCAGTATATGATTACATTGACTTCAGAAATCAAACACATTCAACTTTTGAAAAACTTTATCGAATTGATAATAGAGATTATCCAGAAGTAGCAGTAAGAGAAGCATTGCTAAACTGTCTTGTACACAGAGATTACGGATATAGTTCTAGTATTCTGATCAGTATGTACGAAGATCGGTTAGAATTCACATCCATTGGGGGATTGGTAACAGGAGTTACATTAGAAGATGTGATGATGGGGATTTCTGTATGCAGGAATAAAAAATTAGCGAATGTTTTTTACCGTTTAGAATTGATCGAAGCTTATGGAACAGGAATACAAAAGATCATGAATGCTTATCAAGATCAGTTTATAAAACCAGAGATCAAAGTCAGTAATAATGTATTTAAGATCATATTACCAAACACAAATGCACAGGCAGAATTAAGAGAAGAACTGCAATACCATACACATATACAACCAGAAGACGAAGAAACACAGATCATGCAAATGATCGATCAAGAAAAAAGAATTCAAAGAAAACAAGTTCAGGAAAGATTAGGAATCAGTCAGACAACGAGTGGAAGGATTTTGAAGCAGATGGTTAAAAAAGGATTGATCATGCAGAGAGGCAGAGGAAAGAACACATGCTATGTGAAAAAATAATTACGAGACAATGTACAAGATATGATCGGACGAAAACAGCAAATGCATATGAAAATATATAGTGATCATATAAAATAAATAGAATTTATAATAATACCAGTGATTGAAGCATCTGAAAAAGAGGTAAAATCACTGGTATTTATCATATAAAAACATCACAAATACTTGAACAGAAGGGGTGGTCGTGGTATATTAAAATTTAATAACAAGGAGAGAAAGATGGAAAATTTAAAAAAAGAGATCGAACAATTAAAACAAGAAAAAAATGCTGTTTTACTAGCACATTATTATGTAGACGATGCCGTTCAGGAAATTGCTGATTATGTTGGGGATTCTTATTATCTTGCCAAAGTTGCATTAAAAGAATCCAAAGATGTGATCTGTTTTGCAGGCGTAAACTTTATGGGTGAGAGTGCCAAGATCTTAAACCCAGACCGTACAGTGATCATGCCAGATCAGAAGGCAGACTGCCCAATGGCTCATATGGTCGATGTAGAGAAGATTGAAGAGATGCGTAAGAAATATGATGATCTTGCTGTTGTCTGTTACATTAATTCTACAGCAGAGATCAAAGCACATTCTGATGTCTGTGTAACTTCATCCAATGCTCTGAAAGTTGTAACAGCACTTCCACAGAAGAATATTTTCTTCGTACCAGATGAGAACCTCGGACGTTATATCGGAAGCAAACTTCCAGAGAAGAACTTTATTTACAATGACGGATTCTGTCATGTACATAGAAGTATCACAGCCGAGAACGTAAAGAAAGCCAAAGAAGTACATCCAGAAGCAGAAGTTTTAGTACATCCAGAATGTACACCAGACGTTGTAGCTTTAGGTGATTATGTAGGAAGTACATCAGGAATCATTGACTATGCGACAGCATCTGATAAAGATGTATTTATCATTTGTACAGAGATGGGTGTTTTATATGAATTAAAACAGAAGAACCCAGGAAAGACATTCTACTCTGTAGGACACCGTCAGTTCTGTCCAAATATGAAGCGTATCAGCTTAGAGAATGTAAGAGACACATTAAGAGACATGAAGAATCAGGTAGAATTACCAGAAGAACTGCGATTGAATGCTAAGAAAGCATTAGATGAGATGTTAAGAATCGCGCAGTAAGACAGGAAAGTTCCAAGGAAGGGCAAAGAGAATTATGAAAACAGCAGATGTGATTATTGTAGGAAGTGGTGCTTCAGGGCTATTTAATGCATTATTTATTCCGCAGGATTACAAAGTAATCGTTATTACAAAGAAGGAAGTTGAAGAAAGTGATTCATTTTTGGCGCAGGGAGGAATCTCAGCGCTGAAGAATCCGGAAGATTATGATTCATATTTCGAGGACACTATGAAGGCCGGACATTACGAGAATGATAAAGGTGCCGTCGAGAAGATGATCAAAGAATCACCACAGATTATTCAGGATCTGAAAGATTTTGGTGTAAGATTTGACTTGAAGGATGGAGAGATCGAGTTTACAAGAGAAGGTGGACATTCCACATTCCGTATTCTTCATCATGAAGATCTGACAGGAAAAGAGATCACAAGCCATTTATACGAAGAGGCGAAGAAACGTGATAATATTACGATCATGGAAAATTGTACGATGATCGATATTATTGAGAAAGACGGAGAATGTAAAGGAATTGTATATAAAGATGCAGATGGTAATTTAGATACGATCGAAGCTCCGGATACTGTTCTTGCAACAGGAGGACTTGGAGGGTTATTTAAACATTCTACAAACTTCAGACATCTGACAGCAGACAGTCTGGCTATCTGCCTGCGCCATAATGTTGAATTAGAGAATATTAACTATATCCAGATCCATCCAACAACATTTTATTCAAAGAAACCAGGAAGAAGATTCTTAATCTCTGAATCAGTCAGAGGAGAGGGAGCTTACCTGCTGAATAAAGATGGAGAACGTTTTACAGATGAGTTAAAACCAAGAGACGTTGTAACTGGAGAAATCTGCAAACAGATGAAGAAAGACGGAAGTGATCATGTTTATTTATCTGTTACACATTTAGATGGAGAAAGAATCAAACATAGATTCCCAAACATCTACAAACAGTGCTTGGATGAAGGATATGACATGACAAAAGAACCGATTCCAGTAACACCGGCACAGCACTATTTCATGGGTGGAATTAAAGTAAACTTAGACAGCAAGACATCTATGGAACATTTATATGCAGTCGGTGAGACAAGCTGTAATGGGGTTCATGGAAAGAACCGTCTGGCAAGTAATTCATTATTGGAAGCACTTGTATTTGCCAAGGCAGCAGCGAAAGACATCACAGAACATCCATCAAAAGCCGAGACAGTCGAAGTAGATTTAAGTAAGTATCAGAACGAAGAACAGCGTGAGAAAGAGAATGAACAGCTTGTACTGACGAATTAAACGAAAGGACAGAAGTTTTTATGAATCGAGTGGTAGTAACGAAT
>ENA-OQKR01000570-OQKR01000570.1-human-gut-metagenome-genome-assembly--contig:-NODE-570-length-14533-cov-7.353117_pt1 | contig 14533 bp, 10 predicted proteins | sample MGYA00242803_ERZ504806 | MGnify/ENA primary metagenome ERZ504806 (study PRJEB26092, sample SAMD00036399) | human gut metagenome | host: Homo sapiens | study: EMG produced TPA metagenomics assembly of...
AGACTGATCGGAGCGCCTCCGGGATATGTAGGATATGAGGAGGGCGGCCAGCTTACTGAGGCAGTCCGCCGTAAACCATACAGTGTTGTACTTTTCGATGAGATTGAGAAGGCACATCCGGATGTGTTTAACGTACTGCTGCAGGTACTGGATGATGGCCGTATCACAGATTCTCAGGGACGTACTGTTGACTTTAAGAATACAATTCTTATCATGACTTCCAACATCGGTTCTCCATATCTGCTGGATGGTATTGATGAGAATGGAGAAATCAAACCTGAGGCTCAGAGCCAGGTTATGGATGACCTGAGAGGTCATTTCCGTCCGGAATTCCTGAACCGTTTGGATGAAATAATTATGTTTAAGCCCTTGACAAAATCCAATATTGGTAAGATAGTAGACTTAATGGTCAGCGAGCTTGACAAACGTCTTGCAGACCAGGAGCTTTCCCTGGAACTGACAGATGCAGCCAAGGATCAGGTTATCGAGAATGGCTATGACCCGGTATATGGTGCACGTCCGCTGAAACGTTATCTGCAGAAATATGTGGAGACTCTTGCGGCACGAAAGATTTTGTCCGGAGATGTTCATGCAGGTGATACTCTGGTGCTGGATGTTCAGAATGGGGAATTCATTGTTACGGTAAAGGACGGAAACTAAATGATACCCAAAGATCCAATGATTCTGCTGAGTTATGTGAATACTCAGCTCAGGGATTACTATGATTCCCTGGAAGCACTCTGTACATGCAGAGGACTGAAGAAAGACGAACTGGTGGCGAAGATGCATTCCATCGACTATGAGTATGATGAAGCAACCAATCAGTTCATATAAGAAATATGCGAAATGCTCTCTGACAGCGGGAATTGCTGTTGGGGAGCATTTTTCGTATTGCATATAAGAAAGATCCCTGCTTTAATTGCCCAAAAGTGATAAACTGCGGAGCAGTTATTGGGTCATGTGTTTCAAAATCAGTACAATTTTAAAAAATAGATAAGGCAGCACAAAAAAATGTCAGTAATAAAGATTAAATCGTTAAAATATAAACGAAAATAATCAGGGAATATGTAAAAAATGTATAAAAAAACAGGAAATAAAGTATAAATATTCACTATCCACACAATTGATTTTTGTATGCTGTATGATATAATTGCATCTGTAAAAAACAAGCGCATATTAAATAGGAAGAAACACGTATATGAAAAAAATCTCCTGAATGATAATCGCGCTGTACGAAAATACAATATGGAGGTGGCAGTTTTGAAAAAGTTGGTGACCGTACTGGGTGCTTTTTTTGCAGTTCTTCTGGCTTGCCCGTTGAGTGTATTTGCGGCAGAAGGCAGTAAAGCACCATCTACAGTACCTGTATGGCTTTGCATTCCCTTTGCAGGGCTTTTGTTATGTATTGCAGTGATGCCTCTGGTAAAAGCGGAGTGGTGGGAGTCTCATCAGCCACTGGTTGTTGCCTTATGGATCATTCTGATGGTGGTTCCATTTGCTTTCGTTTATGGAGCCGGAAAGACTGCAGAGACAGTTCTGGACTGTATTGTGAATGATTATCTTACATTCATCATTCTGTTATTCGGCCTGTTCTGCGTATCTGGTAATATTACCATGGAGGATGATTTCGCAGGTTCCCCCCGTGTTAATGTAGGTCTGCTTGCACTGGGAACTCTTCTGTCAAGCTGTATCGGTACCACCGGTGCCAGTATGCTGATGGTACGTCCGGTAATTAAAATGAATTCATGGAGAAAGAGAAAAGGACATATTATGATCTTCTTTATCTTTATGGTTTCCAATATGGGTGGATGTCTTACACCAATCGGAGATCCGCCGCTGTTAATGGGATTTATGCGAGGCGTTCCTTTCTTCTGGAGCCTGCATCTGTTCCCTGTACTGATCTTTAATATGGTCATTCTGCTGTTTGTATTTTATCAGATTGATAAACGTTCCTACAGAAAAGATATTGCAAATGGCCGTAAACCGGATATCCGTAAACCGGGTACTCAGTTTCGTCTGGATGGACTGCACAATATCATCTTCCTTGTGATGATCGTTGGCGCGGTAATCTTAAGCGGTGTACTTCCGGGAATGTCCGCATTTCAGGATGCCGCAGGCAATGTAAGAGGCATTCATCTTTTTGGAGAAGTAACCCTGACATTCCCGGCACTGATTGAGATTGTAATCATATTGCTTGCTGCTTTTCTTTCCTTTAAGACAACAGATAAGCAGATCCGTATCAGAAACCATTTTACCTGGGGCGCGATCCAAGAGGTTGCGGTTTTATTCATCGGTATTTTTATCACCATGCAGCCTGCATTGATGCTTCTGAAAGCGGTAGGACCGAATCTGGGAGTTACTGAACCGGCAGAGATGTTCTGGGCAACCGGTGCACTTTCCAGTTTTCTGGATAATACACCGACGTATCTGGTATTCCTTACAACAGCAGGAACGCTGGCATTTACAAATGGAATCACAACTACACTGGGAACAGTACCTACCAAGATTCTGTCTGCCATTTCCTGTGGTGCGGTATTCATGGGTGCCAACACTTATATCGGAAATGCCCCAAACTTTATGGTAAAGGCAATCTCTGATGAGAATGGTGTGAAGATGCCGTCATTCTTCGGATATATGCTGTGGTCTGTGGCATTTCTGGTTCCGGTGTTTATTATCGATATGTTTGTATTCTTTTTATAAGGAGGGAGGATCATTATGCAGGATAATCAGGAAAAATGTAAAGAACTTGCAATACGCATTTATAACCTGGACGAAGAAGTTTATAAATGTGTGGGTTCCTCTCTGGGACGTACATTTACAGGACAAAAAGAAACAACTCTCCGTCATCTGGCAGCGCTGATGTATACCAAGCCTGACGGACATCTGCTCAGAAGTGAACTGGCGCTGATCAGTAACATGGCCCGTACCATCAGGGATAAGAGCGAGAGAAGACGTCTTATGATAGAGTATGACAGTATTCTGAAAGAGATTGAAAGTCTTCCGGATACATTTGGACAGACAGATATTGTAGATAAAGAACGTATCAGTCTGAATAATCTGATCGCAAGACGCCAGAATGAGATTTCCGAAAATGATCATCTGATCATCTGTATCAGCCGTACACAGGGAAGTGGCGGTAATGATATCGGATTTGAACTGGCAGATCAGCTTCAGATCAACTATTATGATGCAGAGATCTTTGATCAGGTTATGAAGCGTCTGCAGGCAGATAAAAATGCAGTGGGTGATGCCGGCAGTTTTGAGGGATTTGATAAATACAGAAAGAAAAAACATACAGATCTGAAAACCTGGTTCAGGGAATTTAACCGTTATCACGGACTTCCGAAGCAGGATGCCGTATTTTTCAATATGAGTGATCTGATCTGTGAACTGGCAAAGAGTGAAGACTGTGTGATCATGGGACGCTGCGCAGACACGATTCTTAAGAATAATCACATTCCGCATATCAGCCTGTTTATCAGTGCTCCTTTTCAGGTTCGTGTACAGCACGTTATGGATATCCGTAATATGAATCTGAAACAGGCAGTACATTTCCTGAAGCAGATGGATAAGCAGCATAAGAAATATTATGAATTTTATACCGGTGAGAAATGGGGAAAACCGGAGAATTATGATTTGTGTATCAACAGTGCCAACTATGGACTGAAGGATACAATTGAGCTGATCCGGAGAATGCTGGATCAGAAGGTTCACTAAAATTAAAATGATGGTTGGATAAAAATAAGCTCTGTGGATAGAAGTTTTGATCCACGGAGCTTATTTTCTTTTTTATTTCCAGTTGAATGTGAACATTCCATAAATATAGATAAAGGCAATTATAATCGGAAGTACAAACCGGAAGAGCGGTTTCATCCAGCTCTGTACCTTTAAGCCCTTACCTGTATTGCTCTCTTTGATAAAGTTATCCCATCCCCAGCCGAACTTATTACAGCAGAAGAGTGCAAGGATGAGAGAGCCAAGGGGTAAAATATTGTTGGAAACAATAAAATCCCAGAAATCAAGCCAGGTAGTTCCTTCGGCAAATGGCTGGAAGTGGAAAACGCTGAAACCAAGGGCTGTGGTAAGTGCCAGAAGAAAGACACCTGTGCCGCAGACCACGCTGCCTTTTGGACGGGACCAGCCGGTAAGCTCACGGATCATTGCCAGGATATTCTCGCACACACCCAGGACGGTTGACATGGCTGCGAATACCATGAACAAGAAGAATAAGGAACCCCAGATGCGACCTCCGGACATGTTGTTAAAAACTGCTGCCATTGTATCAAACAGAAGGCTCGGACCTGCATTTACTTCCAGATCAAAGGTGAAGCATGCAGGGAAAATAATAACTCCTGCCAGAAATGCAACCAGTGTGTCCAGTGTGATCACATGAATGGCTTCCCCCATCAGGGAATGTTCTTTACCAATATAGCTGCCAAAGATAGCCATGCCACCCATGCCTGTAGACAAAGTAAAGAATGCCTGGTTCATTGCCCCTACGATCACCGAACCATCAATCTTTGAGAAATCCGGTTTCAGATAAAAGGTCATTCCCTCACCAGCGCCTTTCAGAAAAAGACTGTGCACAGCGAGAGCAAGCATCAGTACCAGCAGTGCAGACATCATATATTTTGTCACACGTTCCAGTCCTCCCTGAAGATTGAAGGAAAGGATGAAAAATGCAATGACTACAGTGACCAGTAAGAAGAATACATTCACAGAGGGAGAGGAGATCATGGATGAAAATCCCAGCGAACCATTTTTACCTCTGAGAAACTGTACAAAATAATAAATGATCCAGCCGCAGACAACAGTGTAAAATGCCATCAGGGCAATGTTGCCAAGCAGACAGAACCAGCCGAAAATCCCCCATTTCTGTCCTGGTTTTTCCAGCTTACGGTACATGAAAAGGGGACTTGTCTGAGCCGCTCTTCCGATGGAAAATTCCAACACAAGAGCCGGGATTCCCAGGATGACCAGACACAGAAGATAGATCAGCATAAAGCTGCCGCCGCCATTTTGCCCGCACATCCACGGGAATTTCCATACATTTCCGCAGCCAATGGCGCAGCCGGCGGAAAGCATAATGAAGCCAAGCCGGCTTCCAAGCTGTTCACGTTTCATAAGATAACGCTCCCTTCAGAAGTTCATATAAGGGATATTATAAGATAAAAAACAATATTTGTAAAATTGATTGTTTTGTTGTATATTATTGAAAATATCGTTTATAAAAAATAACGATTCAATGTTTCAATGGAAAAATACTGGAAAGTTATGGGAAGGAATGAACTATGGATACAAATGTGTTAAAAACTTTTATTGCAGTATGTGAATATTCCGGATTTTCGGCTGCTGCAAAAGAACTGGGATATACGCAGTCTACAGTTTCTTCACAGATTAAACAACTGGAAAAGGAACTTGATGTCAGGCTGTTTGACCGTTATTATCATAAAATCAATCTTACGGAAAAGGGAGTTTTAGTTTTGCAGCAGGCTCGAAATATTCTGAAGGCACAGGCGAAAATGCTTGATTCGCTGAATTCGGCTGAAAGCATTGAAGGCGAGATTCGGTTGTCTATGTCCAGTTCTGTCTGCAGCAGATATTTTAAAAATGATTTTCTGCGTTTTCATCATCAGTATCCGGAAATAAAAGTAGAGATAACAGAAAACGGTACAGAGCAGATGTTTGATAAATTGCGGAAGAACGAAACAGATTTAGTTTTTACTCTGGACAGGCATATTTATGATTCGGATTTTATTATTTGTGCGGAACAGGAAGAACAGGTTCATTTTATTGTAGCGGCTGATAATCCTGTTGCAGGCTGTTCATGGAAATTAAGTGAAATTTCTCAGAATGAGTTTGTGTTAACAGAACAAGCCATGAGCTACAGAAAAATACTGAATGAAACCCTTGCGTCCCAATCACTGGAAATCCGTCCGGTTCTTGAAATCGGAAATCCGCTTCAGATATGTGAACTGGTAAAAAACAGCAGCCTGCTTTCCTTTCTTCCGGATTTTATTTCGGAGAAATATGTGAAAGACGGACAGATTAAAAGACTGGATGTTGCCGGCTGCCCGGTAACTGTATGGACACAGTTGCTGCTCCACAAAAATAAATGGCGGTCTCCGGCAATTAATGTGTTTATAGAATTTTATAAAGAAGTCATGCAGAGATAGAACTTGAAGAATACTGGAAATTTTATTCGACCTGAGATGAAAAATATTAGCCGGACAAAATAAAATTGAATATTTACAAATTGGAAATATCAAAGTTAAATCTAAAATAATTATAAACTGCACAAAAAACACTTGCATTTTTTGTCTAAAAGTATATTATATATGATTAGTCAGGCTAATTAAAGAATAATATCAGACCTGAAAGAGGACAGAGGCCGGAAAGGAGTGAAGTTATGTGGTGCCCGGAAGAGGAGAAGAAAGAGAAACGAGAAGAGAAAAGCATGCCTGCGCTCTTTATGGAGATCAATCGCCAATATGGTATGAGATGTATGCAGCGTATACGGGAAATCGGTATCCAGCAGGGACAGATGCCGATCATTATGATCGTATACAGAAATAACGGCTGCAGCCAGAAGGAGATTGCAGAGCGTATGGGTGTAACACCGCCCACTGTTAATGTAAGTATCCAGCGTCTGGAGAAAGCCGACATTGTCTGCAGGAAACGTGATGATAAAGACCAACGCATCATGCGTGTATATCTGACAGAAAACGGAAGAAAAATCGTGGAGGAGCTCCAGCAGGAAAGCAAAGCTGTGGAAAAAGTGATGTTCAGCAATTTCAGCGAAGCAGAGCTATGTCTTTTACGAAGGTTTTTTGGGCAGATTCTGGATAATATTTCGGAGATACCTGTCAACAGGTAGAAACTGAAAAATACATGGTGGAGCAGATTGAGAAAACTGTATCAGCATGTTCAGATAAAAAATATTGTCTGTGAAAGAACTGACACGTGAGTTTAAACAGACATACATATTAAAAATAGGAAACGAGGGAATCAAGCAATGATTAAACTGATGAAATATCTGAAGAAATCAGCGGGATACATTGTCCTGATCATAGCACTTCTGTTTCTGCAGGCGTACTGTGATCTTTCCCTGCCGGATTATACCTCCAAGATTATTAATGTAGGTATCCAGCAGAAAGGTATTGAAGACAGTGTGCCGGATAAGCTTCGGGATTCAACCTTGCAGAATCTTCAGATTTTTATGGATGAGGATCAGAAAAAGGAAGTTTCACAGAATTATACACAGGAAGATGATACCTGGGTATTAAACGATGATATTTCCAAAGAAACCAGAGAGAATTTAAATGAGGATTTCTCCAAGGCAATGATGATGGTATCTGCCTTTTCCGAAGACAGTGAACAGGGGCAGGCAATGGTTGCACAGATGGGCCTTCCGGAGGGAACAGACCCACTGACAGCGCTGGCGCAGATGCCGGAAGAAGCAGTACAGCAGATTATGAGTCAGGTGGATGAGAAGCTGAAAGATATGCCGGAGTCTATTGTGACACAGGCTGGTGTTTCCTTTGTTGCTTCAGAATATGAAGCACTGGGGAAAGATGTGGATGCCATTCAGATGCATTACATCCTGATGTCAGGTATCAGAATGCTTGCCATGGCACTGGTGATCATGCTGGCAGCAATCAGCGTCACATTTATTTCGGCCAGAGTGGCAGGCAGACTTGGTCATGACCTGAGAAACAGCATTTACCGCAAGGTTATGAGCTTCTCCAGCAGAGAATATCATAAATTCTCCACAGCATCCCTGATCACACGAAGCACCAATGATGTGCAGCAGGTACAGCAGGTTATGGCAATGATGTTCCGTATTGTTCTGTACGCGCCGATCCTTGGTATTGGTGGTGTGATCAAGGTATTAAACACAGATTCTTCCATGACATGGATCCTTGGTGTGGCAGTTGGTCTGATCCTGATTGTGATCTTTGTGCTGTTCCAGGTGGCAATGCCAAAATTCACTATCTTACAGACTCTGATCGACAGACTGAATCTGGTATCCCGTGAGATCCTGACAGGTATTCCTGTTATCCGCGCATTCAGCCGTGAGAAGCATGAGGAAGAGCGTTTTGAGAAAGCAAATCTGGATCTGACAAAAACAAACCTGTTTGTCAACAGATGTATGACTTTTATGATGCCCATTATGATGCTGATCATGAATGGTGTATCTGTACTTATTATTTACAGTGGTTCCCATGCAGTAGACAACGGAACCATGCAGGTTGGTAATGTTATGGCATTTATCCAGTATGCGATGCAGATCATCATGTCCTTCCTGATGATCACTGCAATGTCCATTATGCTTCCAAGAGCAAATGTGGCAGCGCTTCGTATTGATGAGGTTCTGAAAACAGAGGTTTCTATTCAGGATCCGGAAACTCCGGTACATCCGTCAGAAAATGTGAAAGGTGAGATTGAATTTGATCATGTATCCTTCGCTTACCCGGAAGCAGGTGAGAATGTACTGACAGACATTTCCTTTAAAGCAAAGAAAGGTCAGACAATCGCAGTGATCGGAAGTACTGGAAGTGGTAAGAGTACCCTGATCAATCTGATTCCCAGATACTATGATGTGACAAAGGGTTCTGTTAAAGTAGATGGTGTGGATGTCCGTGACATGACTCAGAAAGAACTTCGTGACAAACTGGGATATGTGCCGCAGAAGGGTGTACTTTTCTCAGGTACCATTGATTCAAATATCCGCTATGGTAAGCCGGAGATCACTGATGCACAGGTAAAGGAAGCAGCAGAGGTTGCACAGGCTACAGAATTTATTGATACCAAACCGGAGAAATATGAATCTCCTGTATCACAGGGAGGTACCAATGTTTCGGGCGGACAGAAACAGCGTCTGTCCATTGCCAGAGCCATTGCAAAGGATCCGGAGATATTTATCTTTGATGACAGCTTCTCTGCCCTTGACTTTAAGACTGACAGTCAGTTAAGAAAGGCATTGAAGGAGTACACCAAGGATGCAACTACTGTGATCGTTGCCCAGAGGATCAGTACTATCCTTGGTGCAGACCAGATCATTGTACTGGACGACGGACATATGGCAGGCATTGGAACTCATAAGGAACTGATGGCAAATTGTGAGGTATATCAGCAGATTGCAAGATCTCAGTTATCAGAGGAGGAACTGGCATGAGCGAACAGAGAAGAAGAGGTCCTATGGGAGGACATGGACGTATGATGTCCGGCGAAAAGGCGAAAGACTTCAAGGGCTCCATGGCTAAGCTTTTCCGTTATATGGGACGATATAAATTCCGCTTTATACTGATGTTTATCTTTGCAGTAGCGGGAACTGTGTTTAGTATTGTAGGGCCTAAGATTTTAGGTAAGGCGACCACAGAGCTGTTTAACGGCCTGGTTGCCAAGGTAAACGGAACCGGTGAAATTGACTTCGGAAAGATCGGGATGATCCTGTTATGGACACTTGGATTATATGTGTTAAGTGCATGCTTTTCCTTTGTACAGGGATTCGTAATGTCAGGGATCTCCAATGATGTTACCTATAATCTGAGAAAAGATATTTCAAAGAAAATCAACAGACTGCCTCTGAACTATTATGAGAGCAGAACAAACGGTGAGATCCTCTCCCGTATCACCAATGATGTGGATACTCTGCAGATGAGTCTGAACCAGAGTCTGACACAGCTGATCACATCAGTGACAACCCTGATCGGTGTATTTATTATGATGCTTTCCATCAATGTGTGGATGACTCTGGCAGCACTTCTGATCCTGCCGGTTTCCATGTTCATCATCCAGACTGTCATGAAGCATTCCCAGAAATACTTTCAGGATCAGCAGAGCTATCTGGGTAAAGTAAACGGTCAGATCGAAGAAAACTTCGGTGGTCATAATGTGGTCCGGGTTTTCAACAAAGAGAATGATGTAGTAGAAGAATTTGAGAAAGACAATCAGAAGCTTTATGAATCTGCATGGAAATCTCAGTTCTTCTCAGGAATGATGATGCCCATCATGCAGTTTGTAGGTAACCTTGGATATGTAATGGTAGCTCTCTTAGGCGGCGTGTTTGTAATCAAAAAAAGTATTGAAGTCGGTGATATCCAGTCCTTCTTCCAGTACATCCGTAACTTTACACAGCCAATCCAGCAGATCGCACAGGTTACAAACCTGTTACAGTCCTCAGCAGCAGCTTCCGAACGAGTATTTGAATTCCTGGAGGAGCAGGAAGAGAGCCAGAATGAGAAGAACCCTGTAGATGTTAATACACTTACAGGAGATGTACAGTTTGAACATGTAAAATTCGGTTACAATCCGGATAAGATCATTATCAATGATTTCTCTGCAGATGTGAAGGATGGCCAGAAGATTGCCATTGTAGGTCCCACAGGTGCAGGAAAGACAACTATGGTGAAACTGCTTATGAGATTCTATGATCTCAATGGCGGAAGTATTAAGATAGATGGTTATGACATCAAAGACTTTAACAGAAGTAGTCTGAGAGAGATGTTTGGTATGGTGCTCCAGGATACCTGGCTGTTCTCAGGAACCATTATGGAAAATATCCGTTACGGACGTCTGGATGCTACAGATGAAGAGGTGATCGCAGCAGCAAAGGCTGCCCATGTGCACAACTTTATCATGCAGCAGCCGGGCGGCTATGACATGGTTCTGGATGAAGAAACCAGTAATATTTCCCAGGGACAGAAACAGCTTCTCACTATTGCCAGGGCAATTCTTGCCAATAATAAGATCCTGATCCTGGATGAGGCAACCTCCTCTGTAGATACCAGAACCGAAGTGCGTATCCAGAAAGCCATGGACAATCTGATGAAGGGCAGAACCAGCTTTGTGATCGCACACAGACTTTCTACCATCAAGGATGCAGACCTGATCCTAGTTATGAAAGACGGTGACATTATCGAGCAGGGAAATCATGAAGAGCTTCTGTCTAAGAAAGGCTTCTATGCAGACCTGTATAACAGTCAGTTTGAGAATAAGGCAACTGCCTGAAATAGAAAATTACAGTATGGAAATCATGATATAAATCATGGTGTAAATCTATGGCAATTTCTGAAAAAATGAAATTGCTGTAAGAAAGAAATATATTATAAATCCCTCAGGGGTATTTGTAAAAGAGAATATATCCGGCTCCAGGCTAATGCAGATATTTCTTTTGCCAGGCAGATATAGGATCGCACAGATACCGGCTGAGGGATTTTTATTATTGTTCACTGGCAGCTTCCCACGGATGCATAGAAATAGATAAATCGAGATATACCGTGCAAATTTACGTCTTTTCTGTAAGAGGGTAATATGTTATAATTAAAAACCAATCTATGAAAATTGATATATTTTATCATCATAATAACAAGAGAAAATGATAACAATAATAAGGAGTATTGTAGCTGTGAAGTTACTGAACAGTTGCAAATATCAGAGGATATCAACAATATGACAGATAAGAAAAACGGCAGAGAATATCTGGGCTATGTGCTGGAAAAATTAAAAGAACGTATCACAGAAATCAGCCTTTCTCTGGTGGAAGGCCAGAAAGAGATTGAGGGAATGCATGAGTATTACTGGGAAAATTATACAGAGATGGACCAGTATGGTTATGAGAATTATGATAATCAGCAGGCATTGTTCCGCCAGATTTCCGCAAATGAAGAGCAGCTGATCCTGAAGCAGAGATTTCGCAGAATGGCAGATTCTCCATTCTTCGGAAGAGTGGATTTCATTTACGAAGGAGAGGACGAACCGGAGATCTTTTATATTGGAATTGGAAATTTTGCAGAGAAAGCAGGGCATATTCCATTAGTATACGACTGGCGTGCTCCGGTAAGCGGTCTGTTTTATGACTATGACAAAGGACCGGCTTCTTATGAGGCTCCCATGGGCGAGATTCATGGTGAGGTTGCTTCGAAATGGCAGTATAAGATCCGCAACGGAAAAATGATCTACGAATTTGAGAGTGATGTGAAGATCGATGATGAGATCCTGAAAGCAGAGCTGGGAAGTAACGGTGAGGTACAGCTTAAGAACATTATCCGTACCATTCAAAAGGAGCAGAATGCCATTATCCGAAATACCAAAGACAGGATCATGGTGATCCAGGGTGCAGCAGGAAGCGGTAAAACTTCCGTGGCGCTTCACAGGATCGCCTATCTTCTCTACCATGACAGACAGAATCTGAAGTCTTCCAATATTCTGATCCTGTCACCAAATGGAGTGTTTTCCGATTATATTTCCCATATCCTTCCTGAACTGGGAGAAGAGAATATTAAGGAAATGAGCTTTGATCTTTTTGCCTATAAGCAGCTTAGGGATACAGTTTCTGACTGCGAAGACCGCTATGATGAAATTGAACGCAGAATCCGTTTTCCGCAGAAAGCTTCTTTGGCAGAGGAAAAGCAGTCCATGGAATTTATAAATCTTATGGAACGCTATCTGGTGGAACTGGAAGACCGGCTGATGAATTTTAAAGATGTGGAATATAAGGGATTTGTAAAGAAAGAATCAGAGATTATTGAATTGTTTTATTTCAAATTCCAGGATTTTCCACTGCTCTCAAGGATGGATGCAGTTGCAGATTATTTCATTGACGAGGTGGAAACTCTGCGGGACCGTGATCTGGCAGATGATGAGAAAGACCTGATCCGCGAGAAATTCATGAAGCTGTATGTGACCGGAGATCTTTATGTGATCTACAGTCAGTTCCTGAAAGAAAATGGATACAAAGGACTTCCGCGTGTTTCTTATGAGAAAAGAAAGCTGAAATATGAGGATGTTTATCCTGTTCTTTACCTGAAATATCGTTTGCAGAGCCAGCAGGGAAGAAGCAATATCAAGCATCTGGTGGTAGATGAGATGCAGGATTACTCAAGGCTTCAGTATGAAATTCTGCAGAGGATTTTCTCCTGCAGAATGACGATCCTGGGTGACCGGGCACAGACTATGGATGATAAACAGCAGGATGTGCTGAAATTTCTGCCGAAGATTTTCGGGAGGATAGTCCACAAGATCATTATGAATAAGAGTTACCGTAACACCATAGAGATTGCGTCTATGCAAATCAGCTTGCGGGTATTGAAGATATGGAACTCGTTTGAACGGTCAATGGGTGCTACCGGTGGAGGAGAAAAGTATTTGCAGATATGAGTCATGCTAGCGGAAGAGATTGCAGAAACTCTGAAACTCGGCGAAGAAGAATATGAAACAGCAGCGGTTGTCCTAGCGTACAGAGAAAGAAAGCAGAACATATGTGGCTTCTTCTGAAGGAAATTCTGGGAGAAAAAGGATTTGATATAAAGAACGTCTGTCTTATCTGGACAGAAACAGCACAAGCTTTAAGAAAGGTCTTACAGTTACGACATTCTATCTGGCAAAAGGTCTGGAATTTGATCAGGTATTTGCAGTATTTCCGCAGAAAGATCAGAGCCCGCTTGTGCGTCAGGCGAGATATATCGCTGCAACAAGAGCCCTTCATGAACTGCATATGTATGAAGTGGAAAAATAAAAAGTAATCGTTACTGTTCACTCCGTTCACAGTAACAAGTAATCTCTCAGTTACAGAGAAAAAAAGATAAATGGTATGATGAAGCAGAAAAATGGCGTTATGACAGACTATGCAAATCGCAGAAGGCTGAGAAATCGACATTGACATCTATGTAATGAAATTGTAAAATATATAATGTTAGGGGCAAAATATCTTTTGACCCTGACATCATATTTTATAAAGTACGGAACAGTTATAATAATATCAGAGAGAGGTTTCCTCTCCTGACCTGATATCAAATATTACCTGAAGACTATATATCTATTCTAAGGAGGATATTATGAAAAATAAAAGAGTACTAATGTTATTGGCCTTAACAGCTGTATTATCTGTTTCCATGACTGCATGTAACTTTGGAGGCGGCAGTGACGAGGATTCAAGTGTGGTACAGGTAACTCCTACACCGGAGCCAACCAAAGCAGCGAAAGCAACTCCTACCCCTGCACCGGCCAATGCCCAGAATACTACCTATACATCTAAGAACAAAGCAGTATCCATTAAACTTCCGGATGCGACATGGGCGAATAAATCAGATTCTGACGATATGTTAAGCTTCGAGTCACCGAAACAGGGCAAACTCCTGATCCTGCATGGTTCCGGTGAGGAGGATATGTCTGTGGCGATCATTCCAAGCTCACAGGATACAGCCTCTGCACTTGTAAAGGCAGATAATCTTGTAGAAGGTACAGATTTTGAGATCCAGGATTATAAATCAGAGGAAGTCAGCGGTGTAAATGTTTACAGCTATACAGTTCATTACCTCACTGATAAGAGTGACTATAAATATGTTGTAAATAAATATTTCACAGATAATACAACAGAATTTTACAGTGTTGCAGGTTCTGTAAAGGATGAGAAAGCACTGGCAGGAATCAAGACTTCTGTTGATTCATTCACTATTTCCGGTGATTCTGTACTGAAAGCAGCAGCAACAGGAAAAACTTCAGGAACTACAGCAGGTACAACTGCGGACGG
>ENA-OQKR01000571-OQKR01000571.1-human-gut-metagenome-genome-assembly--contig:-NODE-571-length-14523-cov-4.193318_pt1 | contig 14523 bp, 15 predicted proteins | sample MGYA00242803_ERZ504806 | MGnify/ENA primary metagenome ERZ504806 (study PRJEB26092, sample SAMD00036399) | human gut metagenome | host: Homo sapiens | study: EMG produced TPA metagenomics assembly of...
CGTTTTTTTATGATAAGCATGTCGTCATTGCCGACGCATACGAAAAGGCTGTCCGTGAATATTATCTTGATATTCCCTCCAGCTATTATACCAAGTACCACTGAAAGAATAAGAATCAGCCATGGCTCCTTCAATGTAAGCCATGCTGCCATCATCATAGAATTCCAATTCCATCAGATTGTAAGCCCCACTAACCCAATTCCATCTGAAAAGCAAATAATTCGGGTCGCCATATGAACCAATAGTACCTTGGTTGCGCGCGTTAAAGGTCATAATCGTCCCCCTACCCCAAGTATATGCCCCGAAATCTATTTCTTCAGATGTATACCATTCACCGGGCAGATTATATTCCGTTTCTTCCTCACTATCACATGATGTCAATCCTAATACAAGGACAAACAACAATAACATTTTTGTGTATTTCAACATATTATTCATAAGCCATACTTTATTTATAATTAGCATCTACCATCATAACAACCACTCCATCCAGTTTACCGGATAAATAATGTTCGCGCACCCATACATTATCAAAGTACTTGATTTCACCGGCACCATAATTCAGAGTCAACCCTCCATAGACTTATCCATCCATTTCCAAGTAAAAGTACGTGAAGTCGTTTCATAGGGACGGGACTCGCCTCCGCGATAATACTCCCAGATTTCCTGTCCAGAATTATCAGCCTTGGCAAACTTCAGCTGATGACTGCATAACACTTCAACTCCATCTTTGTTTTCCGTCTGATATTCTTCTATCCACGTCTTCCCACACAATTTGTCGTCGCTATTCTGCATGGTATAATATACATCATCCCCACAAGACGCCAGCCCAATCGTAAATACACACAACAGCAATATCTTCACATAATTCAAAGTCTTCATAAGTTATCGAGTTTAGTTAATACTTGCGGACAAACATACACAAAAAAAATGAAACACTTAATACTTCGCCTGAAATTTCTTGTAGAAGACAAGGAATAAAATAAATCCCATCAGTGCAAACGGTACGCCTGCCAATGCGGGATAACGGTATCCTCCACTCAAGGCAAGACCTCCGATATAGGCTCCGATAGCATTCCCCAAATTGAAGGCCATCTGCACACAAGCGCCTCCCAACATTTCTCCTCCAGGGGCCACACGAATCATCAACACCTGCTCCGGACTGGAGACGGCAAACAAACCTGCCGTACAAAGCGTCATCAATATTGCCGAACACCACGGATGGGGAGAGAGTAAAAATATCAATAATAAAATAACACATATCATCCCTTGCACCACCGTACCGACCTTCCCCGGAGTGTACCGGTCGGACATGCGCCCACTGACCAGATTGCCGACAACCATTCCGAATCCTGCCAGTACCATCAGTGCCGTAATGCTGTCCGCACTAAAACCGGAAACCTCAGTCAGCAACGGAGTGATATAGCTATACCAGCAGAATACACCACCGTTGCCCAAAGCTGTAGCTCCCAATATGAGCCACGGCGCCGGCTTTTTCAAAAAACGGAACTGTCCTTTAAATCCCGTGTCTTTCAGACCTTCGACCTGCGGTACCCAACGCCAAATGTAGTACAATGTTATCAATCCCCAGGCACCTACCAGCAGAAACGTGGCACGCCAAGACAGCGTATGGCTCAACGAAGTACCCAACGGCACCCCAAACAGATTGGCCACAGTCATTCCCGCTATCATAATTGAAACCGCCTCCGAGCTTTTCCCCTTATCAGCCAATTTTCCCGCAACAATGGAAGCCACCCCAAAATAAGCGCCATGAGGAAGTCCGGAAACAAAACGTCCCAACAGCAAGACCCAATAATTGGGTGCCATAGACGCACAAATATTACCCACAATCATTAATGTCATCAAAACCAGCAGAATCTGCTTCAACGGACGTTTGCGGGCCAGGAGCAGCATGGGTGCACCAAAACAAACACCCAACGCATACGCAGAAATGAAATGACCGGCCACGGGAATGCTGATTCCCAAATCAGTAGCCACATAGGGCAAAATACCCATCATCGTAAATTCGGCAATCCCCAGCCCCAATGTACCGAACGCCAATGCAATAAGACTCTTCTTCACACCTTAAAAAACAACCTATATTTTTACCGGGCGCAAAGATAGTGACATTGCATTCTCCAAATAAAAAGGATACCGAATTATTTTCAGTATCCTTCTTCATTTTTTATCTTATATCAATTGTATACCCACCTTTAAAGACTCCTCCCGGCGCCAAATGCTGCATCCAGTCCTTATCCTTATATTCATCCTTATAATGGGCACGGTCACAACGCCCGTACCACGGCTCGATGCAGACAAACGGAGCATTCTTGGCCGGAGGCGACCATAACCCCACCACCGGAGTGTCGAAATACAGACTGAGATAGGGCTTCTTCTCCTTATTATATAATGTAACTTCTTTCACTTGACTGTTTTCCAGAATCAGGGCATCTTTATCAAAGGAGTGGATGTTCAAAGGCAGCAGGCCACCTGTCAACTCAAGTAAATATTCCTTATCCGGAGCGGCACATCCTTTCTCGGAGATAAGGATATAGTACAAACCTTCCGTCTTATCAAAGCCGAAATATCCACGGTCCGTTGTCTCCGCATCATAGTCCGGGTAATAGAAAGCCGGATGGGCCCCTATCTGGAAGTGCATTTCGCGTGTTCCGGTATTGATGACTTTCCAAAGCACTTCAATCTTCTTTCCCTCTATCCGATAGCCTATCTCAAGGCAAAACGGGAAAGGATATTTCTTGCGTGTTTCCTCACTGTCAACCAGTCGATAACGCACTTCATCTTCCAGTTCAAGCATCAATTCAAAATCCATATCGCGGGCAAAACCGTGTTGCGTCAATGCATAGGAAACGCCTTCGTGGCGGTATTCATTCTCCCAAACGCTGCCTACAATGGGAAAAAGCACCGGAGAATGCCGTTTCCAGAAAGCAGGGTCTGCCTGCCAAAGATATTCTTTTCCATCATGCAAGATACTGCATAACTCGGCTCCATGCGGTGAAACTTTAATTGTCAGTTCTGAATTAGAAAGTGTTTTCATATCATATATCATTTTGTTATTTTCTCATATAGTGTGGCATCTCTCCGGGTATTTCCATCGAAATCTCCACCAGGCCACCGACCACTCCGTCCTGCTTCCATGCCGTCTGATAAATCATTTTCTTGACACCGTTCTTCTCAATGGTGTAGGCATTCACTCCCCCCGTCTCCAGCAGTTCGCGTATCTTGGCTTGCGATTGCGGGTTGTGGCAATCAAAGAGATTCTTGCCTATCAGGTCACCGTGTTTGGCAAACGTACGGCATGCTTTCTCGTTCATATATAGGATGATTCCCTTTGTGTCGCATACAGTTACGGCACAGTTCATTTCATTGGCCCATTCGTACATAATTCTTTATTTTTAATTGGCTATTTTCTATGCACTTGAAATACATTTACAGAAAACTCTTCAAAGTCAAATGTCCTTTTCTCTATCGAATTATTATTGCATTAATCCTCCTTCTATGAAGAAAACGACTTCATTCAATCGTTCTTTATTCGATTCTTCATCTTTGAAAATAGCTGGAGTGAAGATTATCCTATCTTGAATCAGATTATCTACCAAATCCCACATGACTTCATGGTACAGCATCACCATTGCCACTTTTTCATTGTCAATACCATATTGGCTTGCTAAGGAGCCACAATTATTCTTTAGTTCCGCACTGATAGAGTTTACCAATTTTTCAGTTATTTGATGAAAGCGGTCTTGCCGTTTCTTTATAATAGGAAATAATACATCTCCATTATCATCTACCAGCCCATAAGGTTTTAACTGAGAAACGAGTTTGGCATCTGTTACTTTTCCGAACTGTGCTATTTCATCAGCACAATGGTCCATAATGTCGTTGTCAGGAGCAATGCCGCTATTGATGTAAGTCAAAATCAAATTCTGTTCTCCGAAACCATTCGTACCGCATGCAAAGCCATTTCTTGATTCGTATAATACCCAGTAACAGCCACTCCAGCTTGTATAATTGTCAACATCCTCAAACAAGACTAACTTTGTCCACATTTTTCCATCCAGAAGGTATGAAAAAACAAGTGAGAGTACATTGTTCTTGAATCCCATTTCACTGATAGTTTGTGCCAATGATATAAAGTCTGCCTTTGTTTTGACATACATGGATTCAGCAATCTCCTTACTTAAGCTTCTTAGAGAATTGGTCTGTTCTTTGTCGAGAATGGGTATAGTAGCTTTCCATTTTCCTTTTGTTTTACTGACAAGTCCACCTACTTCCAATAACAATAATTGGCTATCAGAGCATTTAATACCCATTTCACGAAGTTCGGCTTGAGTACGTGGAGTCCGTAAATTGTATAGTATTTCCCAATTATTATCTGGCGTTACATAGTCTTCGGGCTGATGTCCGTTCACTGCAACAAACTGGGTTGCTTCCCATTCGCTATAAGGTCTTATCGATATTTGTGCTTTAATCATTGTGGTAACGGACAATAAGGTAAACAACAATAATAAGTCCGGATAATATTTCATATATCGCTTAATTTTAGTTTGTTCATCATTCATGCACTTCTCTTATGTAACAAAGATAACGTTTTTTTCAATTCCTCTCTCAAACCTATAACAAAAACTTCCCGACTACCAATAAAAAACTTCCTAACTACTAATAGTAAAGTTTGCAAGTATAGAGATAAAGAATTACCTTCGCCCTTGGTTTGTCTATCCCAAGCCTTGGGATAGAAATCCCCAACCTTGGCATACACATCCGCAACCTTGGGACAAACTTTGTAAGCCCCAATAAACAAACGAACCTCATAACAACGCTACCATCATGGCAGAATACAACATGCAGGAACTGAACCTGCCGGGAGAAGACGGCAAACGCATCCTCTACCCACGAATGAAACTATACGGGCAGGTGGACTTGGAAACCATCACCGAAAAGATAGCATACGCCTCATCCTTCACACGAGGAGACATCATCGGACTGATGCAAGCCATCACCGACGAAATAGCCTACCAAATGGGGCAAGGTTACTCCGTGAAGATTGACAACTTAGGAGTATTCACCCCTGCCCTCGGTCTGCGGCAAGACCGTGAACGGGAGACGGGCGAAGAAGGAGACACCAAGCGAAACGCCGTCAGCATCTGCCTGAAGGACATACATTTCAAGGTGGACAAAGAACTGCTGTACCGCACCGCTCGCCATTGCCACCTGAAACGTTCCACCGACAAATTCCAACGCTCCTCACAAGTGTTTTCTCCGCAGGAACGGCTGGAACGGGCAAAAAAATACCTGGAAAAGAACAGCTTCATGACCCAAGCCGACTATTGCCAACTGACCGGCTTATTGAAGTCTGCCGCCTCCCGCGAGTTGCGCGAATGGATAGCCAATCCCGAATCGGGCATCGACTACAAAGGACGAGGAACACACAAGATTTATATTCTAAGGAAACCATAACCCACATCCATTGAAACCATAAAAACAATGAAGATACTACACACCAGCGACTGGCACCTGGGACACACCCTCTACAACTACGACCGTACCGCCGAACAGCAGGCCTTCCTACGGCAACTCACCCGCATAGTAACCGAAGAGCAGCCCGACGCCATGGTGGTAAGCGGAGATATCTACCACTACTCCTCTCCCGCTGCCGCCACGCAGAAGATGTACACCGACGCCATGCTGAACATCCATCAAGCCTGCCCCGGAATGGCCATCGTAGTCACCGCCGGAAACCACGACAGCAGCTCGAAACTGGACGATAGACAGCAGCCTCTGGCAGCACTTCGGCCTGAATGTCGTGGGAAACATCGAACGTACAGCCGAGGAAGTGAATCTGGACAAGCATATCATCGAGATAAACAATGAAAAAAAGCAATAGGCTACGTCATTGCCGTGCCCCACGTCTATCCGCAAAATTCCCCCTGCTGGACACTGAAACACCGCGCGACCAACGGCAGGCACGCTTCTTCCAGGCACTGCTGGACGAAGTGAAGAAACGGAATACGGCACAGCTTCCCGTCGTCCTCATGGCCCATCTCTCCATTGAAGGCAGCGACCGTAGCGGGCACGATGAGAGTATCGGCGGAATAGAGTATGTTCCCCTCAGCGCTATGGGAAAAGGGTACGACTACCTGGCACTCGGACACATCCATTGCCCTCAGGACATCAAAGGCAGTCATCACCACGCACGCTATTGCGGCACTCCCCTCCCCGTCAGCTTCGACGAAACCTATCCGCACTCCGTCTCCATCATCGAGTTGGAGAAAGGGGCAGAGCCACAAATCAGTACAAGGGAAATTGAAAATCCGATTCCGCTCGTCACACTTCCCCATGACCCGACACCTTTCGAAGACGCCTTGAAACTGCTGGAAGAATATCCGGAAGAGAAACCTGCATACCTCCGTCTGAATGTGCTGACAAAAGGCTACCTGCCCCCCGACTGCAACGAAAAAGCCTCGAACGCCGCCAAAGGCAAGGCATGCAAATATTGCTACATCAAGACTACCCGAGAGCGGCAGGCCGACACTGACGAGAGCAAGCCTATCTCCATCCAAGAGATGCAGGAAATGTCTCCCCTGGAAATAGCCAGACTCTACTACCGCGAAACCGAAGGAGAAGAGATGGACCCAGAACTTTGCCAGCTGATGGAGACTGTCATGCAAAAAGTGAAAAGCAAGAACAACTCCTAATCATTTGTCCGGAACATGAAACTCCAGAAACTCACCATAAAGAACCTTGCCTCCATAGAAGATGCCGTCATCGACTTTGAGAACGGACCGCTAAGCGAGGAATCCCTTTTCCTTATCTGCGGTGAGACGGGTGCAGGGAAGACAACCATTCTCGACGCCATCTGCCTGGCACTCTACAACGAAACGCCCCGCATGGACCATGCCGAGAACGAAAAATACAAAGACCTGAGCCAGACTTTCTCTGCCAAAAAGGAAGATGTTGCCATCAACGACAGCAGGCAACTGATGCGCCGTAACACCAGTGAAGCATGGACGGAGCTGGAGTTTACCGGCTCGAACGAAACGCCCTACACCGCCCGATGGTACGTGGCACGGGCACACCGCAAGATTTCAGGAGCCGTGCAAGATGTGCGCTGGACACTGGAAAACAAGAAAAGCGGCGCACAGCTCAACAAAAAGAATGAGATAAAGGCAGAAATACAAGCTGCAGTGGGGTTGACCTTCGAACAATTCTGCCGCACCACCATGCTGGCGCAAGGCGACTTCACCAAGTTCCTGCAAAGCAAGGAAAGCGAAAAATCGGATATTCTGGAAAAGCTGACCGGTACAAGTATCTACTCCGAAATAGGTGCCGAAATATATGCCGCCACCAAGGAAAGACGGACGGAATACGAAAACCAGAACCGGAAGCTGGAAGGCATCCACATCCTGGCAGAAGAAGAAGTCACTGCAATCAAGGAAGCCATAGCCACGCAAAATGCTGGAGTCAAGGAAGCCAATGAGCAGAAAACCATCGCCCTCGCAAAAAGGGACTGGCTGAAGAAATACTCCGAACTCCTCCTCACCCGTGAACAGCAAAAGAAGATGTGGGAAGGGAAGCAAGCGCAACTGCAATCGGACGAATTCAAACAGAAAGAACTCCTGATTAAAGAATGGAATGCCACCGCCGACGCCCGCAACTGGCTCTCTACCTTGAAACAGCAGCAACAGCAGCAACAACAGAACCATGCACAAGCCGGGATACTGAGAGCATCCTTTGCCCGGCTGGACGGAGGAAGCAAGTGGCTATGCGGTTTCCTGAAAGAGCAAGAAGACAAGCTGCATCGTGCCGAGAAGTATTTGCAAGAGCATTCGCCCTTACTGCCCATGTTCGAGCAAAGCCAATCCATCATTACCGGCCTAAAATCCGCACTCGATGCCCAAACACGCATCGGCACCTACAACGCGCACCTTGAAAGACTTGCCGCGCAACAACCCGTAAAAGTCAAGGAGCGTACCGACAAGGAAGCTGCCCTCACCCGGAAAGAACAAGAGAACCATACATTGCAAAACGAAATAAACCTCCGGAACAAGCAGCTTGAAACCATGGACCACCCTGCCCTGCAAGACAAGAAAAACAAACTCGATGCCGGACGGGAGAACCTGCTGCAAGCATTGAGCGCCTTGTCTTTACTGGCTGAAACGGAAAGGACACTGAACGAGGCAAAGGAAAACGAAAAGGCTTTGAACGCCAAAGTGGAGGCGTGCCAAAAGCAATACGTCCTCCTGCAAACGGCATTCGACAGCAAGAAAACAAGTTATGATGACATCCGCACCCTCTACGACAAGCAAAAGGAAGCCGTAGAAGAGTGGGCAAAGGAAGCACGCTCCCGGCTTGCCGTCGGAGATACTTGCCCCGTGTGCGGACAAGAAATAAAATCGCTTTGCAAAGATGAAGATTTCCAGTCTGTCCTTGCTCCCATACGCACCTCCCTGGAAACAAAAGAGAAAGAATACAAGGAAGCCGAGCAGGCATTGAACAACAACCGGACAGAATCCAAGACCTACGGAACGCTGGCAGAGAATGCCCGTCAGTCCACAGCAAGAGCGCTCCGGAGCTACAACCTTGCCCGTACTAACGCACAAGCCAAATGCGCCCAATGCAACGGCATCGGCCTCTCCACAACCACCGGCGACGCTCTGAAGAAGCTACTGGAAGAGAACAAGCTGGAAGCAGACAAACTGAACGAAAAGCTCACGGAAGTTCAAAAGCTCAGCACACAAATCATAACTCTGCAACGGCAAAAGGACGAATGCCAAAAACATGTGGACGCTGCGCGCCAAGCCTTCAACTCTGCCGACAGAGTGCTGAATGAGCTGAAAAACAGTATCGTCAATTACGAGTCGCTCACTGCCAACGAAAAAGAGAACATACGTGCCACCATAGACCGCGTCACTCCCCACATCCTCTGGGAGGGATGGAACACGGAATGGACGAACTCCCCCCTCTCCTTTATTGAACGCCTGGCGCAAGCCACGCGCAACTACCGGCTGGCGCAGGAGAAACAAAGAGAACTGAAGTCCGCCATTGCCCTTATCCATAAAGAGCTGGAGGGGATAAACATCAACAGGGAAAGCATCGATGCCGCATTCCCCGACTGGCGCAACGCACCTGCAGCAACACAGGAAATGGAAATCAAGGACCTGGGGATTGCCTGGAATAATCTGAACACACAAGCAAGCGGACTGAAACAAAGCATATCCTCCACCGCAGACCAGATGGCAAGGCTGCAAAAGGATTTAACCGGGTTCTATGCCGCCAACCCCACTCTCGACGAGGAGCGTATCACCGTCCTATCCGCTTGGTCCGGCTCCCGGATAGAAGCATTGCGTGCCTCACTGCAGACACTTAAAGAGGAAGAAGTAGCTGCATCGACCTCCTTTCATCTGGCCACCGGACAAGTGGAAGAGCACATCAACCGGAAGCCCGAAATAGAAGAAAACGAAAACCTCGAAACCCTGGATGCACTCATCGCGAATCTCGAAGAAAAGATAACCGCCGGCAACCAATCCATCGGCCAGCAGAAGTTACGCCTGGAAGAAAACACCCGCAACATCGACCGGATAAAGGAAGAAAAGGAACGTGCCGACCGGCTGCGCGAAGAGTATCTGAAGTGGGACCGCCTCTGCCGCCACTTCGGTGACGAACGGGGAAAGAACTTCCGCAACATAGCCCAGAGCTTCGTCTTGAAAGAACTGCTGGCAGGCGCCAATTTCTATCTGCAACGCTTGACCGACCGCTACGAACTGGAGTGCCAGGCCGGTTCGCTCACCATCCTGCTGCGCGACTTCCATCAAGGAGGCTCGGCACGTCCGGCATGCACCTTATCGGGCGGCGAAAGCTTCCTGGTATCTCTGTCGCTTGCCCTCGGGCTTTCTTCCCTCAGCCGCCAAAGCCTCTCGGTAGACACACTGTTCATCGACGAAGGTTTCGGCACACTGAGCAGCGACTACCTGAACACCGTTATGGACACATTGGAAAAACTGCACCGGATGGGTGGCAAGAAGGTAGGCATCATCAGTCACGTGGAAGGACTGAAAGAGCGCATAAAGACCCAGATACAAGTACGGAGAATAGACAGTTCAAGAAGCGAAATAGAAGTGGTGAATACCCTCTAAGCCGGCATCGGGATAAAGAAAACGAATGTTTTCGGCTCTTGATAGTACAAGCACCTGCATTATTGTGTATTTTTGCAGTCTCATAAAAAAGAAAAGACAATGAAAAAGTTCATGAAAGGAGTCCGGTTTACTCCTAAAAACTATTCCGACGAAGTAGAAGCCAAAATTCAACATTATAAGAAAGAAGGATATAAACTGCCGATGCGAAGCGCACTCCGTACCGAGGAACAGTTGGCCGGTATCCGCGCAAGCGCCAAAATCAACACAGCCCTGCTGGACTATCTCTCCGAGAACATTCGCGAAGGCATGTCCACAGCCGAAATTGACCATATGGTGTATTGCTTCACCACAGACCACGACGCCATCCCCGCCCCCTTCATGTACGAAGGCTTCCCCAAAAGTGTGTGCACCAGTATCAACGATGTAGTGTGCCACGGCATTCCCAGCACCAGGGAATTCTTGAAAAGCGGTGACATTGTAAATGTCGATGTATCCACCATTTACAAAGGTTACTTTGCCGACGCATCACGCATGTTCATGATTGGCGAAGTCAGCCCCGACATGCAGAGGCTGGTACAGGTCACCAAAGAATGCCGTGACATAGGCATACGGACCGCACAGCCCTGGGCACGCCTTGGTGACGTAGGCGCCGCCATCCAAGAGCATGCGGAAAAGAACGGATACAGCGTGGTACGCGACCTCTGCGGACACGGCTGCGGCGTCAAGTTCCACGAAGAACCGGATGTGGAACACTTCGGTAAACGTGGTACGGGCATGCTGATAGTACCCGGCATGACGTTCACCATCGAGCCGATGATTAACATGGGAAGCTACGAAGTCTTTATCGACGAAGCCGACGGATGGACCGTCTGCACAGACGACGGACTGCCTTCTGCCCAATGGGAAAGCCAAATCCTGATTACTGAAGACGGAAACGAAATATTGACACAATAAGGCGGACACTTCAAAACACCTATGGAAATATTATTACTGATTATAGGGATAATCATTGGAACCGTAGTCGGCTATCTGGCGGCAGACCGCAAGTCTGCCGCATTGAAGGCCGAAATCAGCGGGACAAAGAAGGAAATAGAATTATTGAAGTTGCAGAAGGAAGAAGCCGAAGCATTGCACAAGCGCATGAATATCGAGTTCGAGAATCTCTCCAACCGTATCTTCCAAAGCAAAGCCGAAGACTTTACCAAGCTGAATGCCGAACACCTGGGCAATCTGCTCCGTCCGCTGGGTGATAACCTGAAGGACTTCCGCCAAAAGGTGGAACAAGTATACAGCACCGAAGCCAAAGAACGTTTCTCGCTGGGAGAACGCATCAAGGAACTGGTGGAGCTGAACAACCGCCTCAGCGAAGATGCCAACAACTTGACCCGTGCCCTGAAAGGAGACTCCAAAATGCAAGGCAACTGGGGCGAAATGATTCTGGAACGTCTGTTGCAAGCCTCCGGACTGATTGAAGGCGAACACTACTTCCGCCAGGAGTTTCTAAAAGACGAACGGGGCGAAGCCATCATCAACGAGGAGAGCGGGCAGAAGATGCAGCCCGACATCATCGTGAAGTACCCCGACGAACGGGAAATGATTATCGACTCCAAAGTGTCGCTGACTGCCTATGCTGCCTACACCTCTGCCGAAAACAAGGAGGAGCAGGCACACTTCCTGAAAGCACACCTGCAATCTGTCCGCTCCCACATCGACGAGCTCAGCCATAAAGACTACTCGCATTACGACGCCCAATCACCGGATTTCGTTATGATGTTCATCCCCACCGAAGGTGCCTACCTCCTCGCCATCCAAAGCGATACCCACCTCTGGGAATATGCCTACAACAAAAAGGTGGTACTGATGAGCCCCACCAACCTGATTAGCGCCCTGCGCCTCTCGCTCGACCTTTGGAAGAAGGAGAACCAGGTAAAGAATGTGCAGGCCATCATCAAGCGCGGCACCATCTTATATGAAAAGATTGCAGGCTTTACTGACACCTTCCTCGGTATCGGCGACCGACTGGCCAGCCTGCAAAGGGATTACGACAAAGCCTTCAACCAGCTCTCGGACGGTAACGGCAGCGTAGTGCGCCAGGCCGAAATGCTGAAAGGCATGAGCCTCACTCCCAAGAAACGCATTTCTCCAAGATTGCTGCCCAAAGACACCATTCAAGAAGAAACAGAAGAGGAAAACGATAACATTCAATAAAACATCATCCAACATGAAAACTCTGAAAGACCGCATTCTCAAAGACGGAAAATGCTTCCCCGGAGGCATTCTGAAAGTAGACAACTTCATTAATCACCAAATGGACCCCATCCTGATGAAATCCATCGGCGTGGAATTTGTCAGACGGTTCGCTTCCACCTCCATCAACAAGGTCATTACAGTAGAGGCGAGCGGAATTGCCCCTGCCATCATGGTAGGTTATCTGCTGGAACTGCCCGTAGTATTTGCCAAAAAGAAGAAACCGAGTACCATGGAAAACATTCTGACCACCACCGTATTTTCCTTCACCAAGAACCGTTCGTACGAGGTCTGTGTCAGCAAGGACTTCCTTTGTCCGGGTGACAAGGTACTGTTCATTGACGACTTTCTGGCCAATGGCAATGCAGCCAAAGGCATGATTGACCTTGTGAAGCAGGCAGGTGCCGAACTGGCCGGTATGGGATTCATCATCGAGAAGGCATTCCAGCATGGTGGCGACGAATTGCGCGAACAAGGCATCCATGTGGAATCACTTGCCATCATCGAGAGTCTGGATAATTGTGAAATCAAAATCAGATAAACCGCTGCACACATGGAGGACAATCAAGAAGGAGAAAAGTTAAAAAACGGGCTGATATACGGACTGAATGACAAGCCGCCTTTCAAGGAAGCATTCTTTGCCGCCCTGCAACACCTGCTTGCCATATTCGTTGCCATCATCACCCCTCCCCTCATTATTGCCGGAGCACTGAAACTCGATGCCGAAACCACCGGTTATCTGGTATCCATGGCATTGTTCGCTTCGGGCATTTCAACGTTCATCCAGTGCCGCAGGTTCGGAGGATTGGGTACGGGGTTACTCTGCATCCAGGGAACCAGTTTTTCCTTATCGGACCCATTATTGCTGCCGGAACGATGGGCGGGCTTCCGCTTATCTTCGGTTCCTGCATCGCAGCATCTACCGTGGAAATGTTCATCAGCCGGATTTTGAAATATACCAAGAGAATTATTACGCCCCTCATTTCGGGAATCGTTGTCACTCTCATTGGAATGAGTCTGATAAAAGTGGGAATTACTGCTTGCGGAGGCGGTGCGGCAGCGCAAGCGGACGGCAGTTTCGGCAGTCTGCGCCATGTGGGACTGGCGGCCCTGGTGTTGCTACTCATCATTGCCTTCAACCGTAGTTCCAACCGGTATATGAGGATGAGTTCCATTGTCATCGGATTGGTTATAGGCTATATCGTGGCATGGTTCATGGGGATAGTAGATTTTACATCCATACAAAGCTATGGCGGTTTCAATCTCCCGATGCCGTTCCGTTACGGATTGGACTTCAGCATCTCAACCATCATTGCCTTAGGACTTATTTTCATGATTACCGCTATCGAAGCATACGGTGACATCACAGCCAATTCGCTCATATCCGGCGAACCGGTGGAAGGAGAAACATTCGTAAAACGCGCTTCGGGCGGTATCCTTGCCGACGGCTTCAACTCCATGCTGGCAGGTATGCTCAACTCTTTTCCCAACTCCGTATTTGCCCAAAACAACGGGATGATACAACTGACGGGAGTGGCAAGCCGTTATGTAGGTTACTATATAGCAGGATTCCTGGTAATACTCGGGCTTTTCCCCGCCGTAGGCCTGGTATTTTCATTGATGCCGGAACCGGTATTGGGCGGCGCTACCCTGCTTATGTTCGGAACAGTGGCAGCGGCAGGCATACGCATTATCGCTGCACAAGAAATCAACCGTAAGGCAACATTAGTCATGGCTATCAGTTTCTCTTTGGGACTAAGCGTAGAACTTGTTCCGGAAATATTATGCCAACTTCCCGAAACATTAAGAAATATCTTCTCTTCGGGAATTACCACCGGAGGAGTAACAGCCATTCTGGCCAATGCACTGATTCATATCAAGGAATAAAGAAAAAGCTACGAAGAATCTTCATTAGAGAGGAATGCCTCGAACCAAAAACTCCGGCAAAGCCCTGAAGGCCAAGCCGGAGTTTTTTTATCTCAAGACGGACAAGGAAGATTATCCGCCGAAGTTGTCGAACATCAGGTTCTGAGCCGGAACGCCGAGGTCGTCGAGCATCTTCTCAACGGCTTTGGACATCGGGCCGGGACCGCACATGTAGTATTCGATATCTTCGGGAGCTTCG
>ENA-OQKR01000573-OQKR01000573.1-human-gut-metagenome-genome-assembly--contig:-NODE-573-length-14510-cov-2.219912_pt1 | contig 14510 bp, 13 predicted proteins | sample MGYA00242803_ERZ504806 | MGnify/ENA primary metagenome ERZ504806 (study PRJEB26092, sample SAMD00036399) | human gut metagenome | host: Homo sapiens | study: EMG produced TPA metagenomics assembly of...
GCATCACCTTTCCCGTGCGTACCTTGCCCGTCCTGTCTATCTGCCAAAAGATAACAGAGCCGTCACGGGTAGCCCCCAAACGGTATTCCTCCAACAACCGCTTCAACACCTCTTTCGCCTTGTCGCCATAGTAGGAAGTAAGGAGTGTGAAGAGGAAACGGAAGAAATTGCTACGCTCGCTTTGCGACTTCTCCACATAGTGAGGGGGAATATAGCCGATGGCTGTCGGCTTACTTTGCTGCTTCACTTTCTTCTGCTCTGCTCTTTGCCTGTCAAAAGAGAAATCATTGGTAGTTCTGTGTTCAGGATGCTCTTGAAAATACTCTTTCGGAGTGTAGTGATACCCACAACCGCTTTCGTGGTTACATCTGCCGACCGATGGATGCAACGGCACATTATTTTCGTCCACGTAATAGACGAAAGAATGCCTGTCTCCGCATTTGGGGCAGGTATGCCGTGTTGCCGTTCCTTTATACTTCTGTAATGAATAATTGCCCATAGCTTAGTCCGTTTTTGATGGTTGATTGTCGGCTGTCCCATCCTGTCCCATTGTCCCACACTCTAAGGGTTGGGACAGTGGGACACTTGGGACACCTGCGTTTTTACTCTCTTTGCTGCGCTGGATGATACGGTTTACGGTGGACTTGCCACAATTCACCTGTGAGGCTATCTCCCTGACGGACTTGCCCGATTGGGAGAGTTGCAGAATTTGGCAATCCCTTTGGCTTGATTCATTGTCGCCCAATTTTTTCAAGTGTTCCTTTTCCGTGGAATAGCCCCTGAACACGAACTGCAAGAAAGCATCCACCTTGTCAATCTCGTAAACGATTACATTATCCGCATCATGAGAGAACGTGCCATAGCGCACTTTAAGCTGCTTCACATAGCGAAGCCCTCCGTCTTGGGCACTTTTTCCAGTGGTGAACACGCTGTCAAAGAAATTGTAGAGCCGTTTGCTTCCGGCAAGGTCGTTGGATGTGATGGGACAATCCAAAGAGCGTTTGGGCGTATGTGCCAGGACAAGGATAGAGAGCGCATATCTCTTTTTGAGATTGTTCAGCTGAATCATCAGCCGTCCTGCGGCATCGCCTTTCTCCATGGCGCAACACAGGTAGGTAAGATTGTCAATGATGAAAATCTTGCAGTCGGTCTGCACAGCCATCTGTTCAATGCCGCCTATGATAGCTTCCTCAAAGTTGGCATCCAAAAGCTGGTTGCAGTCAATAGACACCCGATAGATTTTGTCGGGAAAGGTGTAGAGCTCTCCATGCTCGTTGGTATAGCGGAGCTGGAACTGCTTTTCGGACAGTTCAAAGTCCAGATACAGCACATTGTCGGTTCGGGCGATGCGGTCGGCTATCTGCACGGCAAGGATGGACTTGCCCACGTTGGAATCGGCAAACAAGCAGGAGAGTTCCCCCTCGTACCAAAAGCTGTCCCACAGCGCACGGGGCGTAGGCAATAACGATGCTTCAAGAATGGTTTGGTTTGCCGTCTTGATATTCATCATGCCTACACTGTCGGGCATACCGTTATGCGCTTGGGATGCTTTTGTGAGGTCGCCACGTATCAGGTTGATATAGTTCTTATCCTCTTCCATATCATTCACCAGTTACGTGGGTTGGGCTTGCGACGGTGGGAAGAGGATAAGGACTTGTTCAGTTCCTCGTCTGACAACGGTATGGGATTCTTTCGGGCGGTTTCCAGCCACTTGTCCAGTTCGTCACGGTAAAGGCAATAGCGTTTGCCGGGCTTGGTGGCAGGGATTGTCCCTTCTGACAGTTTCATGTAGAGCGTACCCTTAGGGATACCTAAATACTCTGCTGCCTCGTCCACAGACATGGGCACGTGGGTGTCCACCGTTTTGGCATTGTTCACACTGCGCTGCTCGGCGAGCAGGCTTTTCAGGCTCATCACTTCGTCTCGAAGCTGAGCGACAACCTCGGGGAGGTCGTTGAAGGTAAGAATTGATTTTTCCATTCGCGTACTCGTCTCTTTTGTAAGACTTGGCGCAAAGGACTGAAATGATATATCCGTGAATATCTCCACGACACGTCATTGCAAAATAATTCCCGAATAATTAAGCCCAGCCATAAATGACGGGTAAAATTACTCGGGAAACGATGTAAAACAGGCGGTTATGAGTTACCGGATGGTTGTCGTTGGTGTCGTGATTATCCTAATTCCGCACATAATCCTCGGGATAGTGGAAATCAAGTTTGCCGTTTTCGGGTTCATCAATGGGAATTTCCGTCTTTAACGGCTCTACCTTGAAATTCTTGATGGTTGATAAGTCTGTATCAGCAAACGATTTCGGGAAAAGGGCTTTGATGAACTTGGCACGGTTATCCCCATTGTAGTATCTCTTGTACAGGAAACGCTCAGAGATATTCCATACGAAGTGACGGAGTGGAATGTTGTTGATGTCTTTGGTAAACGGTCTTTGTATGGGCTTCGGGGTATAAGTGTTAAGATTCATCCATTTGTCCACCTCAGTACAGATGTGGTTCACGGTTTCTTGGTCGGCAATGCGAGGCAGGTAATAATGGCAATACTCCATGACCATGCGGATGCGCTCTTCCTTTTCCCGTTGCTCTCTGCTTGCGTAATTGGCACGGTTCTTTTCGTGAAGATCCGGGGCGATAGTAAGCTCTATCGGTTGTGTTTGGATAAGTGTCTCTTCTTTTGTCGGGGATGATTCGGGTACAGGCTCAGGGACTGATGTAGGTCCAGGCACAGATGTGGCTTCTTCAAGTGTATTTTGTGACAGTTCTTCCTGCACCTCTATGGCTTCGGCAATCGTTTCTTTCTTGCCGAACTTGATTTTGTAGATTTCGTATGTATCAAAGATAAGTGTCTGAAAGGAGAGATAGAGCAACCATCCCAACAGGTTACAGCATACGAATACTATCCACCTGACAAAGTTGTCTTGGTTGAAGCTGTCCGCTATTACCAGCGTGGCAATGGAAGATATTAGGACGATGGCGAAGCCGACAAAGCCCAAGATGATGTATTTGTCCTTGATTGATGATTACCATATTTCGTTGAGAGATTGAATGTTCCTGTATTATTTTGTGCAAAGTTAATGCTATTTTTCCCAATTACTGCCCGTTATTTGCGGTTAGAACGGTCTTTTTCAATGTATTTCACGAAATGTCATCATATCATACTCTGAGGGGCTTATAAATGGTGGCATCAAGCCAAAAACATAGAGGGGCGATTATAGCCTTGTAGCCATAACCGCCCCTCTGAATACCTGTCAATGTGAGACATTTATGCCTCCTTGCGCTTCAAGGTTATCTTGTCCACCACCTGACACATCTGCTGCGCTGCTATCTTGGAATAGATTTGTGTGGTGGTAATGTTCTTATGTCCGAGATAGGCTTGGATGACAGCCATGTCCGTACCCATTTCCACGTGCAGGCTTCCGAAGCTGTGGCGGGTACAGTGAAAGGTGATTTTCTTGGTTATCCCTGCTGCCGTGAGCCACCGTTGGAGTGGTCCTTGCAGCATCTTGTCCTTGAAATCCTCAAAGATAAGTCCCTCGCCCCGTTCTCCCAGCAGTCCATAGGCTTCATCACTGATGGGGTTATGCACTATTTCTTTGGTTTTCTGCATACGGGTGGTAACGAACATCCTGCCGTTGGTGTATGGTTGTATCTGCTGCCACGTGAGCTGTCTGATGTCGCTCTTTCTCAGTCCCGTAAGACAGGCGAAAAGAAAAGCTTTTTTCAAGACCTCCTCCTCACAGGGTGTTTCGGCAAGCCGTATCAGTTCCTCTTGGCTCAAATGCTCCCTGATGGTGGGAATGCACTCGATGCGGTCTAAGAAGCCGTTTGGGTTCTCCTTTATCTTCCTGTCACGGTAGGCGGTGTGCAGCACGGCACGGAAAGTTGACCAATAGCCTGCTGCGGAGTTGATGTGCAGCTTTTGGTTGGTGTGGATGGATTGGGGTGCATCAAGCAGGTATTCCATGAACTTGCGGCACAAATCCACATCCACCTCCTCAAAGGTGCATTTGCCGTTCACGAACCGCTGGAAATGCTTGTATACGTGCTGCCACTTGATATTCTTGCGGTCAGCCAGTCCTTTGAAATAGGCAAGGAAATCGCCCTTCATCTTGGTCTTGTCAAAAAAGCCGTTGTTTTCATTGAAAATGGCTTCGTAGCGCTGGTTGCGCAGGATGACCGCTTTCTTCATCATGCGTGCGTTGAAGTCCCGTTCCTGCTGGTTTGCAGGTTTGGCGAAGATGTAAATTCCTAAGGCTTCACGTGTAATCACTCTCATGGTGACATTGTCACGGTAGCCGGGATAGTAGTCAAGGCATAGTGAATACTGTGTCCCGTTCTTAATCTTGCGCTTACGCAAGGTAACTGTTTTGCATTTACTCATAATAATTATGTTTTAATTGGTTGTATACATTTTGGAGTTGTATCCATGTTTCCGATGGCAAAGGAACAACGTGAAATATCCGTGAATACCTCCACGATACATCATTTTGAAATAATTTTCGATAATCCCGATTTTTCACGGTTATTTGTTCCTTTCAGCCATGACACGCTCCACATCTGAGCGCAAAAGCAGGTTTTTTCACACCCACCTTTATCTTTTCGATGTGCTTCACCTTGACGATATGGCAGATGTTGGCTGACGAAAGACCATAGATTTGCTGCACCTGCTCAACGGTATAGTAGCGTTCATCGTTCACAAGGTCAGTTCTGCGGAGTTCGTTCAAATGTGATTTGGAGTAATAGGTACGCCCGTACTCTCTTTTAGTGGGTATCTTATGGCGATAGGTGTAGGCACGGAGTGCGGTCGGCTTCATGCCGAACAGTTCCTCCACCTCCTCGGTCAGTAGCCAGTCGGTAATTTCGCTAATATCAACTGCCACACCGAAAAACTCGTCAATATGCTTCTTGCTGTAATAGTTCTTTCCTGCGATACGGCAGATGGGGATATGGTTACGCTTGGCGGAAGTGTAAAGCCATGACTGCTTTACCTTAAAAAGGGACATCACCTCCTCGCCCGAATAGAAGTCCAACACTTCTTCGCTTTCCTTTTCCCTTTTTTCTCTTTTGGCAGGTAAGGAAGATGAAGATGATTTCCTTGGTGTGGAGGTGTTGCCGGGCAGGATGCGGTGATAGGGATTGCCCTCCAACATCTGCTCGATGTCGGCTCTGCGGATGAATGCCATGCGGTTGCTGATGCGTGAGGCTTTCAGCTTGCCGATGGCTACAAGTTTGTAAATGTACTGTCGGGAACAGCCCATGAGGATGGCTGCTTTGGAAAAGGTGAGATACTCCTGATGCTGTATCTCCATCAAGGGTTGGGCGACTTTGAAGAGGTTGTTCTTCTGCATCACTCTGGCTCGTTTGGCTTCTGCCTGACAAGCCTCACTGCAATATCTTTGCATACCGCTTCGGGTTACAAAGGACTTGCCGCAAAAACTGCATTTTCTGGTTGCTTTCATACCGTTTTATCGTTTAATGGTTCATTTCTTCAATCCTATATCTCTGAAATGGTAAACGGATGTGAACGGAAGTCAACCATTGTCGCTTTTCTACACAGTGTGACTGTTTCCGCATATCGGGGCGGTTATTGTCGCTTGTCGTAAACGGTTGTAAACCCTTGTCAACTGTCTGCACGGTGTGACAAAAAACAAGCCCCGCAAATTCTCCACGTCAGAAATACGTCTCAAAAATATGTGGAAATTTGGGAAGCGACAAATGGCAACCGAAAAGTGTTAAATTTTAGAATATGCTGGTAATTAAAGATTTACACTCGGATATTTCTGATTAGTTTTGGTTGTTCTATGGTTATAAATACATGCCCTTTGAAATATTAGCTTATAAAATGAAATACATATATGAAAATGTGGAATATATAAAATCATTACTTACTGCTGAAATATATAATTATTGCCTGCAAGAATATATGTGCAGACTAATAAACGAAAATGTAAGTGAGCAAGAACAATTAAGTTTATAACAACGAAAGATAGCATCTGACGATGCTCCTTTCTAACCAATAGCGTACATATATGAATAATGTAACAAGAGTAAGAATTGTATATGAATGTAGCATAATAGGTGTTGTTTTGCTGACATTCTTAAAAGGTATGTTCCCATACATGGGAGCATGGTGGCGAGTAGCCCTTATTACTTCACTTGTAGGATTGTGGTTTTCACTATCTTATCTGAAACGGTATAATTATAAATGGGGGTTCAATTACATAGGAAATCATTTATACATTAACCTCTTATTGAAAGTACAGAAGTGGTTTCAGAACGCTACAATCATAGCCTTATTGATACCTGTATTCTTAAAAGACCTCTTGTATAATCAATATTGCTTAGTAGCATATATATTGCTTGTAGGTATGTTCTTGGGCGTGAAGCTGGCTACTTACACAGTAGAGTACGCTATATATAAAAGTAAATTCATTGGTAACAAGGAAAGATAACCCCTGAACGCTTTCCCTCACCAAACCATTATGAATAAAGGAATAAAAAAGACAGATAACTATTTTGAACGAGTGAAGCAGCGTGCAAACCGGACGAATTACAGATACTATTTTTTTGACTACCTATATTTCAAGGGAGAGGTTTGGGGCAAGAAGATAGGACGGATGTCAGGTTTTATACTGCTGTTTTGGTATTGGTGGTGGATAGTAGTTCTGCCCGGCAACTTTCTCCTGATTAACAGTGTACCGCAATGGTCGTCCTTACATCTTGCCTGTTTAGGTGCAATGTTTTGTTATTTGTGTATTTATTCTTTGCACGATTACAGGAAAGCCCGTGTACAGGCATTGTTGAACCGCTACCGCCGCTCTAAGCATATCAGCGCAGTACAGGCTATATTTTCTGTTCCTGCTGCCATTTGTACTTTTTCTTCTTAGAAACATGGCTGTTCGATGAATGGGGGTTGGACGGATTTGCGTGAGGGTGGAACAAATGATATGTCATTCATATATAAAACATCAGATATGGGAACAACGGATTACATCATTATTGCTGCCCGCTCCCGAAGCGGAACTGGAAGCGTCCTGCAAGGAACTGGACGAAAAAGGTAACATGGCTGCTGCACAACAGCCGGAAAATGGACAACTACTTGGAACTTGAACCGTTCAGCAAGGACGGGCGGCTGTGCGCCCACGTGTGCGACACGCTCAAAAGCCTGCCGGAAACGCCGACACTGGCGGCATACAAGGACTACAAGGCAATCATCATCCTGCTGGGTATATCCACCACCCGTTACGCCATACTGGACGAACTGGCGGAACAGCACCGCAAGCGGGACGACATACCCGAACTGACCGCCTACTGCGATGCGCTTCACTGGATGCGACCGGGACGGCAGTACCTCTGCAACGTGTACAACACGGTATGCCACGCTTTCCACCTGCTACGGAGAAACCCGGTAAGGGACGAACCGACCTGCTGGTGACGGAAAGGAAACTGCGCCACGCCGAACGGATGCTGCCGGAGCTGGGCAGGCAGACATTCACCGAAATGGTGCGTCTGAAAGGCTACATGGTCTATGATGCCGAGCAACTGGCGGACAAATGCGGCATGGAATACGGCTCGTTCCGACGGAAGGTAAAGAAAATGACCGGGTACACGGCTAAGGAATGGGTGATAAAGGAGCGTGCAAAGGACGTGGAACACTACCTGAAGAACACCAACCTCACACTTACCGAAGTGGCGTTCACCACCGGGTTCGCATCGACATCGAACCTGAACGACTTCTGCAAGGCTTACTTGCTGGACACACCGGGTGAGATACGCAGAAAAGCGCAGGAAACAAGAAAATGCACAGTTACAAGAACGTAATGTGAAAAATCAAGAATAAAACAGATTTTTTATGCCCGTAACTTTGTGCTTCATAAAAGATAAGCACAAGGTTATGGAACATAAGATACCGTTGGAAACATACTTCGCCGGACTGCTTCAAAAAGTGGAATGGCAGATACAGGAATACGAGGACACCGCAGCGGACACGCTGACGCTCTGCCGTCTGTGCGTGGACTACCTGCAAGAGATACTGGGCGAACTCAAAAACTTTATAATCTCCTACCCGTTCGCCAGCACGGAAGAGGAAATACACTTCTTCAAGGAACTGAAACCGCTTTTAGCGAGCAAAATCATCTATTACAACACCGTTTACAAGATAGAGGTGCGCTTCCCCAGCGGTAGCGAGGAAGTGCAAAGGGACTACCTGCTGTCGGAAACCGACCGGATTTCAAAGTCGTTCCAGCGGAACTTGGCGTTCTACCAGTACCACCGAACGAAAGCCACCTACTTGGACAGGCAGTATTTCATGCGTGGGAAGCCTGACATACAAATCATCGTGGACAGTTTCTATTACGAAACAGACCCACAGTTCAGCACCAGTCACGATTTCAAGGTAGCCAAGATTTTAGCCAACGAACTGCTGGAAATATACCTCACCAACCGTCTGCACGAGCTGGAACGCCGGGAACAACGCAAGCGGGTGAAGAACGGCTTCATGGGAAAGGTGTTGCGCTGGACGGGGACGAAAAGGGCGTTGGTGGAACTTATCTACGCACTGGACGCCTGCGGCTGTCTGAACAAGGGGACGGTTGATATTAAGGAGATTGTAGCCTACTTTGAATACGTGTTCGACATCGACCTCGGCGACTTCTACCACACCTACATGGAACTAAAAGCCAAGACCAAAGACCGAACGGGCTTCCTCTCCACCCTGAAAGACAGGTTGCTGATGCGCATGAGGGAGCAGGATTAGGCAACCGTGCTTTAACAAAATTTATTTCGCCACAGGTGGGTACATCTGTGGCGTTTTATTTTTCAGGACACCCGAACTTTGCGGCAAATCAATCAGTTACCGTTATGGAAATAATAACATTCGAGTCCAAAGCCTACAAGGAACTGGACAACAAGATTACCGCCATTGCCGACTACATCTTCAACCACATGGAAACGGCAAGGCAAAGCGAGGAAGACATGTGGGTGGACAGCTACGAGGTCTGCACGTTCCTGAAAATAAGCGAAAAGACCCTGCAACGCCTGCGGGTGTCGGGAACTATCGCCTATTCCAACATCAGGGGACGCTACTTCTACAAGGTCAGCGAGATACGCCGGATGCTGGAAGAACGCCTGATAAGGAGCAACAAGGAGAACATCGACAACCTGATAACCAACCACCAGTTGTATGCTAAGGAAAGAGGAAATCTTAGAAAGAACAAGTAACGGGCTGGCGGTGTTCAAACACTACCTGCCCGGCAATTGGCGCATAGGTCGCAACTTCCTTAACCCGCTGTACGAGGACAGCAAGGCTTCCTGCAACATCTATTTCGACCGCCGGGGCGGTATCTACAAGATGAAGGACTTCGGCAACGACAGTTACAGCGGCGACTGTTTCTTCCTCGTGGGGCAGTTAAAGGGGCTGGACTGCAACCGGGCGGCTGACTTCGTGGAGATACTGGAAATCATCGACCGGGACTTGGGTTTGGGGCTGGCTTCCGGCACTCCGGTTTCCGTTCCCCCGGCAACCGTCCGCCGGGCAGTGCCGGACAAACCCGAAGAAACGTCCGAAAAGCCCGTCAAGCCCTACCAGTTCCGGGAACAGAAGTTCCCGCTTGCCGAACTGGTGTACTGGCAACAGTACGGCATCACGCCCGAACTGCTGGAACGTTACAAGGTCTGCTCGCTCCGGGAGTATCACAGCGAAACGGCAGAGGGCAAACCGTACACCTACACTTCATCGGTGGCAGAACCCATGTACGGCTACAAGGGCAAACAGCACATCAAGCTGTACCGCCCGTTCTCCACGCCCCGCTTCCTCTACGGCGGCAGCTTCGGCGAGAACTACAGTTTCGGGCTGGAACAACTGCCAGCCAAAGGCGACACGCTATTCATCACGGGCGCGAGAAAGACGTGCTTTCGCTGGCGGCGCACGGTTTTCACGCTATCTGCTTCAACAGCGAAACGGTGACTATCCCTCCCACGCTGGTCTATCGGCTGACGTTCCGCTTCAAGCACATCGTCCTGCTCTTTGACATGGACAAGACGGGCAGGGAAAGTTCATGCAAGCAGGAAAAACTGTTGGAAGAATTTGGAGTGAAACGCCTGCTCCTGCCGCTTCCGGGTACGAAAGAGGAAAAGGACATTTCCGACTACTTCAAAGCCGGGAACACCCGTGAAGATTTCCTGAAACTGTTTATCGAATTTTTAGACAACCTGTATAGCGACACATTGATTATGCTAAAATCGTGCGAGATAGATTTCAACAACCCGCCCGCCAAAGCGCAAGAGATTATTTCGGCGGGTGACGTTCCGCTGGGGACACAAGGCAACCTGTTCGGCATCACCGGGGGCGAGGGAACGGGAAAGAGCAATTATGTAGCCGCAATCGTGGCGGGCTGCATCTGCCCGGCTGGTGAGGACATAGATACACTGGGCATACAGATAACCGCCAACGGCAAACACAAGGCGGTCTTGCTCTATGATACCGAGCAATCAGAAGTGCAACTGTTCAAGAACGTAAGCAACCTGCTGGCACGTGCCAAACAGCCGGACAAACCCGATGAACTGAAAGCGTTTTGTCTTACCGGTATGTCACGCAAAGAACGCCTGAACGCCATTGTACAAAGCATGGACAAGTTCTACTACCAGTACGGCGGCATCCAGTTGGTCGTCATTGACGGCATCGCAGACCTTGTTAAGAGTGCCAACGATGAAGCGGAAAGCGTGGCGGTGATAGATGAACTTTATCGGCTGGCGGGCATCTACAACACGTGTATTCTGTGCGTGCTGCACTTCGTCCCCAACGGATTGAAACTGCGGGGACATTTGGGCAGCGAGTTGCAGCGCAAGGCGGCTACTATCCTGTCCATTGAGAAAGACGAAGAACCTACCCAGTCGGTGGTAAAAGCCCTGAAAGTAAGGGACGGAAGCCCGCTGGACGTGCCGCTGATGCTCTTTGCTTGGGACAAGGAAGCCGGGATGCACGTGTACAAGGGCGAGAAGCCCCGTGAGGAAAAGGAGAAGCGCAAGGAAAGGGAACTGGTGAATGTCGCACGTGACATCTTCGGGCGGCAGACACGCATCACCTACATAGACCTTTGCGAGCAGTTGCAGCAGGTCTTGGACATCAAGGAGCGCACCGCAAAGAGCTATATCCGCTTCATGCGGGAAAGGGACATCATCACCAAAGAAACGGCGAACCAAAGCTGTTTTGTCATAGGTTCATATAATCTTCAAAGGAACGCAAGCTGCCCGTAGGCGTATGGGCTGAACTTGTGTATTTTTAGGTGCTTGTGTCCTGCCCTGTTGTGAAACACGGCAGGATTTTTTCTGTTTGCACGTGAAAATTCAGGGTATTTGCTTAACTTTGCAGAAGTTACACGAAAAAGTAACGGCAGTTGGACGGCGGTTGCCGGAATATTGCCTTTATATATAACATATACGTTCGCCGAACGTCCCAAAGTAGAAAACTGGCACTTTTCAAAATGTGGGGATATTCAGCGCAGGATATGCTATGCGTTTGTCATAGCGTGGCTGCACTGTTTCCACATTTGGGTATGCCAGTACCTCTACTTTGAAACAGCGTCATGCCACGCTTTCTTTTTAGGTGGCGGCTAACGTGCAAAGACAGTAGGGATTTATATCACTTTAATACCTGACAATATGGAACAAATCAAAGCGCACATCGCCGTATCGCTGGACGGGCATACCGCCACGCCGGACTATGAACTGGACTGGATGCCCCGTGAGGTCAAGGAACTGGCGGCAAGGGAACACGCCGCCGCAAGCTGCCTGCTTATGGGGGCGAACACCTACAACTACATCTTTGAACACTGGGGCGGGTGGCCGCACAAAAGCAAGCGGTCTTTTGTGGTGTCACACTACGACACCAACGTTACACCGGACTGCGGGGTGGAGTTCCTGACCGAAGAACCGCTGCAAAGAATTTATGAATTGAAACAGGAAACCGCCATGCTGGTGGTGGGCGGCGGCAAGCTGCTTACTTCATTGATTAAAGCCGGACTGCTGGACAGCCTGACAATCTACACCGTCCCGGTCATGGCGGCAAAGGCATCGGTTTTGTCGGGGAAACATCCGGCTCGCTGTGGAAGCTCTCGGAAAGCAGGGTGCTGGATAACGGGGTGGTCTGTTCGACCTACCTGTTTGGCGGGAACATATAAAAAAAATGCGCCCGGTTTCCCTCCGGGCGCAACCACTAAAATTTCAATTATTATAAGCTGTAAAACCTATCACAATGAAATTTCAGCGGCAAAGATAAGCTATTTCTTCGGTTTCGCTTTCTTTTCGGGGAATGAAAAACCGACATTGAACTGCTCGTCCAGTACCAGCGAAGCATCGAAAGCCTTGCCGTTCTTGCCCTTGAAGCCCTTGATTAGCCCGGTCTTGCGTTTCGTCACCAGCTCGACAATCTGCTTGTCGGAAAGCTGCTTGTCGCACTTGTTGCGGAATATGGTAAGCGTGCAGTCCACGTTGGAACACTTCGCCACTTTCGGGTAGAACAGGATGCGCCCGCTGCCGCATTTCGGGCAGGGGCAGGTTTCACCAGCAGCGACAGATAGCTGCACCGATAGCAGTTCTGCGGTGATTTGCGTTGCGTACACCTCGATGCCCTTCCGGAACGTGTCCGCATCCATGCTGCCCGCTTCTATCTTGGCAAGGGCGGTTTCCCACATGCCCGTCATTTCGACATCGGCGATCTTCTTGTCCTTGACTATCTTGTAAACGGCAAGCCCCTTGTCGGTAGGCACAAGGTTCTTCTTCTCACGCACGATGTACTGGCGGGCGAACAGCGTTTCGATAATCGCCGCACGGGTGGCGGGCGTGCCTATCCCGGCATCTTTCAGGCTGGCTTTCAGTTCGGCATCTTCCAGTTCCCTGCCTGCGTTCTCCATTGCCGCCAACAGGCTGCTTTCCGTGTGCAGCGGTTTCGGCTTGGTCTGCTTTTCGAGCAGATCCACGCCGGAGAGTGGCAAATATTCTCCCTCTTGGAGTGGCGGCAGGCTGGCGGCTTCTTCATCCCCGCCCGTTTCCTGCTCGCCGAACACGGCACGCCACCCGGCTTCTTTCATCACAGACCCTTTCACCGTGAAGTCGGTATCTCCCCTGACAGCAAGGCGTGTAACGTCTTTCACGCACTTGCCCGAAAAGGCTTCCAGCATACGCCCGGCTACCAGCTCGTAAACCGCCCGCTCGTCTTTGGAAAGTTCGCCGGGCAGGTTCTCGGTAATGATTAAGGCGTGGTGGTCGGTCACTTTGCCGTCATTCACGCTGCGGCGGTTCAGGGGTGTGCCGTCCAGCCCGGCGGCATACCCGGCAAAGCGGGGGTATTGCCCTAACAGGGCGACACGCTCCGGCATTTCATCGAAAACGTCCTCCGATATATAGCGGCTTCCGGTTCTCGGATAGGACATCACTTTCTTTTCATACAGGCTTTGCGCTATGGAAAGCGTCTTGTCAGCCGAAAAGTTCAGCTTCGTGTTCGCTTCCTTTTGCAGCGTGGTAAGGTCGTACAGAAGCGGCGGTTCTTGGTTGGCTTCTTTCCTCTCAACGGATTTCACGGTAAGTTGTCCGGCATCCTTAACCCGTTGCAGGGCGGCTATGGCTTCGGGCTGCTGTTCCCACTTGGCAGTAGATTGGACGGTGAAACTTATTCCCCCGCTGGCGGTATGGGCTTTGAGTTGCCAAAACTTGGCGGGTACGAAATTCCTGTTCTCCAAATAGCGGCTGCATATCATCACAAGTGTGGGTGTCTGCACCCTACCCAGCGAGAACACCCCCTGCCCGGCGGCTACGCTCAACGCTTGGGTGGCGTTTATCCCAATCAGCCAGTCCGCTTCGCTGCGGGATTTGGCAGAGAGGTAGAGGTTATCGTAACATTCGCCCGGCTGCAAGTTATCCAGCCCCTCACGGATTGCCTTGTCGGTAAGGCTGCTTATCCACAGGCGCACGAAAGGCTTGCGGCAGTTCAGGTAATGGAAGATATAGCGGAAGATTAACTCACCCTCACGCCCGGCATCGGTGGCGACAATAATCCGGTCGCACTGGTCGAACACTTCCTTATCACTTTCAACTGTTTCAGCACACCGGGGTCTGCCTTGTAACCTTTCTCCGCTTTCACCTGACGGGGGATTAGCTGGAAATCGGGCGGCAGTATGGGCAGGCTCTCCCTGCGGAAGTTCGCCACGCCGTAGGCTTCCGGCATGGCAAGCTGGATTAAGTGGCCGAACGCCCATGTCACCATATACCCGTTGCCGGAAAGATAACCGTCATTACGCCCGGTCGCCCCGATGATGCGGGCGATGTCCTTTGCCACGCTGGGCTTCTCTGCTATCAATGCAATCATAATTCTTTACTTTTTAATGGTGGATATTACATTTTCATTCCTCTGGACTTCTTGGGCTTGTCAGCTTTCAGGCTCTTGTCCTGCGCTTTCTCCTGCTTCTCTTTCTGCTTGGCGGTGGGCTTGTCCTGACCCTGTTTCAA
>ENA-OQKR01000578-OQKR01000578.1-human-gut-metagenome-genome-assembly--contig:-NODE-578-length-14432-cov-2.303181_pt1 | contig 14432 bp, 17 predicted proteins | sample MGYA00242803_ERZ504806 | MGnify/ENA primary metagenome ERZ504806 (study PRJEB26092, sample SAMD00036399) | human gut metagenome | host: Homo sapiens | study: EMG produced TPA metagenomics assembly of...
CTTCTGCACTGCTTCTGAAGTACCTAAATTTACATGATTAACACGCTCTATTTCCTTTGCGATCAGTTCTTCCTTTTTCAGCAGGCGTGCGTATCTTTCATCATCAATCAATCCAACCTCATGCCCGATTGCCGAGAGTCTGATATCTGCATTATCCTGCCTTAAAAGCAGCCTGTATTCTGCTCTTGAGGTCATCATACGATACGGTTCGTGACTCTCTTTTGTAACCAGATCATCGATCAGGACACCGATATATCCCTGGGAACGGTCAATCACGATTCCTTCTTTTCCCTGCAATTTTCTTGCAGCATTAATTCCTGCGATCAGCCCCTGTGCAGCCGCCTCTTCATAACCGGAACTTCCATTAAACTGTCCACCGCTGAAGAGTCCTTCGATTGCTTTAAATTCCAGGGTACTCTTTAACTGCCGGGCATCAATGCAGTCATATTCGATTGCATATGCATTTCTTACAATCTTTGCATGTTCCAGTCCCGGAACACTCCGATACATCTCATACTGAACATCCTCAGGCAGTGAGCTGGACATTCCACCCACATACATCTCCGTGGTCTCATTTCCCTCCGGTTCAATGAACACCTGATGTCTGTTCTTATCCGGGAACTTAACGACTTTATCTTCAATAGACGGACAGTATCTCGGACCTGTTCCCTCAATCGCCCCTGAAAAGAGCGGTGAACGGTTCAGATTGCTTCTGATGATTTCATGCGTCCTTTCATTTGTATAGGTCAGCCAGCAGGAAGCCTGGTCAATCTGAACACTTTCCGGGTCTGTCGTAAAGGAAAACGGCACAACCCGTTCATCCCCCTTCTGCTCTTCCATTTTTGTAAAATCAATGGAATTTTTATCAATCCGGGCAGGTGTTCCCGTCTTAAACCGATACATTCTGATCCCCAGTGCTTTCAAACTGTCAGTCAGGTAATTTGCACTTTGCAGCCCGTTAGGCCCTGTATGCGTGCTTATTTCGCCGTAAATGCAGCGAGCCTTCAAATATGTGCCTGTGCATAATACGACCGCTCTACAGCGGTATATCGCCCCTGAATAGGTCTGTACACCGGTAATCTTCCCGTCTTCTGTCAGAAGCTCTGTTACTTCCATCTGCCGGATATCCAGATTCTCCTGCTTCTGCAGTACCTGACGCATGGTTCTGCTGTAATTTGCTTTATCAGCCTGAGCTCTGAGCGAATGAACTGCCGGTCCTTTGGAGCTGTTCAGCATCTTTGACTGGATAAATGTACGGTCAATGACCTTTCCCATTTCCCCGCCAAGTGCATCCAGTTCTCTTACAAGATGACCTTTGGAACTTCCACCGATATTTGGAGTTACACGGCATCAGTGCAATACTGTCTACACTTACCGTAAACATCACTGTCTTAAAACCAAGCCTTGCCGTTGCCAGTGCCGCCTCACATCCTGCATGCCCTGCACCGACTACAGCCACATCATATTCATCTTTATTTTCCCATACAGAATTTGCTGAATATTTCATTTACTAAATCTTCTCCCATTGATTCTCCCGTAATATTTCCAAGTTCTTCATAAGCATCCATCAGATCGATCGAATAAAAATCCTCCGGCATACCGTTCTCGATACTTTCTATTACTTTTTTCATACTTTCCAGTGCATTCACCAATGCATTTTTCTGTCTCGCATTGGTAATATAAATTTCCTCATTAAAGGAAATATTTCCACGCAGGAACATTTCCTTTAATGTATCCTGAAATGTCTGGATCCCCTGCTCTTCTTTTGCGGAAATCTGGATCACCGGAATATTTTCTGATACTTGATACCTCTGACCTTCTGATTTTTCTGTCTGCTCTGCTTCTTTTTTCAGATTAGAAATTTTTTCACGGATGAGGTTTTCATCAACCACCGTCTCCAGGTCTGATTTATTCAAAAGTATAATTGCTTTCTTATCATAAATCAATCTCATGATTTTTTCATCATTTTCATCCAGTTTTTTTGATGCATCCACCACATAAATAATCAGATCGGCTTTCTGAGCATATTCTTTTGCTTTATCTACACCCATTTTTTCTACTAAATCCTCGGTCTGACGGATTCCCGCAGTATCGATCACATTCAGATTCAGTCCCTGCAGTCTGATCTGTTCCTCCAGGACATCCCTGGTCGTTCCTGCAATATCAGTTACGATCGCCCGCTCATGCCCTGCAAGCAGGTTTAAAAGAGAAGACTTCCCGGCATTCGGTTTCCCCACAATTACAGTCTGAATCCCCTCTTTCATGATTCTTCCATCATCCGCAGAGTCAATCAGTTTCTGTAATTTTTCAATGATCTCTTCTGACACGCCTTTCAATATTTCTCCATATCCATCCACACTGATATGTTCCGGGTCATCCAGTGCCGTTTCGATAAATGCAGTATGATAAAGAATCTTACTCCGCAGTTCATTGATGGCTGATTTCACACTGCCCTTCAACTGACTGACAGAACTCTGCAGGGCATATTCATTTTCAGAATTGATCAGGTCGATCACCGCCTCTGCCTGTGACAGATCCATTTTCCCGTTCAGGAAAGCTCGTTTAGTAAATTCTCCCGGTTCTGCTGCTCTTGCACCGTATTTCAAAACCGTTTCCAACACCCTGCTCACTACATACGTTCCACCGTGACAATTAATTTCTACTGTATCCTCTCCGGTAAATGTCCGTGGTCCATGCATGACCATCATAAGGACTTCATCCACCGTCTCTTCTCCGTCTGCAATATGTCCATAATGAATTGTATGGCTCGGCACTTCTGTAATCTTTTCTTTTCCCCTGTATACTTTATCTGCTATTTCCAGAGCCTCGTTTCCGCTCAGTCTGACGATTCCAATTCCTGAATTGGTCATCCCGGTGGAAATAGCTGCGATCGTATCCTTTTTCATATTCACACTGCCTTTCTAAAGCTGAAAAAAGGACGTTTCACAACCTCACGAAAGTATCCGTGAAGCGTAAACGTCCTTTCGCTTCAAATGATTATCTCTTTAATGTTATAACAACTTTTCTGTAAGGCTCTTCTCCTTCACTGTGCGTTGTTACATAAGGATCTGACTGAAGTGCTGAGTGAATGATCCTTCTTTCATACGGATTCATTGGCTCAAGTGCAACCGGTCTTCTGTTCCTTTTTACTTTATGTGCAATGTTCTTTGCAAGATGCTTCAACGTCTCTTCTCTTCTTGCCCGATAATTTTCTGTATCAAGCTTTACTCTTACATAACCATCCTGATGCTTGTTCGCAACACGGTTTGCAAGATACTGAAGAGAATCCAACGTCTGACCTCTCTTACCGATCAGGATTCCCATATGCTCACCACGCAGGTCTGCACAAAGTGCTCCATCTTCATCGATAGAAATTTCGATCTCAACTTCCATATTCATTGCCTTCATTGTATCTGCAAGGAAAATCTTTACTGCTTCAACTGTCTGTGGCTGAACCTCTGCAAGTTCTCTTGCTTTCTTCGGCTCTTCTGCAGGCCTCTCTTCCTGCTTCTCAACCACAGGAGCCTCTTCTTTTACTTCTGCTTTTACCGGCTCTGCAATTTCTTCTGCTTTTTCTTCCCTGATTTCTTCAACCGGTGCAAACGGTTCTTCCTCAACAACTTCTGGTTCTGATTCAGGCTTTCTTCTTGCCTCGATCACTGCCTGCTTCATTCCGATTCCAAGGAAACCTGCGCTGCCTTTTTCAATGACTTCATATTCCAGTCTGTCACTGGTAACTCCCAGCTGGATCAATGCCTCTGTGATTGCATCATCCACTGTTTTTGCTGATACTCTGATACTACCGTTCATCGTGAATCCTTCCTTTCCCCGACACTCTATTTCTCGCTCTCTTCCGTTTTATCTTTGGCATTCTGTCCACTGTTATAACGGCTTACCATATTTGCCTTTGATGCGAGACTTCCCGGCTTGGCATTTTTGATATTCTCTTTTGCCTGCTGGATCTTTTCTTCTTTTTCTTTGCTGGAAACACTTGTCTTCTGTTCTGTTACATTTCGAGTGCTCTTTGTTGCCATCCGGTTGATTTCTTTTGCCGGAGCACCTTTTTTCTCACGTTTCTTCGCTGCTTTTTTGCGCTGCTCTTCGATCATCTCTTCTACTGATTTCTTGCTCAGATATTTATTGATCGCCATCTGCTGTACACATCTTACAATCGCACTGATCGCCCAGTACAGACCAAGACCTGCCGGCAGTGTAAATCCCATAAATACAGAGAACAACGGCATAATATAGTTCATAGAATTCATGGATCTTGCCATCGGATTGTCCGGATCGATCGTCGTTGTCTGTTGCTGCTGCATCAGTTTTACACTAATAAACTGTGTCAGACCTGCCATGATCGGAATGATCACTGCCAGAATAATTCCAACAATTGAAAAATCCTTCAAAGCATCCATCAACATTGTCAGCGGCTGCTCACCAATGTTAATGCCAAGGAATGTATTCAAATGTCCCATCGTTGCAGTTGTCTTATCTACAACTGTCTCAAGAGACGGCATCTTGTCCACCAGAGTATTCCATGTGGAGTCCTGGAATTTATATAACACCCTCACCAGAATATTGGGGTCTGTATAATCATATGCATTTGCAGGCATATACACCGGAGCTGCATTTCCGATCTTTTCCAGAATCTTCTGATATCCGTCTGTCGCCATGATCTGATTAACAACCGGCATATAAATCTCTTTAATACCATTTACATATCTCGGTACTTCCTGAATAACAGGATACAATGCGAACAAAATCGGAAGCTGGATCACCATCGGCAGACATCCGCCTGTCGGAGAACTTCCGTATTTTTCGTAGATCAGCTGCTGCTCTTCCTGCATCTTGAGCATGGATGCCTGATCTCTTTTTCCTGCATATTTTTTCTGCAGTTTTTGAATTTCCGGCATCATCACAGACTGCATTTTTGAAAATTTCTGCTGTTTGATCGTCAGCGGGATCATCAATGTATAAATAATAATTGTAAACAGAATAATACATATTCCGATATTCTGAATTCCAAATAAATTCAGAAAATTATAGATTGCATCCATGAGCTTACCAAACACCCATGCAATCTGTCCGACAATCGGCCAGTCTGCCGCTGTCGCAGCGATTAAACCAAATTCCATCTTTTATCCTCCTTAAGGTACCGGATCATATCCGCCTTTTGAAAAAGGATTGCAGCGCAGGACTCTCCATATTGCCAGCACACCGCCCTTTAAAGCACCGTATTTTTCGATTGCTTCAAGTGCGTACTGCGAACAAGTTGGATAATATTTACACGTATTATATCTTTTCATTTTGGATAAATACTTTCTGTAAAAGCGAATCATCCATAAAAGGATGCGTTTCATATGCGCCACTTCCCTTTCAATGATCGTTTCAGATATAGATGTGATGAAGCTTTCCAAGATGGATCAGTGCATTCTCAATCTCATGGTAAGACTTTTCCTTCGCACTCGTTCTCGCAATGACTACAATGTCATATCCACACTGGAAATGTTCTTCCGATAACCGGTAGCTTTCTCTGATCAGCCGCGTAAGATGATGCCTGACCACACTGTTCCCTACCTTTTTACTGACTGATATACCGACTCGGTTCTTATTTTGTTCATTGGGGATAATATACATTACAAGACATTTATTTGCATAGGACTTTCCATTCTTATAGACATACTGAAAATCCCTGTTTTTCTTTAAAGATTCGGAAAATTTCATCAATACCCTCTTCACTGCTTTTCATGCATTTAAGCTTTTTTAAATAGAAGAAAAGGCCACATATATGCGGCCTATGCTGATAACTGTTTTCTTCCTTTTGCTCTTCTAGCTGCCAGAACTTTTCTTCCGCCTGCTGTACTCATTCTTGCTCTGAATCCGTGAACTTTAGATCTTGATCTCTTTTTTGGCTGAAATGTCATTTTCATTTTCTTACACCTCCCTTTACCTGATATACCTTATATAATAAAGTATTCACAATATTAACTCTTCTACTGTCTCCATTCGAGAAGACATCGTTCTAAATTATAATTGGAAAATGCCCTAAAGTCAAGCATTCTGTTGCAATTTTCACCTGTAAACTTTTAAATTTTTTTGATTTTTAATTTCCCACATAAACGTGGATAAAATTAAAAATCCCGCAAAGCCTTATTTATCGGCATTACAATAGTTTCTCCACACATTTATCCCACCCTTATCCATGAGTTATCCACAAAGTTATCAACATATGTGGATAACTTGTGGAAAAGCTGTGTATAACAACTAAATATTGTGTAGAAAAACTATAAAATAATGTCGGAAAACCTTGTATTTCCTCGATTTTTGCGGTGTGGAAACTGTTTACAAAGTTATACACATTGATTTTTCATTGCTTATGAAGCTTTTTTGATGTAGAATGTAGTGGAGAGAGTCTACCCAAATTTCTCTCTATTATATTGATTAGGAGTTACTTTCGATGAACATTGTAGAAAAAAATTGGAATCAGATATTAAATAAGATGAAGCAGGAATACTGTTCGTCAAATATTGCCTATAATACCTGGGTTGCACCTTTGACTGTCTATGAAGTCAAAGATAATACTGTATACATTCTTGTCAAATTAAAGGCAAGTCTTGAACATATTGAAGAAAAATATCTGCTTCCTTTTAAAGTCTGCATCGCTGAGATTACCGGTGTAGAATATGAAGTTGCCTTTGTTACGGAAAATACCGCCGTAATTCAGGAAAAAAAGGACATTGCAGTTAAAAATACCCGTGTTAATGCAATTTATGAAAAAGCAAATCTGAATCCGAAATATACATTTGATACCTTTGTTGTCGGAAGCAACAACCGTTTTGCACATGCTGCTTCTGTTGCGGTTGCTGAATCTCCGGGCGAAAGCTACAATCCTCTTTTCTTATATGGAGGTGTAGGACTTGGAAAGACTCATCTGATGCACTCGGTTGCTCATTATATTTTAAAGCACGATCCGTCTAAAAAGGTACTTTATGTAACCAGTGAGACCTTTACGAATGAATTGATCGAAGCTCTGAAAGTCGGTAAAAATGGAAATGAAATGGCTATGACCAGCTTTCGTGAAAAGTACCGGAACAACGATGTACTTCTCATCGACGATATCCAGTTTATTATAGGTAAGGAAAGTACACAGGAAGAGTTTTTCCATACCTTTAATAATCTGCACCTTGCCGGAAAGCAGATCATCATCTCCAGTGATAAACCTCCAAAAGATATGGAAACACTGGAGGCCAGACTTCGTACCCGTTTTGAATGGGGTATGATCGCAGATATTTCCTCACCTGATTATGAGACAAGAATGGCGATCCTGCGTAAAAAAGAAGAACTGGACGGGCTGGAAAAATACCATATTCCAGATGAAGTTATGCAGTATATCGCCAATAATATTAAATCCAATATCCGTGAGCTGGAGGGATCTCTGAATAAACTGATTGCACTTTCTAATCTTGAAAATAAACCGATCGACATTCCTCTTGCTGCCGAAGCATTGAAAGATATGATTTCACCGGATGATAACCGTGCCGTTTCCCCGGAATTGATCATTGAAGTCGTTTCCGAACACTTTAATGTACCTGTTGCTGAACTGAAAGGCAAAAAAGGAACGCTGAAATCGTACTTCCACGCCAGATTGTCATGTATCTTTGCAGAAATATGACTGATACACCGTTAAAATCCATTGGTGCATTACTTGGTGGAAAGGATCATGCATCCATCAGCCATGGAGTTAAAAAGATCGAACAGGATATGAAGACAGATGAAGCTTTAAATAATACTATTAATATTATAAGGAAAAAGATCAATCCTATTTAACAGGAATTGTATCTGCCTTTTATTCCCTTAACAGTAAACTATTATGTTGATAACTCTGTAGATAAACTGTGGATTCTTATGTGGAAAAGATATGGATAAGTTTACCGTTGATTTTTAACAGATTTTTATCCCCACAGTTTCCACAAGAAATTATTTTGATATCTACAGAGTTATCCATATGCGAAAAGCCTTAATTTATAAGGGCTGGAAGTAGTTTTTCACTTATCCACAGCCCCTATTACTGATAAGACGGAATTTTTTTCATTTTATATATCTATAAAAGCCGCCCCGGAGCTTTATCCACAAACCCGGTACGGACCCGAAAGGAGTTATCATCATATGAAAATTATTTGTACGAAATCAAATCTTGTAAAAGGAGTCAGCATTAGTTTCAAAAGCTGTTCCTTCTAAGACGACCATGCCAATCCTTGAATGTATTCTTATTGATGCTACTACAGATGTTGTAAAGCTGACAGCAAACGATATGGAACTTGGCATTGAGACCTCTATTGATGGCGACAATTGTTGAACGTGGTATTATTGCCCTGAATGCAAAAATCTTTTCTGAAATCGTAAGAAAACTTCCGGACAGTGAAGTTACGATCGAGACAGAATCCGATAACCAGGCTCTGATTACCTGTGAAAAAGCAAAATTCAGCATTGCAGCTCAGTCAGGAGATGACTTCTCCTATTTACCTGCAATCGAAAGTAATGATTTTATCACGGTGTCTGAATTTACATTGAAAGAAGCAATCCGTCAGACCATTTTCTCTATCGCTGATAATGATACGAACAAAATGATGACCGGAGAACTGTTCGAGATCACAGAGAATGTTCTGAAAGTAGTATCTCTTGATGGTCACAGAATCTCAATCAGAAAGATTGATCTGAAAGATGCTTATGAACCAAGAAAAGTCATTGTTCCAGGAAAAACTCTGCAGGAGATCAGTAAGATCATTGGAGGAGAAGCTGAAGCAGAGGTTCAGATTTCATTTACAAAGAACCATATTGTATTTGAATTTGACAGAACAGTTGTTGTATCAAGACTGATTGAAGGAGAATATTTCAGAATTGATCAGATGCTTTCCAGTGACTACGAGACAAAAGTCCGGGTAAATAAAAGAGAATTACTGGATTGTATCGACCGTGCGACACTTCTGATCAAAGAAGGAGACAAGAAGCCGATCATCATTGATATCAAGGATGATGCAATGCAGATGATGATCAAATCACAGATCGGTTCCATGGATGAGGTAATTCTCTGTACAAAAGACGGAAAAGATCTGATGATCGGATTTAACCCGAAATTCCTGATCGATGCACTGAGAGTCATTGATGATGAAGAAGTAGATCTTTATTTCATGAATGCAAAAGCTCCATGCTTTATCAAGGATGAGGAACAAAGTTATATTTATCTGATTTTGCCGGTTAATTTTAATGCAGCAGTTTAGGAGAGAAAAATGGAACAATTTAAACTTCGTGAAAGTGATGAATTTATCAAGCTTGGACAGGTACTGAAAGCTGCCGGACTGGTAGAAAATGGTGTGGAAGCAAAAGAGGTCATACAAAACGGAATGGTAGCTGTCAATGGTGAGATTGATACAAGACGTGGCAGAAAGCTGTATCCGGGCGATACAGCAACTTTTGATGGAAATGAAATAAAAATTGAAAAATAGTTGGAAAACGTGTAAAATAGCATATGAGAGTCTGTCTCAGGGATGCTATTTAGCGGTAGTGGGACAGATATGGTTATCAGATCTTTAAGATTAAAAAATTATAGAAATTATGATCTGCTGGATATGTCCTTTGATCCTAAGACGAATATCCTGTATGGCGATAATGCACAGGGAAAGACGAATATTTTAGAGGCTTTGTATTTGTCGGGAACGACAAAATCCCACAGGGGAACAAAAGACCGGGATATGATCCAGTTCGGGCATGATGAAGCACATCTTGAGATGGTCGTTGAAAAAAAGGGGCTTACTTTTCAGATCGATATGCATTTGAAAAAGAACAGTCCAAAAGGAATCGCAATCAATAAAATTCCAATTCGAAAAGCAAGTGAGTTGTTTGGAATTGTACATTTTGTCTTTTTTTCTCCGGAGGACCTCAATATTATCAAAGACGGACCTGCCGGCAGAAGAAGATTTATCGATCTGGAGTTATCTCAGATCGACAAAGTATATCTGAGCAATTTATCAAATTATAATCGAATCATCAATCAGAGAAATTCTCTGTTAAAAGAGCTTTATCATCAGGATCACTTAATGGATACGCTGGATATCTGGGATATGCAGCTTGCTGAGTATGGGACAAAAGTGATCGAGAGCCGAAAACAATTTATCAGGCAGGTCAATCAGATCATTGCCGACATACATTACAGGCTGACAGGCGGGAGAGAGCGGATTGAACTGTCTTATGAGAGCAGTCTTGGAAGTCTTTCTCTGGAGCAGGCTTTGAAAAAAAAACCGGGAGAGAGACATTCGGATGAAAAGCACTTCTGTCGGTCCGCACAGGGATGATTTGTGCTTTTTATCAGGTGATCTGGATATTCGCAAATTCGGCTCACAGGGGCAGCAGAGGACAGCAGCACTGTCGTTAAAGCTGTCTGAGATCGAACTGGTGAAAGAAGTGATCAAAGATACACCGATTTTATATTGGACGATGTATTGTCTGAACTGGACAAGCACAGGCAAAACTATTATTAGACAGTATTCATGATATACAGACCGTGATTACATGTACTGGGCTGGATGAGTTTGTGAATCATCGATTTTCTATAAATAAAATTTTCCGTGTAAGCAGCGGAAGTGTGACAAAAGAAAACTAGGAGGTTTTTAAATGGGTGCAACAGGTACTGAATTTGATGCAGAATATGGAGCAGACCAGATCCAAATATTAGAGGGACTGGAAGCAGTAAGAAAAAGACCGGGAATGTATATTGGAAGCACTTCTGCAAGAGGACTTCATCATCTGGTATATGAGATTGTAGACAATGCGGTAGATGAGGCATTGGCTGGATATTGTGATACGATTAATGTGAGTATCAATCCGGACAATTCTGTGACGGTCGTTGACAACGGACGAGGAATCCCGGTTGGATTAAACCACAAGGCAGGGATTCCTGCGGTAGAGGTTGTATTTACGATTCTTCACGCCGGCGGAAAATTCGGCGGAGGAGGATACAAAGTATCCGGAGGTCTGCACGGAGTAGGTGCGTCCGTTGTAAACGCACTCTCTGTATGGCTTGAAGTTGAGATCTACAACGAAGGAAAAATTTACAAACAGCGATATGAACGCGGAAAGACGATGTATTCGTTAAAAGTAGTCGGTGAATGTGATCCGGATAAAACCGGAACAAAAGTTACATTTCTTCCGGATGGCGAGATCTTTGAAGAGACTGTATTTGAATACGATGTATTAAAGCAGAGACTGCGTGAGATGGCATTTCTCACAAAAGGGCTGAAGATTATTCTGCAGGATCTTCGTGAAGAAGAAATCAGAGAGCATACATTTCATTACGAGGGTGGAATCAAAGAGTTTGTCACTTATCTGAACAAAAGCAAGACACCTTTGTATGACCAGATCATTTATTGTGAAGGCGAAAAAGACGGAGTAGTTGTCGAGATGGCCATGCAGCATAACGACTCCTACAGTGACAATACGTATGGATTTGTAAACAATATTACAACTCCGGAAGGGGAACTCATATTGAGGGATTCAGAAAGGCATTGACGAAGACCTTTAATGAGTATGCCAGAAAGATAAACTGCTCAAGGACAATGAGCCGAATCTGTCAGGTGATGACATTCGTGAAGGTCTGACAGCGATTGTCAGTGTTAAGATCGGAGAGCCGCAGTTTGAGGGTCAGACCAAGCAGAAGCTCGGAAACAGTGAAGCGCGTGGAGCAGTGGACAACATTGTCAGCACTCAGCTTGAGATTTTCCTGGAGCAGAATCCGTCTGTCGCAAAACAGACAGTAGAGAAATCTCTGATGGCACAAAGAGCAAGAGAAGCAGCAAGAAAGGCCAGAGATCTGACCAGAAGAAAATCAGCTCTGGAGGGGATGTCCCTGCCTGGAAAACTGGCGGATTGTTCAGACAAAAATCCGGAAAACTGTGAGATCTACATCGTCGAGGGAGATTCAGCGGGTGGTTCTGCAAAGACAGCGAGACAGCGTGCGACACAGGCGATCCTTCCACTGAGAGGAAAAATCCTGAATGTAGAAAAAGCAAGGCTGGATAAGATTTACGCCAATGCGGAGATCAAGGCTATGATCACGGCGTTTGGAACAGGAATTCATGAGGATTTTGATATTTCCAAGCTGCGGTATCATAAGATTATTATCATGACTGATGCCGATGTGGATGGTGCGCATATCAGCACCCTGCTTCTGACATTTTTATATCGTTTTATGCCGGATCTGATCAGAGAAGGCTATGTGTATCTGGCACAGCCGCCGCTGTATAAGCTGGAAAAAAATAAAAAGTCTGGTATGCATACAGTGATGAGGAATTAAATGAGATTCTTACAGAAGTAGGACGTGACAGCAATAATAAGATTCAGCGTTATAAAGGTCTTGGTGAAATGGATGCGGATCAGCTCTGGGAGACAACAATGGATCCGGAGCATCGTGTACTTTTGAGGGTGACTATGGATGACGAGACATCTTCCGAACTGGATCTGACATTTACTACACTGATGGGAGACAAGGTAGAACCAAGACGAGAGTTCATTGAAGAAAATGCCAGATTTGTTAAAAATCTGGATATATAGAATTGCAATACACTTAAAAAACAAGGAGAAGGAACATGGAAGATAATATTTTTTAGATAAAGTCCATGAAGTTGACCTGAAAAAGACAATGGAGACTTCCTATATCGACTATGCGATGAGCGTTATCGCATCCCGTGCCCTGCCGGATGTCAGAGACGGATTAAAGCCGGTACAGAGAAGAATCCTGTATTCAATGATCGAGCTGAATAATGGACCTGACAAGCCGCATCGTAAATGTGCGCGTATTGTCGGTGATACAATGGGTAAATATCATCCTCATGGCGACAGCTCTATTTATGGAGCACTGGTAAATCTGGCACAGGAATGGTCTACGAGATATCCTCTGGTTGACGGACACGGGAACTTTGGGTCTGTAGACGGTGATGGCGCTGCTGCCATGCGATATACAGAGGCACGTCTGAGCAAGATTTCCATGGAGATGACTGCTGACATCAATAAAAATACCGTAGATTTTGCACCGAACTTTGACGAGACAGAGAAAGAACCGACAGTTCTTCCGGCCAGATTCCCGAATCTTCTGGTAAATGGAACATCCGGTATTGCAGTCGGAATGGCAACGAACATTCCGCCGCATAACCTGCGTGAAATCATTGGCGCGGTCGTGAAGATCATTGACGACCAGATCGATGAAAACGGAGAGACAAGTATTGATGATATTTAAAGATCGTCAAAGGACCGGATTTTCCAACCGGAGCAGAGATTCTTGGAACAAGAGGAATTGAAGAAGCATACCGCACAGGACGCGGTAAGATCCGTGTGCGTGCGATTACCAATATTGAACCAATGGCAAACGGTAAGAACAGGATTATCGTAACGGAGCTGCCATACATGGTAAATAAAGCCCGACTGATCGAGAAGATCGCAGAGTTGGTACGTGATAAAAAGGTAGATGGGATCACCGATTTAAGCGATCAGTCCAGCCGTGAGGGAATGCGCATCTGTATCGAATTGAGAAGAGATGTCAATCCGAATGTAATTTTAAACCAGCTTTATAAACATACACAGCTGCAGGATACCTTCGGTGTGATCATGCTGGCTTTAGTCAACAATGAGCCAAAAGTCATGAATATCCTGGATATGCTGAAGCATTACCTGAAGCACCAGGAGAGGTTGTGACGAGAAGAACACAGTATGAGCTGAACAGAGCGAGAAGAGCGTGCGTCATATTTTACAGGGATTACTGATTGCACTGGATAACATTGATGAGGTAATCCGGATTATCCGCGGATCTAAGAATGTTCAGACTGCCAAGGAGAGTTGATGGCCAGATTTGACCTGACAGAAGTACAGGCAAGTGCGATCGTAGATATGCGTCTGCGCGCACTGACAGGTCTGGAGCGTGAGAAGCTGGAAGCAGAGTACGAAGAACTGATGAAGAAGATCGGGGAATTAAAAGCGATTCTTGCGGACAGAAAACTGCTTCTTGGTGTGATCAAAAAGGAGATTCTTGTCATTTCCGAAAAATATGGAGATGAGAGAAGAACATCCATCGGATTTGATGAGTTTGATATTTCCATGGAAGATCTGATCCCAAGAGAAAATGTGGTGATCACCATGACAAAAATGGGATACATTAAGAGAATGTCCATGGATACATTCAAGAGTCAGAACCGAGGCGGAAAAGGAATCAAAGGAATGCAGATCCTGGATGATGACTATATCAAGGAACTGTTTATTACGACAACACATCACTATATCATGTTCTTTACAAATACAGGACGTGTGTACCGTCTGAAAGGCTATGAGATTCCGGAAGCAAGCAGAACTGCGCGCGGTACTGCAATCATCAATCTGCTGCAGCTGATGCC
>ENA-OQKR01000579-OQKR01000579.1-human-gut-metagenome-genome-assembly--contig:-NODE-579-length-14423-cov-4.419418_pt1 | contig 14423 bp, 15 predicted proteins | sample MGYA00242803_ERZ504806 | MGnify/ENA primary metagenome ERZ504806 (study PRJEB26092, sample SAMD00036399) | human gut metagenome | host: Homo sapiens | study: EMG produced TPA metagenomics assembly of...
ACGATATTCATGTTTTGAATCTGCTCTTTGATACAAATACTCATGATTCCTGCCAACCCTCAAGATTTTTTCTGATATGGTCGAGGTATTCCTCAAACTGGGCAATTTCTTCCTCTGAAAAACCTTTGTAGTAAATACTTCCCATCTCGTCAGATACAGAATCGTACTCGCCCTTTAAGGAATGTGCTTTCTCAGTCAGAAACAAGAGTGTTTTCCTTTTATCCGTTTCAGACTGAACACGTCTTATCAGCCCTTGATTTTCCATTTTTTCCAGCATCGTCGTAAGAGATGTTATCGCTAATCCGCATTTGACCGAGAGTGACCTGATTGGGATACCATCCTCCTGCCACAGCACATAAAGAATACGCCCTTGAGCTCCATTAAACGCATCAATATTTTTTTCGCTGAGAATTTTTTCAAAAATCCGGTCTCCAAGTTGTTTATTTGGTGACAGAAATCCGCCATTTGTTTTCATGCAAAAGCTCCTATATAGTAGTTTTTTAAATAATACTATATAGGAGTTTTACTGTCAAGAGTTTATATGTCTTAATAGGTAAATTCCGTTTTTTCAATTCTCCAAACTGGAATTTAACGAACTAACCTCTTTACTCTTTCAACATAATCATCTGCATGATTTATGCTAATATCTCCGTGATAATATCCTTGTAATACTTCAAGTTCACTATTTGGTATTAAATGAACAATTTTAGTTGCTGATTTTTTCATAATAGGTCTTTCTTTACTTCCAACTAATACGAGGGTCTTTGCTTTAGTATGCGATAAAGTATTTTTTACTTCATAATTAGAATTTGACTTCATAAAAGCAATTAAATTATCTTTTGTAATTTTACAAGTATCTTCATAATATAGAGCAAACAAGCTTTTTTTAAGTTTTAAACTTTTAAATTGTAGTTTTGAAAACCACTTTTTACTTATCAAACAATATGATAAATTAAATATTGGCTCTATCATTTTATAGGTAAAGTCCATTGGCATTACCAAAGCACTTTCAATAATAGCACATTCACATATATCATGATTTTTAGATAATATTTCTAATAAAATTTGTCCGCCTAATGATAACCCTCCAATTAGTTTTACTTTTCCATTATAATTTTTATTTATAAAATTTATTATTTCTAGAGCATTGCTTTCAATAGAAGTAAAATTTGTATCACTTCCTGAATGTCCATCTAATATAGGAATAACTATGTGAAATTCATTTTCAAGCAAGGATATTTCATCTATATAATTCCACCAAGAAAGACCTCCACCGTGTAATAAAATTATAATATCATTATTCTTTGATCCATATTCTTTATATTCCATCTTACACCTCTAAATTCCGAGTTATCCTCCTCAATATACCACGCTTTTCCCTCGCAGAAAAGCTGCTGCGCACAAAAGGCTTCTCCGGCAACTATCCGCGCCCCGGCTCATACAATCTAACAACTATGTACCGGGAGGGATATCGTGTGCTGCTGACCTTACTACAATTTTTCGCCACAAAATTTCTGTTTCTGGCGCTCCATCTGGAAAGCGGCTGCTTTCCGCGTCCGCTCACAGCCCGGGAGGAAGCTGCCGCCTTCAGTGCCCTGCGCGCCGGAGATGCCGCTGCCCGGGAAAAGCTGATCCGCCACAATCTGCGGCTGGTGGCGCACATCGTAAAAAAATATTACGCCCTGCCGGGCGATCAGGAGGATCTTGTTTCCATCGGCACCATCGGGCTGATGAAAGCGGTAGATACCTTTGATGCCACACGCAAGGCGCGGTTTTCCACTTATGCAAGCCGCTGCATTGAAAACGAGATCCGTATGCAGTTCCGGCGGGAGCGCAAGAACGGGCAGACCGTCTCTCTGCAAGAAGCCTTGGAGGCAGACGGAGACTCGGCGCTGACCTTAGCGGACGTGATACAGGACGGCTTTTGCATGGAGGACAGCTGTGAGCGGCAGGAGGATGTCCGGCGGCTGCGGCAGCTGCTGGACACTCTGCCCGCCCGGGAGCGGCAGATTTTACTGCTGCGGTACGGGCTGGCCGGGCAACCGCCTCTGACCCAGCTGGAGACCGCCGGGCTGCTGGGCATCAGCCGCAGCTACGTTTCCCGGCTGGAGACCCACGCGCTGGAACTGCTGCGGCAGGCGTGGGGCAAACACAGCTAGTTTTTCACTCCTGCAAAATTTTCAACTGCAATTCGTCCAGTTGTTCAAAAGTATATAGCCGGTTAAAAGCCTCTACCAGTTCCTTTTTGGAAAGGCGCGGCGGCAGCCCCAGCGCATTCAAGAGTCTAGCCTTGCGCTCGGCGCTGCCGGGCTTGCCGGAAAGCCCCCACTCGTACAGGTCGGTGTAGGTGATCTGCCGTCCCGCCGGGCGCACCGGCGCGGCACCGGCTTCCGCGCCCAAGGCGTCCAACAGTGCCTGCCGCACAAGGGCGTCATCCACGCCCTCTACCCCCAGCAAGCCCTCCTTGCCGGGCTGCGCCTTGCGCTTTTCCTTGCCGTGGATGGCGGGCACATAGGCCTGCACCACATTCTGCGCACCCACCATGTTGGTGATGTAGTTGCGGATGCGGAAACCTGCCGCGTCCGAATCCGTAAGTAAGATCAGACCGTTTTTCTGCGCCAGCGCCCGGAATAGCTGCTGGCGCTGTTTGTCTTTATAAATGCCAAAACCATCCGTCAGCAGGATCATGGCATCGGTCAGGTGCGCCAGACGGACGGCATCGTATTTGCCCTCCACGATCAGCACCCGGTCGGTATGGATCATCTCGCTTTGCATCATCTTCCGCTCCCCGCCAGCGCCAGACGGCACAGTGCTGTTTCCAGCAGTGTCTGCGCCGCCACAGGCTGGCTTTTCAGGCTCTGGTCCAGCTCCAGCAGCACCTGCAAGCAGGCCTCCAGCTGGGGCAGGGTGTAGTGGGCGGCAGTTTCTGCCGAGCGCTTCAGCCGGTAGTCACTGCCCTTATAGCCAAAATCTTTGTGCACCGCACTGTAATTTTTCCGCTTTGCCGCCCCAAGCTTTACCCGGTACAGGTCTACATAGCTGCCGATCATCGCCGCCGTAATGGCGATGGGCTCCTGCTGCAGCCGCAGCAGGGTCTGTAACTTTTGCAGGCTCCGGTGGCGTTTTTGGCGGTGATCATGCGGATCATCTCGAACACGTCCGCTTCAAGGCTCACCGTGCCCATCTCTGCCACCATGGAGGCGCTCACAGTCTGGTAGCCGGACAGGGCACAAAGCTTGTCCACCTCGTTTTCCAGCAGAAAGGGGTCCTCGCCGCAGCGCTCCAGCAATGCGGTGGCTGCGCCGTCCGGCAGGGTTGCGCCCTGCGCCTTTGCGCGCTCCATCATCAGATTTTTCAGTTCAAAGGGGCGGGGCTTTGCCAGCTCCTCCGTGTAGCCGATGGCTTTGCACTGGGCTTGCAGCTTTTGCGCCTGCTTGCCCAGCTTGATCTTTCCGCGTTCCAGTGGGAATACGCTGCCCAGCACCGCCACGGCGTTTTCCAAGCTGGAAAGGGTACTGCACAACTCGTCCAGGTCCTTGCTGCCGTAGGCTGCGGGGTCTATTTCCGGCAGCACCACCACGCGCCGGGTGCCGAAAAAGGAGATGGTGCCCGCTGCCATGATAAGCTGTTCCAGCTCCGGGGCGGCACCGTCCAAGATGGTAGCGTCCTCGTCGCTGTCTGCCGACAGCACCCGCACCGCCGCCGCCACTGCCTGCCGCACCAGATACCGCTCGCTGGAATAAAAATAGTAGACCGGGCAGCCCTTGTCGGCCAGCTGCCGGAGTTTTGCTTCCGTGGCCATGCAAATGCCCCTTTCCTGTTATAAAATGCTCCTTGTATTGTACCACACTCGGCCCGGATTGCAAAGCATCACTCAAGCCTTTCGCCGCCGGTGCGGCGCAGGCTGAGGGAGGCAGTGTACTGCGTTTCCGGCGGCATCCAGCTGTAACTGCGCAGCGCCAGCAGTTTTTGGTACTGCACTGTCTCCGGCTTTTTCGGCGTGGCGATCAGCCACTCTGTCTGCAACGACTGCGCCAGCTCTGCCTTTCCGCTCAGGGTCACAAACTGCCGGTTGCCGATGCTCAGCCGCACAAGACACCCTTCCCGGGTGCGCAGCAGTTCCACCGCCGCCGGGGTGCAGCGCAGCTTACGGCTGGTATTGACCGGCAGACGCTCTGCTCGGATGCCCTGCTGCGCGGGCAGGGTGCAGGCGGTTTTTGCATTCATGCGCAGGTCTACCACCAGTTCCACAGTGCGCACGCCCCGCCGCGCTAGCTGGTTTTCCACCGCACGCTGGGCGGCGCTACCGCCCCGGAACAGTACCACTGCCCGGTCGTTCTGGGCAATTACCACCGCAGGCGCCTGTGCGCTGCCCACAAGGTCGATGTGCACCACGTCCCGGCTGAGGGCGTTGCCCAGCCCCGATGCCCACCGCTGCCGCCAGCAGAATGCCCGGCAGCGCCACCCGCAGACGCACCCGCCAGCGGAAAGCCAGCACCCCAAGCCCGCACAGCAGCAGACAGACCAGCGCTGCGTAGGCGGTATTAAAGTAAATGGATGCCCCGGGCTTTGTGCTGAGCCAGACCGCCCAGCCGTTCAATAGCCCTGTGAGCAGGTCTGCCGCCCGGGAAAGTACCCCATGCACCGGTGCCAGCCACGGCACCAGTCCCACAAAGGCTACTGCCAACCCCAACAGAAGCAGCGGCTGCACCATCCACAGCACCGCGATGCTGGAAACCACCGCCCATGCGCTGACACTCAGGCCGCGCAGCACCAGCACCGGGAAGGTAGCCGCCGAGGCGCAGGCGGCAATGCAGGCACTCTCTACAAGACCCTGCACGCCCTTCGGCAATTTGCTGTACCACGGGCGTCTGACCGGCTTTTGCAGGTTTTCCCCTGCTTTGACCCAGAAGCGCCTGTCGTGGGCGTCCCGCATCCGGCGGATGCAGGCGTTGCCTGCCACCGTGCCCACCACTGCCGCAAAAGAAAGTTCAAATCCGATATCCCACACCGCATAGCTGTTGACAGCGGTCATCAGGATGCCTGCCGCCGCCAGCGAGGTGAGGGCGTCCCGGCGGTCCCCCACACCCCACACGCCCAAGGCGCTGACCCACACCGCCACGGCAGCGCGGCGCACCGAGGGTGTAAAGCCGGTCACGCCCATCAGCACCAGCGCCAGCAGGCTTTTGCCCACTGCACGCCGTCTGCGGCGGCGGTAGCTCTGCTCCCAGCCGCGGGGGTGCAGGGCAGTAAAAATGTCCCCGCACAGGATGGAAACGTGCATGCCGCTGACCACCAGCACATGGGAAAGCCCCGCACCCCGGTAGGCGCTGCGCAGCTGCGCCGAAAGCCCGCTGCGGTCGCCCACCGTCATGGCAGCCAGCACGCCGCCGGTGTCCCGGTGCATGGCACGGCGCAGGCTCTCGCTCAGTTTTTGCTGCAAGCGGTGGGTGCGGGCACGGAAGCTGCCGCTCTCGCCCAGTACGGTGAGCTGCGGCTTTTCTGCCAACGGCTCTGCCTGCAAGGCGATGCCGTCTGCGTACTGCGCCGTCTGTTCTTCCATGTCCGGTTGTTGCAGCGCGAACCAGCCCTGCACCCGCTGCCCTGCCGTGCAGGCGGGCAGCTCTGCACAGGTGATGCGGAAACCCGCCGGGCTGTCGTTCACGCTTTCTACCCACAGGGTCGCGTCCACTGTGTCTGAAAAATAGTTCCTGTCCGCGCGCTCCACCTCAGCAGTCAGCAGCACGGTGCGTCCGGCGTAATTTGCCCCGGCACGCTCCAGCCGGGCGCTCGTGGTATGCACCGCGCAAAGCCCCGCCAGTGCGCCCAGCAGCAGACAGAGCGCCAGCTTGCGGCTGCGGCGCGGGATGCAAAGCAGCAGCAAAAAGGCAACAAAAAATGCCGCAAACGGCATAAAAAGCTCCGTTTGCGGCAAAAAAGTCCACAGGAAACTAAGGCCCATCATTCCGGCGCAGAACGCGCAGAGCGGGCGGCGCATCCCGGCTTAGTGGAAGAACAGGGGCAGCGGCTCAAGGAAGATGATATCCTTGCGCTCAGAAGCGTCGCCCTCGGCCAGAACAGCGGCCTGACCCACGATGGTGCACTGGGTCTTTTCTGCCAGCGCGTCCAGTGCCTTCAGAGAGCCGCCGGTGGAGATGACATCGTCCACCACCAGCACCCGCTTGCCGTTCATCTTTTCCAGCTCCTTGCGGTCGATGACCAGCTTCTGCTTACCGGCAGTGGTAATGGACTGGTCCTCCACCACCACGGGGTCCGGCATATACAGCTTGACACCCTTGCGGGCGCAGATATAGGGCTTGCCGCTCTGACGGCTCATCTCGTGTGCCAGCGGGATGCCCTTGGCCTCGGCGGTGAGCAGGATATCAAAATCCGGGCACTTTTTCAGCAGCTCCGCAGCAGCGGCCACGGTCAGCTCGGCATCACCCAGCATGATAAATGCGGCAATGTCCATGTGGTCGTTCACCTTGCAGATGGTCAGCTCACGGGTCAGGCCTGCGACGTGCAGGGTATAAGTTTCAGCCATAATCAAAATCTCCCTTTCGTATTGGAATCAGACAGGCAGTTTTTCGCCGCCCAGAACATGGAAATGCAGATGCTTCACGGTCTGGCCTGCGTCCTCGCCCACGTTGGAGATGATGCGGTAACCGTTTTCCAGTCCCTGCTCCTTGGCCAGCTTTGCGATGACGGCGAAGATGTGGCCCAGCAGAGCACCATCCTCCTCGGTCAGCGCAGCGGCAGAGGAGATGTGCTTGCGGGGAACCACAAGGAAATGCACCTTTGCCTGCGGGTTGATGTCGTAGAATGCCACTACCTGGTCATCCTCGTACAGCTTTTTAGAGGGGATCTTGCCCTCTGCGATCATGCAAAACAGACAATCTTCCATGGGGGAACACTCCTTCCTGCTTCTACAAAAGCCCGCCGCCCCGGCGCGCATCCGGCACCGGGCGCGGGACATGGATCTTTTTTAGCCCAGAGCCTTCTTGACAATAGCGCTCACAGAAGCCAGTGCCTCGTCGATCTTGGTCTCGTCCTTCAGACCGGCCATTGCAAAGTCCGGCTTGCCGCCGCCCTTGCCGCCGGCAATAGCAGACAACTCCTTGACCAGCACACCAGCCTTCAGGCCCTTTTCCTGTGCCAGCTTATTCACGGTAACAGCCATGGTGATCTTATCCTCGGCCTTGCCCACCAGAACAGCCACCACGGGGTTCACGGCCTTGTCGCGGATGCTGTCGCACATGCCGCGCAGGGTGTCGCCGGTGGTGCCGGTAAAGTATGCAGAAGCGATCTTCACGCCGTCTGCTTCCTCGGCATTGTCGAACAGGCTGTCCACCTTGGAGGCGGCGATCTTTGCCTTCATCTCCTCCAGCTCGCGGCTCATGGCCTTGTTCTCAGCCATCACAGCCTCGGCGCGGGCGGGCAGTGTAGCCACGTTGTTGGCCTTCAGGGTGTTGGCCACATCATGCAGCATAGCCTCCTGCAGGTTTGCACGGATCAGCAGGTTGCGGCCGGTGACGGCCTCGATACGGCGGATGCCGGCAGCCACAGAGGACTCGCTGACGATCTTGAAGCCGCCGATCTGGGCGGTGTTCTTGACGTGGGTGCCGCCGCAGAACTCGGTAGACCAGCCCTCGATATCCACCACGCGGACCACCTTGCCGTACTTTTCGCCAAACAGAGCCATTGCGCCCAGTTTCTTGGCTTCCTCCACCGGCATCTCCTGCACGGTGACGTTCATGGAGTCAAAGATCTTATCGTTGACGATCTTCTGCACCCGTGCCAGTTCCTCGGGGGTCACGGCACTGAAGTGGGTAAAGTCGAAGTGGGTGATGGAGGCATCCTGATAGGAACCAGCCTGATGCACATGGTCGCCCAGCACCTCACGCAGGGCAGCCTGCAGCAGGTGGGTAGCGGTGTGGTTGCGGGCAATGGCCATGCGGTAGCCCTTGTCCACCTGTGCGGTCAGCACATCGCCCACCTTCACGATACCGCTCTCCAGCACGCAGGTGTGGACGTAGTAGCCCTTGGGGGCTTTTTCACGTCCAGCACGCGCAGGCTGCACTCGGCACCGTTCAGTACGCCGTGGTCGGCAGCCTGACCGCCCATTTCTGCGTAGAAGGGGGTCTTATCCAGCACCACCAGCACGCCGTCCTTTGCCTCCTCGTCGGTGGCAATGGCATCGGTCAGGGTCTCTTCATCGCTCAGCGCCACAACAGTGCCCTTGTCGGTCAGGGTGTCGTAACCGGTAAAGACGGTGGGCTCGGCCTCCAGTGCGCCGAACAGATCCTCGCTCCAGCCGGAGATGTTCTTCTTCAGACGCTCGGCGCGGGCGCGCTCCTTCTGCTTCTTCATCTCTGCGTGGAAGCCGTCCTCGTCGATCTCCAGACCCTGCTCGGCGGCGATCTCCTTGGTCAGATCCAGCGGGAAGCCGAAGGTATCGTTCAGCTTGAAGGCGTCCATGCCGCTCAGCAGCTTCTGGTGTGCCTTCTCCAGACGGTCGATCATGTTGTTCAGGATGTTCATGCCGGCATCGATGGTGCGGGCAAAGTTTGCCTCCTCGGTGCCGATGACCTTCTTGATATAGGCGTCATGCTCGCGCAGCTCGGGGTAGGCGGACTCGCTGGACTGGATGACGGTCTCCACCAGATCCACGAGGAAGGGGTGGTCGATGCCCAGCATCCGGCCGTGGCGGGCAGCGCGGCGCAGCAGACGGCGCAGCACATAGCCGCGGCCCTCGTTGGAGGGCAGGATGCCGTCAGACACCATAAAGGTGCAGCTGCGGATATGGTCGGTGATGACGCGGATGGAGATATCGGTCTTGGGGTCCTGCTTGTAGGTCTTGCCTGCAATGTGCTCCACATGGTGCAGCACGCTCTGCACGGTATCCACCTCGAACAGGTTGCCCACGTTCTGCATCACGCAGGCCAGACGCTCCAAGCCCATGCCGGTATCAATGTTGGGGCGTGCCAGACGCTCATAGTGACCCTTGCCGTCGGCGTCGAACTGGCTGAACACGAGGTTCCAGATCTCCATATAGCGGTCGCAGTCGCAGCCCACGCCGCAGGTCGGCTTGCCGCAGCCGTACTCGGGGCCGCGGTCAAAGTAGATCTCGGAGCAGGGGCCGCACGGGCCGGAGCCGTGCTCCCAGAAGTTGTCCTCCTTACCCAGACGCACCATGTGGTCCGGGGCGATGCCAACCTTCTTGGTCCAGATATCGTAGGCCTCGTCGTCCTCCTCATACACAGAGATGTGCAGACGGTCCTTGGGGATAGCCATCCACTCGTCACTGGTCAGGAACTCCCAAGCCCAAGGAATGACCTCGTCCTTGAAGTAATCCTGGAAGGAGAAGTTGCCCAGCATCTCAAAGAAGGTGCCGTGGCGGGCAGTGATGCCCACGCGCTCGATATCCGGGGTGCGGATGCACTTCTGGCAGGTAGTCACGCGGTGGCGGGGCGGCTCCTCCTGTGCCAGGAACCACTTCTTCATGGGGGCCATGCCGCTGTTGATCAGCAGCAGGCTGGGGTCGTTCTTGGGTACTAGGGGGAAGCTGTCCAGACGCAGATGACCCTTGCTTTCAAAGAAGCTCAGGTACTTTTCGCGCAGTTCATTCAAACCGGTCCATTGCATAGATCTTTCTCTCCTCAATTGTCTTTGGCGTTTGTGCGCCGTTTTTATGCTGTTATGGCAGAGGGGCGGCACGGAGAAAAAACAAAAAACAGCCCTCATCCCAAAAGGGACGAAGGCTGCTTGTGCATCAAACTCCGTGGTACCACCCAAATTGCAAAGGATCACTTGTCCCCTGCCGCTTTCGGCGCATTAACGCTGCGCAGCGTCCGGTTTACATTCGCCGGAAGCTCCGGGGTGGCGCGAAATGATCCCGACCGGAGCACCTTACAGCCGTGGGCGCTCTCTCTGGACGGTGGTGTGTGCATTTCTGACCCCATCATTGCCATCTGTCATAATTTTACATTCCGCAAGGCAGGCGAAGTGCCCCTTTGCGTACAGCTAAATTATAGCATACGCAAAACGTTTGTCAACGGTTTTGAGCAAAATTTACGGCACCCAGATGCGGCGCACCTCCAGCACCTTGCCGCCCTGCACCACCAGCGTGGTATTATAGGTGGTCCAGTTATCGGGGTCTGCATTGATCGCTGCTGCCACCGCATCCGCGCCCGTAGTCTCCACGGCTTCGGCCTGCGGGTCGGCAGAACTGTCCTTCAGCACTACATCCTCTGCCAGCGGCATCTTCTTTTCTCCCATCTCGTAATAGAGCGGGTAATCGTCAAAGGTCATCGTCCGGTAGGTGTCATCATCCTCCAGCTTCAAGTCCAGCCCGCCGGGCTGCTCCATGCCGCCGTTGATGCTTACAAGATGATATTCGTCATTTTTTTCGATGCTCGTCACCGCATCGTTCACGACCTGATTCCATGCCGCACCCTCTTCGTGGAAGGTGATCTTGTCGCCAACGGCAAGGTTTTCAATATCCTCTTTCTTATAAATGTCGTAACCAAACACCTTTGCAGTCAATTTGCCGTCCTGTACGCCGGAGGTAATGGAGGCAGAAACAAATGTGGTGGTCTGCGTGTCATCAAGGTCATCCAGTGTCCATGTCAGCAGATTGATCGGTTCCGTAACGCCTTCTTCTGCCACATGGGACGAGGCCGGCACTGCACTGGATGCGGGGGTGCTGGCGGGGGTGCCGGAGCCGCCGCAGGCCGTCAATGCGATGCCCGCAGCCAGAACAGCCAAAATCTTATATTTCAGGTTCATAAAAATACCTTCTTTCTTGACGCGGTAGATTTATTCCGCTACAATAAAAACGAATCAAGAACCCATTCTATTGCAACTGATTTTAAGATAGAGAGGAATTTCCCGTGAAAATTTTAAAAGTAAAATGTCTTGCCCCCACCCGGCTGGACAATTATCTGACCCAGCAATACCCCGCCCTGACCCCCGGCCGTCTGAACAAGGCGCTGCGGGAAAACAAGATCAAGCTGAACGGCAAAAAGCAGCCGCTTTCCACCCGCGTGATGGCGGGCGACGAGATCAAGCTGTTCATTCTGGACGATGTGCTGGACGCCGACCGCCGGGTGGAAGGCCCCGCGTGGAAGAACGCCCGCACCCCGGCGCAGGTGGTGTACGACTGCCCGCAGATCCTGATCGTGAACAAGCCCGCCGGCGTTGCCGTGGACGGCCCGGAGGACGATACTCTGCTGAACCGTGCGCTGCTGTACCTGAACAAGCAGGGCGAGTACAAGGAGAACGACCTGTACACCCCCGCCTTGTGCCACCGGCTGGACACCGGCACCAGCGGCCTTGTGATCATTGCCAAGACCCCGGAGGCCGAGGAGCTGTTCCTTTCCGCCATCAAGAACCGTGAGGTGCAAAAGACCTACCTCTGCGTCACCTTTGGCCGTCCCATGCCGCCGGACGCCACCTTGGGCGGCTATCTGCTGAAGGACGCCGACCGCGGCATCGTGAAGATCGTGGAGGACAAGCAGCCCGGTGCCAAGGAGGTGGAGACGCGGTACGAGACCATCGCCGTCTCCGGCCGTCTGGCTCTGCTGAAGGTGCAGCTGATCACCGGCCGCACCCACCAGATCCGCGCCCACATGGCAAGCATCGGCTGCCCCATCCTTGGCGACAGCAAGTATGGCAACAACAGCGCCAATCGGGAGCTGAAGCTGAAGTATCAGGCGCTGTGCGCATGGGAGCTGACCATGCCCCGCTTCACCCAGCCGGACTTTGCCTTCCTCAGCGGCAAGACCTTCCACGCCCCGAAGCCGTGGTATTACCAGCAGGTGCTGGACGGTACTTTGAAGTAACGATTTTCAGCAGCTGCCGTTCTCCACTTCGACCCCTCTCGTGAAAATACAATGCCGGGCAGACCGCAGTCTGCCCGGCATTGTTCTATAAATAAGATTCTTTCCGCTGAATATGGCCAGAGCAAGGCGGAGGCCATTAAAATCGTTCTCTACGCAGAAAAATCAGACCCGCACCATATCCGGGGTGATCTCGGCCAGCGTATGGGCACCGCACATCTGCATGGTGTCGGCCAGCTCCCCGGCCAGCTTATCGATGTAGCACTTCACGCCCTCTGCGCCGCCGCCGTAAACTGCGGTCACGAAGGGGCGGCAGATCAAAACGCCGTCTGCGCCCAGTGCCAGTGCCTTGAACACATCCACACCGGTGCGGATGCCGCCGTCCACCAGCACCTTCACGCCGGTGCCCTTGAGGGCTGCGGCGATCTCCGGCAGCACCTCGGCGGTGGCAGGGCATTGATCCAGCACGCGGCCGCCGTGGTTGGACACCACGATGGCGGCGGCACCGGCCTGCTTTGCCTTCAGTGCACCCTTAACGGTCATCACGCCCTTGACGATGAAGGGACGCTCGGCCAGCTGCACGATCTCGGCCAGTTCCTCCACGCTCTTGCTGCCGGCGGGCGGGGTCATGTTCTTCAGGAAGGGCAGACCCGCTGCATCCACGTCCATAGCTACGGCAAAACAGCCGCTGGCCTTGGCCTGTGCCATCTTTTCCCGGATGGTATCAATGTTCCACGGCTTGATGGTGGGCACGCCACAGCCACCCGCAGCGCCGATGGCGCGGGTAGCCATCTCCATCACGGTGGGGTTGGTGCCGTCGCCTGTAAAGGCTGCAATGCCGTTTTCTGCACAGGCGCGCACCAGTACATCGTTATAGGTCATATCGGTGTAGGTATCGGAGTAGTGCAGGTTCACTGCACCCACAGGGCCCGCAAAGAAGGGATAGCGGAAGCTTTTGCCGAACAGCTCCAGCGTGGTGTCCGGTGCACCGCCGGGGCACAGGGTGTCCATGTTTACCCGGATATCGGCCCACTTATTATAATTGCGGATAGCGGTATCGCCCACGCCCTTGGCACCCGGACCGGGGATCTGGTTTTTACAGGCCACGCCGTTGCACACCGGGCAGGCCTTGCAGTATTGACCAATGCAGGTACGGGCATTGGCAAGCACTTCAGGATAAGTCATAAAAGCATCCTCCTTATATTTCCCGCCGCTGCGGCACAAAATGACCCGCCGCAGCGCTCTTTGCCCTCAATATAGACCCATTTTAAAAGTACGTCAAGGACTTTTTGTGCGTTCCGTCCATGCCGCAGGACGTCTTTTCGCGTTTTTTCGTCATTTTTAAAAAAGTCTGATTTTTTTCAAAAAAATCCTTGACAAAAAGCCTGCTTTCAGGTATTATAGTGGAGCGCCAAGGGCACCCGCCCAAAGGCAGAACAGAAGATGTGGAAAGATGGCTGAGTTGGTCTAAGGCGCACGACTGGAAATCGTGTAACGTGTCAAAAGCGTTCTGGGGTTCGAATCCCCATCTTTCCGCCAGAAACCTGAAACAGAAATGTTTCAGGTTTTTTGTTTTGTCCGCAGTTTGCGGCGCTTGACATTTGCGTGCAGTTCCGTTATGCTGAAGCAAATACGTTTTACCGGAAGGAGAGGTTTCCCATGGCATCTTCCCACAAAAAGCGCACCGGTCTGCGGGCGGCGCTGATCGTTCTGCTGTGTCTGGTTTTGGTGTGCGTGGTGGCTGCGGCAGTGCTGTACAGCTTGGTCAGCCGCAGGGTCAAGGCATTCCAGAGCGGTGCCAGCTTTGTGCTGGACTACACCATCACCTCCACCGAGGCCGAGCCCCCTGCGCTTTACGCCCTGCTGGACAAGTTCGGCGGCACCACCGGCAGCCTGACCGGCCAGTACACCCCCCGGGCAGTGCAGCTGGCGCTGTACCCGACGGGCACCAGCACCGTCAACGATGCCCCTCTGACCCGGATGTACATCAGCGAGGAAGAGACCCTGTACGACGCCGGGCAGCTGTACAACAAGCTGTGCAGCACGGTCGTGGCCGAGTATCCGCTGGCAAGCCTGCTGCTGCCGGGCTGGTCGCTGGGCAGCTACATCTCCCAAGACCAGCTGGCCACCCTGCTGGGGGTAGACCCCGCCGCCACCGGCTTGCAGCAGGTGAACGACTTCCAGCTGGACTTGAAACAGCTCAAAACCGTGCAGCCCGCCAACGCGAAAGAAGGTTACCTCTACCTTCAGCTGCCGAACCTCGCCGCCGGGGAGGATGCGCCGCAGCTGATTCTGGGCATCGAAAAGCAGGGTCTGCTCAAGACCCTGTCCCCCAAGGTGCACATCCTGCTGGACGTGCCCGCCCACCACATCCATGCAGAACTTTCCGGCACGGTGACTGCCGCCCAGACCGTGGTGACCGCCCCTACTTCCCGGATGCAGGACTCTGACGTGGAAAGCCTTGTGCAGCTGCGCAAGACCATCGAGAGCATTGTGCAGTTCGTGCAGACCGCTGCCCAGAGCGATGATGCTGCCTCCCCTGCTGCATAAAAAGCTTCTATAAAACGCAAAAAAAATCGACGA
>ENA-OQKR01000580-OQKR01000580.1-human-gut-metagenome-genome-assembly--contig:-NODE-580-length-14407-cov-3.177451_pt1 | contig 14407 bp, 10 predicted proteins | sample MGYA00242803_ERZ504806 | MGnify/ENA primary metagenome ERZ504806 (study PRJEB26092, sample SAMD00036399) | human gut metagenome | host: Homo sapiens | study: EMG produced TPA metagenomics assembly of...
TCTACGGTATTGTCCAGCATCTCCGGAGTACAGACCGACGCTGTCATATCAATCGTTATGGACGCGCTTGACACGCCGTCCCCACTCTCGCGCATGCCGCGCCAGTCTGGAATGAGTCGCTGACAGCAGATACGGCGAATCGTGTAATGGTATACTCCAGTTACGTACCTTCACGGTGTCAGCGTGACTTCTATCACCGTACCGTCTGCACCGTATTTGGGCATCGCAATCCAGTCGCCCACCTTCAGCATATCATTGCGGAGAGCTGCACCCCGAACAAATCCCATAATCGAATCCTTGAACACCAGCATCAGGATAGCGGCAGAAGCACCCAACCCCGCCAATAGCGACAACGGAGACTTGTCAATCAGAATACTTACCACCACGATAGCCCCTACAAACCAAAGTATCACCTGGACAGTCTGCAACATACCCTTCAAAGGACGGTCGCGAAGCTGCTCCTTCTCGCTGTATACGGCATAAACGGCTTTCAGGAACGAGTTGATAAAACTTAGGAATGTGATTAGAATATAAATCAGGCAGACACGCTGGATAAAGCCCAACGTGGAGGAACTCGTCTCGGCAAAGGCTACCGGAATAAAGACATAGATGATAACGGGAGCCACCATACGGCTGAGGTGAATCAGTACCTTACGGTCAAAAACAATATCATCCCATGTAGCTTTTGTTTTCCTTATCAAGTGCGCCACTACTTTCAACAGGATATTCCGACAAATGACATCAGCCAGAAAAGCAACGATAAGCACAAGCGCAAAAGCTATAAACTGATCGAGCATATCGGCCAAAGAAGGGGCTGTTCCCCAAGAAATCAATAATTCGTCGATATTCTTTAGTATATCCATGATAGTTAGGTATAAAATATGAGGTATAAAGTATAAATAGGGCGTCAGAGCTTTTCCCGTTCGAGGAACTCGCGGATGTCTTCTTTTAACCACTGATAGAGATAAAGGTTCTTGTAACCGCTGTTTTTCTTCAACATGACGGATACATTGACCTGACTGTTTTCGTAACCCGTCAGTTCATTGCGGAACTGTTCGCTATGCTCTGCCAGGCGTTTAATTTCCTGCTCACGTTCACGGCGCAGTACGGTGCAAACGGGTATCAGCAACTTCAGTACCACACAATCCATGATATGATGCCCCTGCATATAGAGATAGGTATTGTCGGGAACCAATCCTAATTTCCGCAGTTCCTCACCCAACCGGTCAACATCCTCTATATACTGCGGGAAACGGGTTTCCATTTCGGAAAGTTTGGCAGATACCGTACGCTGCATGGCATCCAAGACACTGTAAGGATGCCGCAGGTTTATTTCCTGCAAACGAACATAGGAATTGAAATCGTACATAGGAAATGTATGCGTATCGTGCCGGCGGTAAAACCATACGTTCCATAAGAACAGCGGATAGGCTATCTGCGAATAGCGTTTCAGGAAAGCGGGGAAATCAAGGATGTGACGGTCGTTCAGTGTTGCCTGTACACAAACCTCATGAAGGCTTTCGGCAAAACAATGGAAATTCTCAATGGCATACCCGTAGGTTTGGAAAATATAAGGATTACGGTTTATCTTCCGCGACACATTGGTGGCTCCCTGCAACAGAAAGTCATAGTCACTGTCCACACAAGCTATCAGGCTACGTCCGAGTTCCGTAGTATTGAGCGTATTCATCAACACCATTTTCTTGCCCTTTGCCAGCGAAGTGGCGGAAGGAAGCATCACCTGGAAATAACGCTCCTCATTCTCGAACTCAGCCAGAAGGGTACGCCAGAAAGCAATGTCGTCATAGCTTTCCACATACGCTACAATACGCCTGCGCCCTTTCTTTGACGAGAATTTGTGTGCGGCGTCCAAATAGGCTGAAGTAAGATTATGTCGGAGAGATGTTGCCAAAATAAATGTTGATTTAATAATGAATATTCAGTGATGTGCGATTGATACTCACCTGCCGCCAATCACCGTTGAAATATCTTCCACTTCGGTCACCGCGTCCAGCCAGCCTTCCATTATCACGGCAGGCGAGTGGGTGGTGAGAATGAGCTGCACATTCGGATTGAGTCCGCGTATCATGCCAATAAGTTTTTGCTGCCACTCGATGTGCAACGATGCTTCCGGCTCGTCCATGAAAAGCACACAATGCTCCTCATTACGCACCAGCACGGTCAGCAGGATTACCAGCATCTGTTTCTCGCCGGACGAGAGTTTATAGGGCAGAAGCCGTTCGCCGTCCTGATAAAAGCAATGTCATTGCTCTTACGGTCGATTTTCTTGCGGGTATAGCTGAACAGTTCGTCAATCATATCCTGAAATTTCCGTTTAGGCACAGACAAGGCGGAGCCAGACTCCGTTGCTGTTCGTCACCGCTCAACAGCTCAATCATTTTGTTACCGATATTCACCTGATAATCAAGATAACGGCGCTGGAGCAGATAGAGCTGCCAATCCAATTCGGACTTTACATTCGGGTCTGCCATGCGGGCGGTGAAATCTCCCATAATAAGAGGACGGTCATAGCTGCGGATTACATCATAAGGAATAAAAGTCGCTTCCGGATTGTCGAAGAAAACATGTACACCGTTTTTCTCATCGCTCTTTACCTCTCCCGTAGTTTGCTCAAGGTAGCCCACCGAACGGTTTAAAATCGTAGTCTTTCCTACTCCGTTGATGCCGGAAAGTATATTGACATCGGGACGCAACTCCCAAGCTATATCGTATCGGTGCCACAATCCGTGTATTTCGATACGTCTGATGTAATTGGCCTGTACTTCCATGGTTTCTATATATTCGTGTAGCAAATATAAAGAAAGAGATTGAGAAAATAGTTACCTTTGCGGCGTTTTTCACCACAAATAATACACATTTTACAATATGAACAAGAACATACAAGGTCATCTGTTCGCTCTGACCGCCAATATCCTATGGGGATTAATGGCACCTGTCGGCAAATCCGCATTAGTCGAGTTCTCAGCTCTATCCGTCACCACTTTCCGCATGGTAGGTGCAGCAGCCTGTTTCTGGTTGCTCTCACTGTTCTGCAAACGCGAGCAGGTAGACCACCGGGATATGTTGAAGATATTCTTTGCCGCACTCTTCGCACTGGTATTCAATCAGGGAGTCTATATCTTCGGACTGTCCATGACTTCCCCCATCGATGCCTCTATCGTAACCACCACTCTTCCTATCGTAACCATGATTGTAGCTGCCATTTATCTGAAAGAGCCTGTTACGAATAAAAAAGTATTGGGCATTTTTGTAGGCGCCATGGGCGCATTGATACTGATTATGAGCAGCAGCAATGCAGGAAGCGGCAATGGCAGCATCATGGGTGACTTGCTGTGTCTCATCGCCCAAATCAGTTTCTCTATTTACCTGACCGTATTCAAAGGATTATCCCAGAAATACTCTCCTATAACCCTTAACAAATGGATGTTTGTATATGCCTCCATGTGTTATATCCCTTTCTCTTACCATGATGTAGCCGCCATACAATGGGCTGAAATCTCTACTGCGGCACTGTTACAAGTAGGCTATGTGGTGGTAGGCGGCAGCTTCCTGGCTTATATATGTATCATGACGGCACAAAGGCTGTTGCGCCCCACAGTAGTAAGCATGTACAACTATATGCAACCTATCGTGGCTTCAATCGTTACAGTCATAGTCGGCATGGCTACATTCAATATGGAAAAAGGTATTGCCATTGCATTGGTATTTCTCGGTGTATATATCGTTACGCAAAGCAAATCACGCAAAGACTTTGAGAAGGAAGGAAAAGAGGTGTAGGAAACGAAAGACTGTCAAAATGCAGTTGGTGATTTCTTTTAGACACGGATTACACGGAAAAGAATAAAGTAAATCTGTGTAATCCGTGCCTAAAAACAAATAGTAAGGGGGAAGATGCCTAGTGCATCCCACTAATTTTTCAATCCCGCAAAATAAGTATCTAACAGGTTCTTGGCAGCAACAAAGGATGTCAGATTACCTTTTAATACCTGACTCTCTTTATCGGCCAGCATCGCCTCAATTGTAGGATTATGATAGAAACTGTCACGAAGTTGTTCGTTAATGGTTTCGTACATCCAATATTTACTCTGCTCGTTACGGCGGTATTCAAAATAGCCGTTATCTTTCACGAAGTCTATATACTTATATACCATATCCCATACTTCCTGTACTCCTATATTGTAGAAGCCGGAATAGGTCAGGACCTGCGGTGTCCAGCCGCTCTCCGGAGCCGGGAAAAGGTGCAGTGCATTACGGAACTGGGCAGCAGCCAGCTTGGCACGTTCCAGATTATCTCCATCCGCCTTGTTGATGACGATACCGTCCGCCATCTCCATGATGCCGCGCTTGATACCTTGCAGCTCGTCGCCCGTACCGGCAAGTTGGATAAGCAGGAAGAAATCCACCATTGAATGTACAGCCGTCTCGCTCTGTCCCACACCCACTGTCTCTACAAATATCTTATCAAATCCGGCAGCTTCGCAAAGTACAATCGTTTCACGCGTCTTACGCGCCACACCGCCCAACGAACCTGCCGAGGGACTGGGACGGATAAAGGATTTGGGATGAACGGAGAGTTTCTCCATGCGCGTTTTGTCGCCCAAGATACTGCCCTTACTGCGTTCGCTGCTGGGGTCGATGGCTAGCACAGCCAGCTTGCCGCCGTATTTCTCCAATACATGCAATCCGAATACATCGATAGACGTACTTTTACCGGCTCCCGGCACACCGCTGATGCCTACGCGAACGGAATTGCCGGAATACGGCAGGCACTTTTCTATCACCTCCTGCGCTATGGCCTGATGTTCGGGCTTTACGCTCTCCACCAGTGTCACGGCACGGCTTAATATCGTAACATCACCTTTCACAATGCCCTCTACATACTCTGCAACGGAAAGTTGACGTTTTTTCGGTTTCCGCTTCAAATAAGGATTGACGGACGAAGGTTGCTCAATGCCTGCATTGACAACCAGACCTTTATATTCTCCGCTATTTTCTGGATGTTCCATGGTAAGATTTATGGTTTATTTCGCTTTAATATTAATCTCGACTTTCGGCTGCATCGGGTCATTCGTAATCATCAGCAAACGCAGATGACGGCGTTTCTTTCCAATATTCCGCTTTACAACCGTTACACGCAGACGGGTGCTTTCGCCCGGTTTCAGCACGCTCTTCTTCAAACCGGCTCCCACTGCCGGATGGAATACCTGAAGCTTGCTGATTTGCAAAGGAGAACGTCCGGTATTCGTTATAACAATATCCTGACGTGCCTTCGACTTCTTTGCCAATGCTGTGCTCATGTCAATATCCTTGATAGAAAGGTTGACAACAGGAGCATTCGCCTTTTCCGTATCGCTCATGCCCGAAAAGTCCGGCAGAAGAATGGCGGAAACAGGTATCTCATTTTCATCGCCCACCTTGTCACCTGCAAAACGTGCCAGATAGACAGAGGACTGCGTCAGTCCGAAGTCCGTCAGCCGTTCGGAATCCAATGTGACGGTAATGACCCCTTTCTCCCCTTTTTGCAGGACATTGGGTTTTACTTCCGTTTGCAGATAGGGCGGCAGATGCATCAACACGGGTTCGTATGGGCGATCGGACAGGTTCACTACCCCGATATGCATCACCGGCTTCTCACCGGCTTGTACATCGGGAAAATCAAGACTGTTCTTGTCAATACGTATCTGTCCGATGAGGTATGGATGGGTTTTGGTAAAGTCCTTGATTTCACGCACCACCTCACCGTTGAACTTCAAATAGACCAGATGGGGTTGTGCATTGCAGTAAATGGCTACGGATTTGTTGAAATGCCCCAAAGCCTCCGCATCAAAAGTGACGTTGACTGTTCCCTTTGCTCCCGGGGCGATAGGTGTCTTTGTCCATTGGGCCACGGAACAGGCACAATCGGGTTCCACCTCGGTAAGCACCAAAGGCCGGTCACCCGTGTTTGTTATGGAATATTGTACCGTCACCGGATGTTTCCATTCAATCTGCCCGAAATCATACGTTTCCGTATTAGAGGTAAAACGCGGTTGAGCTACGGCAGTCAATGCCGTAGCTGCAATCGCATATAGAGTGATAAAACTGCGTCTCATTTATCTTGCTTCTAAATTAGTTGCACAAATGTAAAGCTTTTAAGCGAGATACACAGATTTTCGTTCTGCTTTTTATAACCTATAAACATTCGATAGCAAGTAAATCTATCCGGTCTATTTAATAATAACAGTTCCTCCCGCAGAGTGAGAAGCATATTCCGGCGCATAGGCACACTGCACGGTAGCCAGTCCGGTTTCATACGTACCGCCACGAGCCACCCGATAGCTATGTTCCAATACATAAACGCCTTTACCCAGATGATCGAAGAAGAAATTGGTTCCAGCATCTTCCACTTCCGCATAATATCCGACCCCGTTGTTCCAGCGATAACCCGAAAGCGAATTTTCCGGTTCGAAACAAGCTCCGCGCTGGTCCTTCAACTGAACGAAATCCATGGCACGGTCCAGACGGACAGTAAGTCGGGAAACAATCTTATCACCCACGAAGAGCTGTGCTACCTCTGTCAACGGTTGCAAAGATTTCTGCCCGTCGGCCGAAATGCGCTCTACAAAGAGTTTCTTCTCAATGTTCAATGCTCCGCCCTGCTGCTTCACATCGGATATGGGCGACAAGAATTGTGCGTAGACAGCTCCCCATGCAATGCCCGCATCCCTTTTCTCTACGGTAACGGACTTTGCTTTCACCTCAGGACTGCCTTGCGCAAAGACTTCCTTAACATATCCCAATCCGGGTACGGTAGTCTTTGCAGGAGAGAAAGTCTCCAACACCTTATCCCCCAAAGTAATGCGGACATCTCCTTTACTTTCCAGCAAATCGCTACCCTGACACAACAACGCATAAACCGCATCAGCAGTAGCTACCGGAGAATCCCAGCTTGTCGTCTGTTTCTGTTTCAGCAGCCAAAGCTTCATTTCTTCTACCAAAGCATCATTGCCGCCTGCCTCGCGCAGAGCTTCCATTACAGCTACATGAGCGGGTACAGGCATCATACCCCAAGTATAAGGATTGGCATGGAAAGCAAAATGAGCTCCCATTTCATCCGTCTGTACAAGGTGCTCTTTTATGGAAGCTATAAACTCATCCGCTTCCGTTTTATGTCCTGCCTTCTGCAGGATAACGGCTGTCTGCGCTTTACGGATCATGGTACCGCTCTCAAGATTACGTCCCAGCTTGGCAAGGAAGTAACCGAATGCTTTTGCATATTCTCCGGAGAGCTTTACCGAACCGAGAGATACCAGATACATATATTCCATAGTGGCATCCGACAAAACGGTAATCTTCGTTCCGTTCTTCTCTGCCTTGCGGATAGCACGGTATTCTTTCAGAGCCTCTTTGTTCAGATAGTCAAAGGCCTTGGCTTTCATCATCGCTGCTTCTTCCGGCAATGCCTTATCCGTAAGCAAAGAAAGACGGACAAGCAGTCCGGTGATATATCCCGTTACATAACGGTTGCCGGACATGCCGCCGAACCAGCTCCATGCGCCATCCTCGCCCTGCAATTCTTTCAGTTTGAGCAAGGATGCCATATTACGGTAATTTAATTGGTTAACATCAAATAAGGTAGCGATACGCTGCTGCTGTTCAGCCTCTGTAGTGGCTTCGAGCAACCAAGGGGATTCGCCCAACAGAATATTCTTCACATCCTGGTTCTGCTCCAACCGGCTGAGGAAAGTTTCTTTTATTCCACCCGACAGACGCCAGTTATCAAAATCCGTTTTAATGCGCGGCTGGCTATTTGCGATATATCCCGCCAAAGTGTTGGCATGAAAGCGGTTGCCCAGGAAATGGCGTTATCCGTTGAAGGCTCACTCAGTACAGGCAGGGCTTGTACGGCATACCATGCCGGATTGCCTGAAATTTCACGGTCAGGCGACGGTCGGTTGCCGTACGGCTGTACCGTTGAACAGACTGTCCAGCGAGAAAGTACGCGTTTCTTCACCACGAACGGGCATGGCAAGCGTCTCTGCAATATATTCCTTATCACTCAGTACAGGCAACAAATGCTGTTCACCATCGCTGAAAGTACTGCCATCGGCAACTATACGGACACCAAGCAGTTCATAACGGTCTGTTACATCAAACCGGAAACCAACCGATGCTGTCTTTCCGGCTTCCACCGAGAACTTCTGGCGACCGGTGGAAATAATCTTCTCCGTCGTCGGATCAAAAAGGGTGAATACGGCTGTGCCTTTATTGCCTTACCCGTCAGGTTGGCAATGCCGGCAGCTATCTGTGTCTTATCGCCTACCCGTACAAAGCGGGGCATATTCGGAGTAAGCATAAACTCTTTAGCGGTGACAGCGGTAGCGTCAAGCATACCTGTCATCATATCCTTAGTATGGGAATAACCGCGGAAATTCCAGCGTGTCAGACTCTGTGGCATGGTAAAGGAAAAAGCGACCTCTCCTTGTTCATTCGTGCGTAACTGAGGATAGAAGAAAGCCGTTTCCGCAAAATTAGTACGCAAATCGGCCATAGGCTGTAACGCCTGTTCATCAAGCGGAATCGTCTCCGACTCAAAAACAACATCTGCCACTCCTTCTTCTACCTGTACCGGAACATACTTCACTTCAACTGCACGTCCTGTTTCCATTTTGGTCCGTGTGGCTCCATACCCCATAATTACCGGCTCGCAGAGAACCGCATCGTTCTCTACTATTTGCAGTACTTCCGCCCCCCCGTTATAAGGAGAACAGAAATAGTCGAAGCGCCAAACGGGAACTCTCCATGACTTCACCGGGAAGTAAGGAGCATAACTTTTTCCGTTATTATTACTGATATCCCAATAGTAATAAGGAATATACCGGTTGTAATAAACACTTAATGACTGGCTACGGCTATAAATCCGGTCTAATGAAGCATCGTACATCATTGCCAGCATCTCGGCTGCGGCAGGAAAACCTTGCGGAGTTTTGATGACCAGCTTCCACTCTTCTTCCTGCCCCGGACGCAAACGGTCGCGAAAGACTTCCCACTTCATATCCAGCGTCCGTTCCGGCAGACGTTTCCTCAATTCCACCCTACGGGTATATAGCAGTCCGTTCTTTACGAAAGTAAACTGCACGGCAACCCCATCTCCATACTCTTCCCGATAAGGATATTCCATACGGAGAATCGAGTCGTTCAGCGACAAAGTACGGCTCTCCAATCTGCCTTTCTGCCCGAAAACATCTACCAGAACGTATGCGTCCTTCATGGAAGTGCCGAAATAGAAGATTGCCGGATGAGCCGCATCGAACTCCGTATTCTTTTCATAAAGGAAAGTTTCCATAAACACAGCCGGACGTTCATCTTTCAGCGAGAACAGTACAATGTTCACCGCATTGTCCGCATTGCTGACTTTCTTGCCGTCGCGACCGTGCACCGACAGAATTAAGCGGTACTCTCCCGACGGCAGTTGTTTCCAAGCTGTAAAGTCTTTCTTTTCGCCCGGCATAAACGCACTCTCATAAACCGGCTTATCGGAGATTTTCCCCGTCTTGGAGTCAAGAACGGGATAAAGACGGCACGTCCCTTTCACGGACAGCGTTTCATTAACAGCATTCATCACCGACAGCATTCCCGATATGGAATCTTCTTTGCATAACTCCCTGCTGATGTCGGACACAAAGAAATAAGCCCGACGGGTAGCGTTCAGAAAGTAATGCGAAGTCTGCGTTTCACCCGTATCACTTGTCACCGCTACCTCTATCTGATAGGAGAAACGTTCCCTACCCGTATTATCCGCATCCGTATCCGGCTTCAGAACAACTGGAATGGAAAAGTTGCCTTTCGCATCCAGTTGCACCGTATCCGAAACAAGCGATACGGCCCCATCTCCCCAATATCTCCGGTTACTGCGACGGGTAACGGTATATGTCAGCGGAACATCCTGAATTGCCGTCCCGTTATATGCCTTGACATTGCCTGTTACATCCACCGTATCTCCCAAGCAGAAAGCCTCCTCCACCGGATTAAAGGTAATCTCAAAGGTAGGCCGTTTGTAATCCTCCACCCGTACGGAAACGGAAGCGTTGTTTTTTACATCAATTGTAAAGTTACCATTCAAGCAGACTGCAGGCAACACAAATTCTGTGGTAAAGGAACCGAATTCATTGGTACTTACATTCTTCTGTACCAGTTCTTTCCTGTTGACGTCCAACAAACGTACCTGATAACTCTTCCCTGCCAAAACATGAGCCTTGTCCGCCTCCTGTTCATAAGCGATACCTTTGACATAAACGGTCTGACCGGGACGATACAAGGCGCGGTCTGTCAGCAAGGTGATATGTTCTTCCGGACGCGACTCTCCGCGTTCGTAATATCTGTTCAAATAAACATTCTGAGGCATCATGGCTGTATCCGTTCCCTTACGCACCACATAACTGCGGATAGCCTTATCCCATTCCACAACCGCTTTTCCACCGGTACCGGTGACAACTGTTTTCACCAGCTTGCGGTTTTCTTCATTGTAAGCGGAATAGAAGCTGACCTTTGCACCGGAAATGGGTTGCCCGCTCCGACTGTCCACTGTAACCACTTCCATCTTATTATCCGGCAAAGAAAGCGTCAACATCTTGAAGCGGGTAGAGACGAGAAAGTGCTCTGCAGTACGGGCCGTTGCGGCATCAGGTACAATTTGCAGTATATATACGCCCAATTCGTCCGGTACGTGGCATTTCAAAACCATACGTTGCAAACCGCTCAACAGTTCTCCCTCTTTCCCGCTTTTGCTGTCCGAAGGTTTCAGTTCAAAATGGATAGCTGATAATTTACGGGCATGCTTCTGATAGAAAGCCTTGTTGATTCCGGTATCCATCCAGGGCACTTCGGAGAGATTCGTACGGTAGAGATTCAGTGTAAAACCTTTCAGATTCCGATAACCCACATTCAACTCCAACGAATCACCGGGATAAACGCTCTCTTGAGTGCTGACATTCAAATAAGGCTGCAAAACACTCTCCCTTATGTTCCGTAGTTCATTGATACGTTTATAAGCCGGATAGCGCTTCACTCCTTTATCGCATACCTGCAAAACCTCATCCATATAAGACGCTCCCAAACCGCGAAGCCAACCGGCCTTATCAATGTAAACTTCCGCGCAAATCTCACGACCGCCATATTCCCGAATCAGATTATCCAACACTTCAAGATACTCTTTATCAAGCCGTTCTTTCCGTTCCCGATAAGTGGCATAAGGCTCCCGGCTTATACCGCCGCCGGTACTTTTCCACTTCCAATAATCAAGCGTTGCCAGCACTACCGCATCTTCTGCCCCGACGCGATGCCGATAAGCATTTATCATATTTGTATAAACACTATTGATGCGGGCACGTTGTAATGTATCCACCTGAAAGCCGTCCAACAACTGATAAGTATCGACAGCCCGGGCCGCCAGCAGATGATACATATCGTGCCCATAGAAGCGGCTTCCGTCTTCAAGCTCGACAAAAGGCACATATTCCTTGGAAGAGACCTCAAGCAAACAAACAGAGTCCTTCAATGAAGCCAGGTTATGTTCATCTACCTTAGCAACAAAAAGGTTAGTACTCCATTCCCTGATATCGGCAGGAACTTCGTCCACATCCAGCGCCGTACGGTCTGATAACTGCCGCCGGTTATGCCGCATATAGTCCGAATACTCGCGGGCAAGCAATGAATGCAGAATAGCTTTATTTACCAGGTTTTTCTCCGATTCCACCCAACTTTCCAACTTCTTCAAATTCGTATACAGGCTATCCGGAGTCAGTCTTTCCTGATAAGCCTCCCGACAGATATATGCCTTGAGCATTTGCGGAGCATTTTTCTCCAACTCGGCTTTCCGGTAGATTTTCTCCGTCAGCTTCACTACCGTTTGCGGCAAACTCTTCTTTTGAGCCTGCTCCACCTGCCTCCACAAACCTGCATAGGACTGAGCGTGCAAAGCAAAGGAGCACAACCCGATCATCAGCAGAAACAATGTACAAAATCTTTGGAATTTCTTCATAGCTATTCTATTGTTATTAGTTTTTGTTTTTTTATGCGAATCAGGAATCAAACAATAAAGATTTATCTGTATGATTAGCTGCATTCATATCTTCGCTACATGAATGTCCACTGTAAAAATAACAAAATAATAACCACATTGTACCAGCTTTTTAGAAAAAATAAAGAAACAAAGCATATACTGACATAAAAACCTACGGTTATAAAAAGAAACCGGGGGATACATTCTCAGAACATATCCCCCGGTTTCTTATCAATTACTACACTCATCTCGGGTAGTTATAATACTTCATTGCTTCAATCCAATTCTCACCAACTCTGGAGAGAATGTCTTTAAAAGAATTTACAATCTTTTTTCCCATAATCTTAAAAATTAAACTGATACCCTGAAAACACTTTTTTCTTTATTTCTTGATGGTATATCCCATCATTAACATCTCATTACGACCTACCTCTGCGAGAATACGTCTGAATGAATCCATAATTTTCTTTCTCATAACCTTAAAAAACTAAACTAACATCTTGAAAACTGAAAACTACTTTCTCTCTTAAAAAGGGGGAATGAATGCTTAAAGCATTACGTAACCCCAAATGTTCTTATCGGCTTCACCGAAATGTCTGAACAATTTTCTTAACTTTTTCATTTTGTTATCCTCCTAAAATCAATCTTGTTATTCTTAAAAATAACTTGTTATCCTATCATTTCTATGTTTTACAACACAAAAATAAGGCCTTTGTTCAAGATTACAAGTGAAAACATATAGAAAAACATGTTTTAAAACATATTTCTTGACCTAAATCAATTTCCTGCAATATTACAGTAGCAAGCAAGGACAAAATGTCAGGAAAGCAAAGTAATTCTGACAGACCAGGATGAAAATGGCAGCAATAAAAAAAGCAGAGCGCAACCACACTCTGCTTTCACATTATTATGTATAAAGAAAATTACTTTTCGGGAGTCTGTTCCAAAGTAGCAACCAAGAAGTCATAGAACTTCGTTACAGACGGGATATATGCACGTTCATCGGGCGAATGCGGTGAACGCAACGTCGGTCCGAAAGAAATCATATCAAGTCCCGGACAGTTGGCGCCGATAATACCGCACTCCAAACCTGCATGAATCACCTTTACAGCCGGCTCTACACCGAATTGTTGCTTATAGGACAACGTCATGGCATGCAGAATCGGAGAATCCACATTGGGCTGCCAGCCGGAGTAACTGCCGCTCAGTTCTACTTTCATACCTGCCATAGAGAAACATGCAGTCAGGCTATCTGCCAGGAAATCTTTCATCGTATCGCAAGAGCTGCGAGCCAATATACGAACATCAGCCTTACCGCCGCCAATCGTTACAATGGCCAGATTGGAAGAAGTCTCCACTGTATCGGGAACAGTAGGAATCATACGCATAACCCCATTCTGACAGGCCATTAATACACTAATCATATTATCCTGAATTTCTTCGGGAACAATGGCAGCAGGCAAGTCTACGTTCTCCAGTTTTACAACAATGCCTTCTTCAATCGAGGTATATTCTTCATTAATCTGTACCTCATATTCCTTGATATAGTCTTCCAATCCTTCAATGTCTTCGGGATTAAATACCAATACGGCATGTGCCTCACGCGGAATGGCATTACGCATATTGCCACCTTCAAAACTTGATAACTGACAATCGAACTCAATCAGCAAATCGTGTACGATACGTGTAAGCAATTTATTGGCATTGCCTCGTCCCTGATTGATTTCCAATCCGGAATGTCCGCCACGCAAACCTTTCAAAGTTATTCTACGAGCTACTAAATCAGCAGCAGGAGTCTCTTCCTTATATTCCAATGTAGCCGTAATATCAATACCGCCTGCGCAACCGATATAAAGTTCTCCTTCGTCCTCCGAATCAAGATTCAACAAGATCTCACCGTTTAGTGTACCCGGTTTCAAGCCGAATGCGCCATACATACCCGTTTCCTCATCCTTGGTTATCAACGCTTCCAACGGACCATGTTTCAGGTCTTTTGCCTCAAGTACAGCCATAATAGCGGCTACGCCCAATCCGTTGTCAGCTCCCAAAGTAGTACCTTTGGCCTTTACCCAATCACCGTCAATGTACGTTTCAATAGGGTCTTTAGTAAAATCATGAACCGTATCGTTGTTCTTCTGCGGCACCATGTCCATGTGTGCCTGCAGAATGACACCTTTTCGGTTTTCCATACCTGGTGTAGCAGGTTTACGGATAATGACATTGCCAACCTCGTCAACAAATGATTCCAAGCCCAGACTTTTACCAAAATTTACCAAGAACTCAGTTATTCTCTCCATATGTCCGGAAGGACGGGGTATCTGAGTCAGCGAATAGAAATGCTTCCAC
>ENA-OQKR01000582-OQKR01000582.1-human-gut-metagenome-genome-assembly--contig:-NODE-582-length-14368-cov-2.971280_pt1 | contig 14368 bp, 16 predicted proteins | sample MGYA00242803_ERZ504806 | MGnify/ENA primary metagenome ERZ504806 (study PRJEB26092, sample SAMD00036399) | human gut metagenome | host: Homo sapiens | study: EMG produced TPA metagenomics assembly of...
GCCACTCAACATGTCTACGAGAGTCGGTAAATTCTGCATTTCCCTGCGCCAATTCGTTGTCTGTTTGGCTCCGGCAATGGACATTAACACTTCACGTTGAACATCTGTTTTAACGATAGGAAATACTCGGTATTGGTTAGCATCTTGAAAAGGTTCTCATCAATGATTTCGGCATTTATCCGTTCCTTATACTCATTGACACGAACAGGTACGCCGTCCCATGTGCATTCGGTGACATTCCCCTTGAACACTTCCTCTACTTGTCCACGAGGTTTGACCCATTGCTCCTTATACTCTCGTTTGATGGTAATTTCCGTTCCATCAACGACTAATGTTCCCTCTACGGAGCATTCACAATGCTGTAGGGGATTGCCCTTTTCGTCTGTGGTGCGCAAGTTGAAGTCTTTACGGTCTTTGCTGTCCTTGCCGAAAAGCAGCCAACAGAACGCATCCATGTGCCTGGACTTGCCGAGACCGTTACGACCACAGATACGTGTAACAGTGCCATCTGTATGGAACTGTGTTGTCCTTTCTTTTTCTCCACGCCAGTTGCGAAGCGTGATTGATTTTAGCTGAATTGCTTTCATCTACTTTGATTTTTAATAGTGAAAAAATAGTGGGAGGAACAGGATTTGAACCTGTGTCCTGCTGCATCTTGGCCATTTGGGTACGTACCGCCGCTCTATCCGCTGAGCTATCCTCCCTTATCATTTGAAATAGTCTTGTTGTAACCTTTGTAGTGTACGCAGTTCGATTGTGCGGTATTCAACTTTGCCCGGACGCTTGCAGGGGGTTATTTTACCCTGCTTGCGCCATCTATCCACATTGCCACGCCCAAACATAGCGTATGCTTTTCGCTGGCTGACCATTTCGGGGTCATTGTGTGTATCGGCAAGCATACGGACTACAGAGGACGCTACATCGCGGACGAAAGTGTCATAAGTAACGGATTTATCGGGAAAATCAATAGTGAGCATAGGATTACGGATTAAAGTGAATACTCTGCACGATAATTTTCATCGGTTTTAATGAAATATGTAAGCACTTTTATTAGGGAACGTTTAGAACCGGGCTTGGCAATAGAGTCAACCAGACTTTCTCTCTTTTGCTTGTCTGTAGCAATAAAGATGTAGCCCACGTGTCTTGCTTCCGGTTTAAGAGGCTTGATTTGAGAATTTAATTTTTTGAAATTGATAGACATGATATTGTAAGTTAAGAGGTTATTTGTTTTCATTTTGAAACTCCATCCATGATATACGTACCAGTTTCCATGTGAGAAGAATGAATACAGCTGATACAAGATAGCCAATGAACGATGCGATGTTTCCAAGTATGATATGTGCCACAATGCTGACAACCACCGCAAAAAGCATGATGCAGGATAGTATCAGTTGTGAAATATTTACAAATTTGTTCATGATGATTACAAATTACGATATTCTGATTACTGTTATGATACGCTTTTCTCGGTCCGTTTCTGTCTGGTACTTACGATTCAGGATAAGTCCGAGGTCGGAAGCCTGAGCACGGACGCTCTTAGTCTTTTCAATGGGGAAAGTAACCGCTTTACCTACTTCCAAATCCGTTAAAGTTGGACGTACTTTTACTTGATTTTCTGCCATTTTATTTGTTTTTTATGGGTTATTGTTTAACTTTATAGTGCAAAGCTAACATATTTATTCGTGGCGAACAAATATTTTCGTCATAAAATTTAGTGTATGCGAAATTAAATATTAGTCGACTAATTCAAGTTCCTGTAAATCATGAATTTAGAAATTGTTAGAAAATTGAGCGAAAACAGAGGTGGTGGATTAAAGAAACTTGCTGCTGATGTTGGAATGAGCGAACAAAATCTACATAGATGCATTAGAAACAATAAGATTCAAGCGGCAGACTTAGAGAAGATTGCTTTTCTATTAAAAGCTGACATACGAATTTTTTTTGATGATGAAGTATCAAGACTATCAAATAATACAGTTGAAACAAACGGCGATTTTAGTCCTGCTTCGATGATGGGTAACGTGTCTGTAGGCACAGATGCTATTCTTGTAGAACGAGTGAAGCATTTGGAAGAATTGTTGGCTGAAAAGGAGAGGTTGATTAAGGTTTATGAAAAGTTAGTAGAGGGAAAAAAATGAGATATATAGTTGGAATAATATGTCTTATTACTTCTTTACTGTTATGTGCTTGCAGTGAAGATGACGAGAAAGGCGCTGAACGCTATTCGGGTGTATTTTTGAGTATGGAGGCTATAGATGCTATTACTCCGGAAGATTCTTTTTCTGATGTCATATTGCATAATGTTGAGTTTGAAAAAGTGGAAGTAGGAAAAGGAGAGCCTATAGAAGCTGGTGATTACACTGTGAAGACAGAAACTACTTACGACTTAATCATGCGAGAATCCGAAGCTGATCTGTATATAAAAACAGAAAAAAGAACAGATAAAATGTTTGAGGCAACTTGTGTATATAAATATGTTTTTAAGCAGGGAACTTACGGAGTGATTGAAGTATCAGAAAATGCTATTACGGTCAACGGATATCCATATTGTAAACTTCAAAAATTTACACTAATACGTACTGAGCCAATTGGAGAAAAATATTCCAAACAAGATACAGAGACAGAAAATTACAAGGGAGTATTCTCCTGCAAAAGCAATGGTAGAAGCATAACTTTGTCAAATAGTGATTATATGTTTGAAGCCGCGCTTGATGGTAACGAATGTAGGTTAACAGAATTATCTCCTGAACATAAAAATATCGGCACATTAGAAAAGCAATGAACGGAGAGTACCCATATTGTAAAACAGAGCCTTTTATGGATGAATTGAAAAAAGCCGCATTTGAAGCCATCTACAAAGATGGTTGTGATAATTGTGGAGATTGGATAGATACATTGGTAAACTGTTATTCCGAAGAAGTGGTGGACGCTCTTGGGAATAATCCCAATGAGGTTTATGCAGAATTGGAAGATATATGGGAAACCATGGATTATGAAGACCCTCGAACCGGTATTTGCCTAACTTATCAGAATTGGGCAGAATATTTCACAGGGGAGTTTGCCCATACAATCTACAACGAATTGATTAAATCAAAGCAGGTGAACGAACGTAAATAATCCGTTTTAAAGCGTTCAAACCTTTAAGATGATAAAAGTATCGTTTTTCGTATTTGTGTTGATTGTGGCTTATCTATTTGCCTTAAATGGGTAATATATCAAGACTGGTAGCGGCGAGTTCTTCGATAAATGGACGAAAACATTAATCATAATAGACAGATACGAAGAAATTGAATAAACGAATATTGTTGAGAAGTATTATATAACTCATTGAAAAGTATCTTATTTTGGCAGCGGCGCAGGCGGCAATCGAGGAATAAAGTTTGAATGCTGATAATTAGTGAAATACGAGGCAATGACTTGGAAATCAGGTTTTTGCCTCGGTTCTTTTTTCTACATGCTCTGCTCATTCATAAAGCAGTATAAACGGCAGAAAAATACCCTATTTGTTGCTTCAATTGATGAGACAGAGGAAGAAGCGGAGAAACGACAGGTTGAAGGTCGTGTAACTGAGGCAAAGGTTTCCTTGAAGTTCATCACAAACGTCCTATATCGACATATGATGAAGAACATGAGATTCCTCAATCAGAACTTGTCGCTTTATGCTCAAATTGCCATTCTATGGTTCACAGAAGAAAAGAGGCAATGGATGTAGATGAACTCAAAAGTATTGTACAGAACAAACGTAATAATTAAATCCTTCAAAGAAGTTTAGACTAAACCAAATATGGATTTGAAAAACTGTATATTTGAAGAGCTGCTGAAGGCTGCACAACCTAAATGCGGTCTATTTGTGATACCATTACCTACTGGTTCTGGTAAGACATATAATTCATGCCTGTTGATGGCAGAAGAATTGAAGAAAGAAGATGCCCGTCGTATCTTCTATGTCACAGATGCCAAGAAACAGTTGGATGCAACAATCGAAGACATAAGGAAGAATTTAACCAGGAGCGGTATCAAGCTTCAGAAGCATGATATTCTTCGTGTTTATTCGCAAGAAGAGCAATGGGAACGAGCGTTTACTGACCCTGCCATCCTTCAGAGGATGGAAGCAAATCCTCTTTTTCAAGGGGATAAGGCTTTTGCTAATTTGAAACGTCTTTATACTTATAATGATGTAACAGAAGGAATTACTGAGGAAATTGCAAAGAATCGTTCGCGTCTTATTGATAAAGTGCGCAAAGAAGCTCTTACTCCAATTCGTCAGAAATATAAGAATGAAACTGACGAGGTTATAGCCTCGCATATCCTTCGAGAATATTCAGTATTGGAGGAACTATACCCAGAATTGTTATTTTATAAGAGTAAGATCGTTGCGTTGACAGCATCCAAGCTGCACACAACAGCTTCACCTAAATTGGTGCGTAAGGGCACACAGCCTTATTGGAAGCATATCGAGGACTCACTTGTCATTATTGATGAGTCCGACCGCGTAAAGGAAGCTGCAATGAAACGTCTCTTCGATTGTGAATGTGGTAGAAGAAGACGTTTTAATTTCTGGGGCTTGTGCTATTTTATCTGCGAGCACTATGAAGAGGTTCTGGATATGCAAAGGATGCCTGAATGGGTTGAACATAAAGACAATATTCAGGCAATGCTTAAAGCGATAAAAAAGAAGAAGGAATATCTGATTGATGACATAGCTCCTCAGAAGATGCTTAGTGGCTTGGAATTGAATGAGAATGTCAATCGCGGCAATTTCATCTTTTATGATGAAGACCAGACATTTTCAGCAGAGAATTTCGTATTGTCCATCCACAACAAGAAAGAGGAGAATGTCTCATACCTTCAACCAAAACAAATGTTGAAGAGCCAGAATGATAACACCCTATCGTTTGCGGCAAATCGTATCATTCTTTTCCTGAAGATTTTTGTTCAGATAGTAGATAAACATGCGGAAGAGTATGCTCGAATAGAGAATGAACTCCGTAAAAAGAAAAGCTACGAGACTTCTGTAGATCTTGAGAGTGAGCGTGCCTTTGACCATATTATTAAATATATGGGTATAAACGAAGGTAATACAGAATACCGTCAGGCTCTACAAGAGTTGCGTTGTGGAATAAACTTTGAAACTCCTCACTCAAAAGACCAGGAGGTCGAGAGCAGATCTATCTATGATAAAGGTATAAGTTTCATAGAGGTGTACTCTCTTGACAATGACCGTTATTCTTGTTGTTTCGATTATCACGAAATGAGGTGTATGCCTGAGAACGTGTTGCTCGATATGGTCAACCATAACCGAGTAATCATGTGTAGTGCTACGGCTGACAGTCAGAGTCCAGTTCACAACTACGACTTCAACTATATAACCAAACAAGGCGTAAAGGTTGAGAAGATTGACAATGATACATTGCGAAGAATTGAAGGTTATATAGCCCTCAATTATGCCAATCCTGACGTAAAGTTCTCAATTTATAAAGAGGAAAACACAAATCCAAAAGAAAAGATTGAGGTGTATCTTGGCAAATGTAATCAAGCTGTCAAAGATTGTCTTGACTTCGTTTCTACCGACAAGAACACCTTTGATAAGAACAATTCTGCCAGAATGGTGAATATGCTGAGCCACTATATGGATTTTATTGAAAATCCTGACGCGAAGGCATGGCTCTATTTTCAGCCATTCTCATATACGGGTAAGAGTAGTATCGGTATAAAGAAGGCACTGAACATTCTTCAACAAGCAAGAATAACCAAGTGTGGAGAAAAATTCGATAATGATTCAATGGATGAACATGCCATTGATGATGGGAACACACGCAGATATTCAGATATATATCCTAAACTGAATGTGTGCTTCCTTAGTGGAGAGCATTTCAAGAGAGACTTGGAGGAAGTAGAGAAGTTGTTGAAGGAAGATCCTAAACTTAAGATGTTCTGCTTCGTATGTTACCAGTCAGGTGCAGTGGGCGTAAATTATCTGTTTGAAACGGATAGCAAATACAGAAAAAAAACATTGTCTGGAAGCTCCAAATACCAAAGATCGTAAAGATACACGATGCAATTTCGATGGTATCATTATGGATAAGCCCACAAACTTTATCCCTCTGATTGAAGTAGATGACTATCTAAAGGCTTGTATATCATTGAGTATATTGGGCACAGACAACCAATTAGAACTCAAAGAAAAATCTGATTTCCAACGTGCATTGCTTCGACGCAGACACCACCGTGTTGTTGATGAACTGAGCGAAATCATGAAAGGTCGAGAGATTCAAATCAAAGCTGCATTGAAAGAAACTCCTGCTTTTGATGCTTTTTGCCTACGATGGGCTGTACAAGCTTTGGGGCGTATAACTCGCTCAACCATCTACAATAAGTCTGTTCATATTGCTATTGGTGAGGATATGGCTTACTCTATGGTAACGGCAAAGAAACCAGAGATACAGACAGACCTGCTCAAACATGTTTTGAAAGCTATCAATGAAAATCAAAATATCATTGACCGCTTTGAGGGCAAAGAGGAGGAATCGGATATTACGTTCAACAATGATGAGCATCGTAGAGATAGATACATCAGTGAGTTGGTCGGTATAAGTTTCAAGGGTACAGATAAGTATGCCTGTCAGATACGTGAAAGATTACATTCGATACGTGAGTATGTAATGAAATATCCTGAGTTTGACGATAGAAACGATATTGACCCGTCAATGCGAATGTTCTATATCCAGTCTGTTGAAGCACAAGCAAAAAATCGAAGTTATTCAGATGCAAGTGTACATCTGGATGCAATCATGAAGCAAGGGTTCATCAGACAATACTTTGAGACTAATGGATATTGTACGTCTTGGAAAGGTAAATCATGGGTTATTTCGCCACAAGTTATTCAACAGGTATATACAGGTTACTTTGGAGAGCAAGTGTTCAAGGCAATTCTTGAAAATGCAGCATGTAATGTAGGATCACTTCCTGAAAAAATCTGGGAGCGTGCTGACTGGGTAGTCAATGATAAGTTATATGTGGATGTGAAATTTATGTCTGATAGTGACTTTAATCAGCATGTCAACGCCCAGTCTTGGGAGCAAAAAATTCGAGAATGTGGTGGTAGCTATATTGTAGTCAATGTTCCTCGATATGCTGGCAACTATTCATTTACTCATACCATACAACTTGAAGGTGGTGCGAACCTGCCAATCATCAATGGTCTGATTGACGTTGAGACAGGTGCTATCCTTGACAAAAACGTTCAGGCAGTCCTCGAAAAGTTAAACATCGTGTAAACAACTATGGAAAAGATAAGAACCAATCATATAAAAGTCCATTTCCTCTGGGATGAGTTCCTGAAGGATTTCGACTTGTACAAGATAGAATACTCCAATGCCTATGACTTTGGCAACAACTTAGGTATTTATTGTAAATTGGAAGGATTGTGCCCTAATAGTGCTGTCTGTGCGTTCAATAAGATGGTCAAAGAAGGAAATGCAGATGCCCCAACCAAACATCGCATATTCCTTTTTGCATCGGCAAAGAAGGAAAGTATCACTACAGCCATGCTTCAAGAACGGCTTGAAAAGGTTAATGTTAAGATAAAGCAAATCAGTTATACCCCGGACTATAGGGAAGGAATTTATCCACACAACATGCTTAACCTGATGCTATCCATGATGCCAAATAGAGACAAAACTCTAAGTTACGCACATGGTAAGCTCATCTGTGGTACTTGTAGTAGCCTGTATAATAAAGGTAAAAAGCAAGGTGAAGAACTTGGTTTACAGTTGGAGTTTGCCTATGGTGGTTTGCTTGAAGCCCATACCAGTACCTTTGCTGAGGCTGATAAAGTTGAAAATTCCAAGAAGAAGGATTCTTTAGTTTACCATCTGGAATTTGGTGATGAACGCATATACTTCTCGTCACAAAAGAAGAAAGGAACCAAAGAGTATTATAATCATCCTTCCATATTCAGAAAGAACAATAAAAATCGTATTCCGTTCTTGGATTTCAGTGATATTGACCATTTGGAGGAATCACAGGCTTATATTATTTCTTCTGTACTGAATGATTTTTTGACTACATACTCTAAATACATTTCGGTATATCCTGTTGTTTATAATGATCCTCAATTATTACAGTCGCAAGAAGCTGAGTTTAAGAATGAAGATGAATTGGTTCGTAATATGCTTTCTTCTTCCTGGATAGACATTTCATGTCATACCAAAGAAGAGGGCGTAGAGGAACGTCGTGCTTTGATAGAGGACAAGTCGAAAGTTTACATCAACAAGTTGTTTAAGACTGGCTTTGAAGGTACTTTCGTCAAGACCAAGGGTAAGAATAGAATCTGTATTCGTATCGTTGGAGATAAGGATCAAGAGGCTGAATTGTCAACTGCAAAACGAAAGTCAAAAGATAGACATCGCCTTCAGGAGAAGTTGGATCTAATGGAGAAGCTGATTCCTGTTCAAGATTCAATGATAGGTTCAGAGATAAATGATGCGACAATCAAAAATATCTTTCGCCAAATTCTGATTAAGAAAAGCTGTCTGCAATCGACTTTGCCGCAAGCTATGATTGAGCGTTTTAAGGGATGCGTTATAACCTATGCAGAAAGTAGGTTAAAAGCAAGGACTACTACTTTGTTCAAATGACTATTGATAATGATGGTCAGCTTTCTTATAGAGATATTGAGAAAAAAATACCACAGGATGGTGTTATCTCTGTACTGGACGCAAATTTCGAGATGCGCGAATATCAAATACCTGACTTTAAAAAGGGATATAACAAGGATATTATCTATTGTATCGAGAAGGATGGGGTCAAGTATAATATTTATGATACCGAAGAGTATATCTTCCCGGAATTAGATGAGATGACTCGTGCCTTGAAAGAATTAAAGGACACTATTGTGCCAGCCGAAGCATACCAACTGTTGATGGACAATGTGCAGTCAGTAGATGCAAAGACATTTTGCCAGCAACGTATGCGTGAAAACAAGGATGGTGTTCTACACAATCAGTTCTATAAGGATATTAAGATTATTGGAAAAGAAGACGGAGTTACAAGGGATCTCATGCGCTTGATAACTAAAGAGTACCACATCAAGCAAGGTCAGGACTTCCGAACAGCTTCTCGCCGAGAGGAAACTCTGGGTGCTTGTGTCAATGTTCATTATTGGAAGTATTCACCCAATACATGGATGTATTGTGCAGGTCCAAATCCAAGTGGCAATTTTAGCTCTATTGACAATAAGGTTCATGTTCGAGAATTGGTTTGCGATAAGACTCCTGATGAAGCATTTGTTAATGAGTTGATTTGTTCATTGGGCGATGGTTGGAATAAGATAAATGAGTTCTCTGTTCACCCTTCAATTTTCAAGTTCCTGAAAGAAAGGTTGGAAATGTATAAGGTGAAGGAACAACTCGATGAAATATCCTCAAAGGATTAAGGTAATGAATACATATTTGGTAGAATTGATAAGTGACCTGGATGAACAAGTCTCAATATATGTAGATGCTTATGATGAATCCGAGGCTGAAGCTATAGGTGTCACCATGCTTGAAAATGGTGAGCTCGACTGTGCCGGGCAGATTTGTGCAGCAGCAACAGCTGTATTGGTGTAAACATAATCCATTAAGAAGATCATGCTATCAATCGTGACAGATACATTCGACTATAACGACATAATCAGGGTTCTTGACCTTGATGAACGGTTCGTCTATCATCAGATGAATGACCTTCAGCCAAAATACTGGCGAATCTTACAGAAGACAAAAACCACAACTGCCCATTCCTCTTCGGAATACTCGGTATGAAGGCATTCATCTGAGCAGTAGTAGGCAGCACCCATATCGACGCAATAGCCTTCGCGCATCAGTTTGCCACAGATAGAGCACCTTCTGCAAGTCCTGTCAGTGTCCCACCAGAAATCAGTGAAAGACTCTGCAATAACGTCCTCGCTTGTGTTCTCATCCCACTTGTCGAGATAGAAGGTTGCAAACTTGTTCAGCTTATCTTCTGTGTAGAGCTCCTTGTCTGTACCGCTAACAGCTTCGGTCAGTCGGCTCAGGATTGATTGGATTGTTGTCATGTGCTTTGTTTTTTTATTTCCCAACGGTGTGGAGATTTCTTCATGAACCGTAGGTATGTCCTTGCATTGTCGCAAGAAGAATCATGTACCTTTGCAACATAATTTTATCAAGATCAAGAAGTAGATTTTGCTTCCAAAACTTTCCTATCAGTCAAAAGAAAGCTTAAATCGTCGCAAAAATTGCGTTATTTTATCTCTTCTTTAGTTATTCGACAAAAAATGCTTAATTTTGTCGCAGAATTTGCGACGTTAATCGCAGAATAATGTAGCATTAAAAGTTTTCATTATGTATATACACGAAAGAGATAATTGGACAGACTTCCGTTGGGACGCTTCGCAGGTGTTGCTCCTTCAGGAGTTGGTTTGCCGCAAGCAAGGGTTACTCTTTGGAAGGTTAAGTTCGTTGGGGCTTGATAGCAAGCTAAGAGCTATGGCAGAGAACTTGACCTATGACGTAGTTTATTCGTCAGAAATTGAGGGCATTCGTTTGAATGTAGATGATGTACGTTCTTCAATCGCCAGACGACTGGGGATAGAGAACGTAAAGTATACAGCTCCTTCGCATTATATAGATTCGGTTGTAAACGTAATGCTCGAAGCGGTTCAGAACTACGACCAGCCTTTGAGCAAGGAAAAACTATGTGCTTGGCAAGCAGCGTTCTTTCCGTCTGGTTTCAGCGAAGGCAGTCAGATTGAGGTCGGCAAGTACCGCAGTAACGAGGAGCATATTATCAGTGGTATGTTTGGACGTGAGAAGATTCACTACATCGCCCCTTCACCAGACCGAGTAGAAGGCGAGATGGAACGTTTCCTTGCATGGTTTGACAGTGAAGAGCCGGTCAGCAGCGTCATTCGCTCTGCCGTAGCCCACTTTGGTTTGTCAGCATCCACCCATTTGAAGATGGCAACGGAAGATTGGCTCGCATACTTTCTGATATGCAGCTGGCTCGTGGAGAGAAGAGCGACTATCGTTTCTATAATATCTCATCACAGATCAATAAAGACAAGAATCACTATTACGATATTCTGGAAAAAATGCAGCATGGTGATGGTGATCTAACAGAATGGTTGGTATGGTATCTTCAAAAGCTCATCGATGCACTTGATGAAGCTGAAGCTATTGTAACTTCTATACTGAACAAGAGTTTCTTCTGGCAGAAGGCTTCGTCAATTCCTATGACAGAGCGTCAAACAGAGATGCTGAATCTATTCCTCGATGGCTATGAGTCGAAGATAACTTCAAAGACATGGGCATCGTTGGCAAAATGCTCGAAGGACACAGCCATTCGTGATATTCAAGACTTGGTCGAAAAGAACATTCTGGTTATAGACATACCTGGAGCAAAGCGTCCAAGCTATTCCATCGTCTATGATGCCGAAGATCTGACTCAGTTCTTTGCCGATGTGACCATCACGGAAGAAAAAGGCATTCCATACCTTTGTGCTTTGTTCAAAGGAAAGAAGCAGGTTCGTGAAAGATTGCTCAAACTTGATGCAGAACGTTACCTGAAAGATGATCTGCCACTATCAAACCTGCTTGGCAAGTATTGTTCGTATCTAATGGCAGGAAAATAACGTTTCGAGAAAAGATATTGAACTCACACATAAAGAAGGGGAGGAGCAAGATAAACTTGCTTCTTCTTTTTTTTCGGTTTAAAAGAGAAAGTTGGGTAGAAACTCCTGTGTAAACTTGTATGGCAAGATCGGTTTAAGGTTTACGTTAGCTTGATACCCCAAAAAAAGGTTAGTATCTTAGCATAAAAGATTGTCTGATTAAATGCCCACGTGCAGAACGCGCATAACGTGTGAACACCTGCATATCGGATGTTGACCAGCCCTTAACGATTTTATTTGATAATCAGCACGTTAAACTTTGCATTCACCGCGGCGCAGGCTGCAATCGAGGAATAGCGCGATATAGCTGGTGCTCAATAAAATAGGTGGTATGCTTTTCATTTACAAAGGCTTACCGCCTATTGTATTTTTAAAAGGTACGTTCATTCCGCACGGAAAATGAGCGTAATAAACGCAAATGTTTAGAGAATGTTGCTGTGTTTTTCGTTGGGTGTTTAGAGCCGTAATTGATGATATGACAGAAAGTTAAGACTTTGGAAAAAGAAAACGCATCTGCCGCTTTTTACAGCTTGCAGATGCGTTTCAACAGGGGTTTATGAGGGGTTGCTTATTTCATCCGTTTACCCACCGCTTCCCAGTCTACTATGCTCCAGAGGGCATTGACGTGGTCGGCACGTTTGTTCTGATAATCCAGGTAGTAGGCATGCTCCCAAACGTCGAAGCCCAGCAGCGGGGTCAGTCCTGCGCGTACGGGATTGCTTCCGTTCGCTTCTTTGGTGATGTGCAGCTTGCCGTTCTTATCAACAGACAGCCATGCCCAGCCCGAACCGAACAGTCCGACTGCTGCCGCGTTGAATTCCTTCTTGAAATTCTCGAAACTGCCGAAGTCGCGTTTGATGGCTTCCGCCAGTTTCCCGGTAGGTTCGCTTTGCGACGGTTTCGGTGCGAATTGCAGGAAGTACAACGTATGGTTCAGTACCTGTCCGGCATTGTTGAATACGGCGCCGTCGGGTGCGGTGGCTACGATAGTAACCAGGTCTTTGTTTTCATACTCCGTGCCCGGAACAAGGTTGTTCAGGTTGTTTACGTACGTTTGCAGGTGTTTACCGTAATGGTAATCTATTGTTTGCTGACTGATTACAGGTTCCAGCGCGTTGTGTGCGTAAGGAAGTTTAGGCATTTCATGTGTCATAATCATTATTGTTAAAGATATTAATAACGTATTCATAAGTTCAATGTATTTAGTTTTGAAACTTTACTATACTAACGCGATAACCTATGGAATTGTTCGCAGGTGTCCGAACCTTTCACTATCTTTTGATAAGATAGAATGCGGCCCGGCATAGTCAAGTTTGAAAACTGCGTTTTCACTTGCCTTTGCTCTCGCCTTTCACTATCTTTGCACCCGAACTTTACCCGTTAGATTATTAGGAATATGTCCGATTACATACAAGAACTGAATGAGGGACAGCGTGCTGCGGTGCTCTACAACGACGGTCCGTCACTGGTGATAGCCGGTGCCGGTTCGGGAAAAACCCGTGTGCTGACCTACAAAATAGCTTATCTGCTGGAGAACGGTTACCGCCCCTGGGATATTCTTGCGCTTACCTTTACCAATAAGGCGGCCCGTGAAATGAAAGAACGTATCGCCCGGCAGGTGGGTGCGGAACGTGCCCGTCACCTTTGGATGGGGACATTCCACTCCATATTCCTGCGCATCCTGCATGCGGAAGCCGCGCAGATCGGATTTACCCCGAAATTCACCGTCTATGATACGGCAGACAGCAAAAGCCTGTTGCGCTCAATCATCAAGGAGATGGGATTGGACGAGAAAGTGTATAAACCGGGTACGGTGCAGGCACGTATCTCCAATGCCAAGAACCACCTCGTGTCTCCTGCGGGCTATGCCAACAACAAAGAAGCCTACGAAAGCGATAGTGCGGCCAAGATGCCTGCCATACGCGATATTTACCGCCGCTACTGGGAGCGTTGCCGGCAGGCGGATGCCATGGATTTCGACGATTTGCTGTTCTATACCTTTCTGCTTTTCCGCGACCGTCCGGAGGTGCTTGCACGCTACCGGTCGCAGTTCCGCTATATCCTGGTGGACGAGTACCAGGACACCAACTTTGCCCAGCACAGCATTGTGCTTCAGTTGGCAAAAGAGCATCAGCACGTCTGTGTGGTGGGCGATGACGCGCAAAGCATCTACTCCTTCCGGGGAGCCGACATCGACAATATCCTGTATTTCACAAAGGTATATCCGGGTACGAAGGTCTTTAAGCTGGAACAGAACTACCGCTCCACCCAAACCATCGTTTCTGCCGCCAACAGCCTGATAGAGAAGAACCAACGGCAAATTCGCAAGGAGGTCTTTTCGGAGAAGGATAAGGGAGAGCCCATCGGAGTGTATCAGGCATACAGCGATGTGGAGGAGGGCGATATTGTAATCAACAAGATAGCCGAACTGCGCCGGCAGGAGAATTACGCCTATTCCGATTTTGCCATACTCTATCGCACCAACGCGCAGAGCCGTGTCTTTGAGGAAGCCATGCGCAAGCGCAGCATGCCGTATCGCATTTACGGCGGGCTGTCTTTCTATCAGCGCAAGGAATAAAAAGATGTAATCGCCTACTTCCGCCTCACGGTCAATCCGAATGATGAAGAAAGCTTCAAAGCGTATCATCAACTACCCGGCACGCGGGACTAGGCGAC
>ENA-OQKR01000583-OQKR01000583.1-human-gut-metagenome-genome-assembly--contig:-NODE-583-length-14368-cov-2.659504_pt1 | contig 14368 bp, 10 predicted proteins | sample MGYA00242803_ERZ504806 | MGnify/ENA primary metagenome ERZ504806 (study PRJEB26092, sample SAMD00036399) | human gut metagenome | host: Homo sapiens | study: EMG produced TPA metagenomics assembly of...
AGGTGGAGTGCGGCGGATACGGCGAGTCAGATTGTATTTGCCGGGGTTCGGTTTACGCTGGCGGGGCTTCTGGTTCTGATCTTTGCTTCGATCCGAGAGAAAAAAGTTCTGATTCCGGATCGGACGATTCTGAAATACGCGGTTCCGGTGTGTCTGGCGCAGACGGTTGGACAGTATTTCTTTTTTTTACATCGGTGTTGCGCACACTTCCGGAGTAAAGGGCGGCATTATTACCGGACTTGGCAACTTTATTGCAATCCTGATGTCCTGTCTGATCGTTCGCAACGAACGGATGACCGGGAGAAAAATGGCAGGATGTGTGCTTGGATTTGCAGGTGTGGTTGTGATCAACCTGATGGGAAAATCGCTGGATATGGGATTTACGCTTACCGGCGAGGGATTTATCCTGATCTCTCAGGTCGCTTACGGAATCTCAACGTATTCTGATCAATATCTATTACGAAAAAAAGTAATCCCCGGTCGTGCTCAGCGGAACACAGTTTACGATGGGAGGAATCGTTCTGACACTGATCGGTGTCGGAATGGGCGGACACCTTGGAAATGTTACCGCGGTGGGTGTCGTGATCATTTTCTATCTCGCAATGGTTTCAGCGGTTGCCTACACGCTGTGGTCGGTACTACTTGCATGGAACGATGTCTCGAAGGTGGCAATTTTCGGATTTGTCAATCCGCTGTGCAGTGTGATTCTGTCGGCATTGATCCTGGGAGAGGTGAAACAGGCATTTAATACCGGCAGTTTGGCAGCACTGCTTCTGGTGTGTGCGGGGATTTATATTGTCAATTGCAGAGGAACGAATAAAAAGGAATAATTTTTTGGAAAAAATCAAGAAAAATAAAACCCAAAAGCCATTTTGTGCATCTATATAATGTAGATTATATAGAAACATTCTATACAACAGAGAAAAACCGGACACGCTTCTGGCAGATCCGGGGTATGCTTATTCAAAAAAAAGAGCGAAAATACAATGAGTGGACAGAGGAAAAGCATAATATGGAAGACAATCAGATTACAGATGACGATAAAAATGAAGATAAATTGGAACGTATAGAACTTGTTCAAAAAGCCGCCGAAGGTGATAAAGAAGCTTTTACACAGTTATATACACTCACATATTCGGAAGTGTACCATATCGTAAAAGTATTTATACATAATGAAGATACCGTACAGGATATTGTGCAGGAGACGTATTTTAAATGCCTGAGAAAGATCCGGCAGTTAAAAGAACCGGAGAAATTTTCGGTGTGGATAAAAAAGATCGCGGTTAACACGGCGAAGGCACATCTGCGGAAAGTAGACTGGGTGTTATTTTCAGAGGCAGACGGGGAAGGAGGAAAAAGCATTGCTGAGCTGCAGGATGAGCGGCTGGAACATCTGCCGGAAATCGTTGTGGATCAGGCGGAGACGAAAGAACTGATCGACAGGATCCTGGAAGACCTGGATGATCGACAGCGGATAGTCGTAGGGATGTTCTATTATGAACAGATGTCGGTAAACGAAATCGCGGAAACCTTATCCTGCAGCGTCAACACGGTGAAGAGCCGTCTGAATTACGCAAGAAAAAAGATTGGAAAAGAGATTTCCGAGCTGGAGAAAAAGGGAGTGCTTCTGTATACGGCGGCGCCGATTCCGTTGCTCATGTATCTGTTTCAGAAACTTCGTGGAATTCAGGAAAAGGTACCGAAAGCAAAATTTCTGATAAAAGCGGGGATAGGAAAAACAGTTTTTGCCGGGGTTGCAGCAGCGGTTGTCTGTGTGGGAATCGGTACCGGAGTGATGAGAAGCCAGGATATGCACCAGCAGGTACAGGAGATACAGGAACTGTTGTCGGAAACCGACGATCAGAAAACGGATGAGGCGCAGGCTTCAGGGGCTGAGGGCGTTGAGGAAGAAAAGGATGATCCGGAAGTGACACCGGAAGCGACACCACAGCCTACCGTAACGCCGGAAGCAGCAGAAAAACCACAGGCTGCATCTGCAACAGCGGTGAAATCAGCAGAAAATAATGGGCAGGCAGCACCGACATCTGCGGCACAGGAAAATGCAAACAGTACAGAAAGTCAGCAGACAACGACAACTTCGGAAGCGGATCAGCATACCCATCAGTGGGTACAGCAGACAGAGACGGTGCACCATGAAGCTTCCGGGCATTATGAGACGGAGATTGTGCAGGAGGCCTATGAGGAACCGGTCTATGAATACCATGTGTTCTGCGATACCTGCGGGGCAGATGTCAATACCAGTGCGCTGGAACACAAAGCGATCCATGACAACGGATTTACGAGTAAGAAGATCCAGACGGGAAGCATTCATCACGATGCGGTGACGCAGGAGGTCTGGGTGGAGGAACCGGCATACGATGAAGTGGTAACAAGAGGATATGTTTGCTCTGTCTGCGGAGCAGGAGAGTAAAAGAAACAGGGAGGAGAAATACAGATGAGGAAGAGAAAAGGAGCAGTTATTCTGGCACTGGCAATGATGCTGTTACTGGTTCCGGTCATGGCACAGGCGGGAACGTGGAGACAGAATTATATCGGCTGGTGGTGGCAGGAAGCGGATGGAAGCTGGCCTTCGAATGAATGGAAAAGTATCAACGGAAACTGGTATTTGTTTGATGCGGATGGATATATCCGTTATGGATGGTACTGGGATGGAACAAACTGGTACTATCTGGGCGGAAAGTCTGACGGAGCAATGAAAACCGGATGGCAGGTTGTGAATGGAAACTGGTACTACATGTACAAGGACGGAAGAATGGCGGCAAATACCTGGATTGGTTCCTGTTATGTCAACGGTTCCGGTGTGTGGATCCAGAATGCAGTCAAAAGCCAGTGGATCCAGTCTGGAAACCGGTGGTGGTATCGCCATCCGGACGGAAGTTATACAGCAAATAACTGGGAAACCATTAATAATAAGAAGTATCATTTTGACAAAAATGGCTGGATGCAGACCGGCTGGCAGAAGATCGATGGAATCTGGTATTATCTGGGACCAGCAGGTGGTGGAGCGATGAGAAGCAGCCAGTGGGTGGAAGAATGTTATCTGGGTGCTGACGGCAAGATGCTGACTTCCTGCTGGGTGGACGATTACTATGTAGGTGTATCCGGTAAAATTGCAAAGAATCAGTGGGTCGGCGATTCTTATGTTGGCGCCGACGGAAAAAAAGTAAGCAGCCAGTGGGTTGGCGATTATTATGTCGGTGAAGATGGAACTTATGTAAAGAATCAGTGGGTTGGTGATTACTATGTCGGTCCTGACGGAAAATACGAGAAAAACCAGTGGGTTGGCGATTACTATGTCGGCGAGAACGGTAAGAAAGTGAGAAATACATGGATCGATAACCGGTATCTGGATGCTGACGGAAAATGGGACAGAACAAAACCGGTACCGGTTCCGCTGGAGGGGATTAAAGTTTCAACCACAGGAACATTGCTGAAACCGGGGAAGACATCCGGGATCGACCTGTATTTTTTTCCGGAAAATACGACAGATGATCGGACCGCTACATGGAAATCTTCCGATGAATCGGTTGCAACGGTTGAAGACGGCATCGTAACCGGACATAAAGCGGGATATGCAACGATAACCGTAACAGTTGGCGAGAAATCGGAAAAGATTGAATATCTGGTAGTGCCGACGAATCCATCAGAATTAACGATGAAAATCGCGTATTATACTTCCGATGCTTCCTGCGTAAAATTTGGAGAGTACGCACAGGTTTCTGTGTTCTTACAGCCGGGAAACTTTGATATTACCAGCTATGCAACGATATCCGTGGATGATGAAAATATTCTCAAAACAAACAATGGAGTGGGAATGCTGTGGTCCGTCGGTATCGGAGAAACAACAGTACGGGCAGCCTATGAAGATCTGGAAGTGAGCAGTCCGGTAAAAGTAGTATCGGAAGATGGCAATCTGCAGGAACTTTCTTTCGATAAGAAAATCTTATATCTGGAAAAAAATCAGACGGGAAGTATCCGGCTGATATCAAAAACCGGCAGTGTATGCAAACAGTCAGGCTGTAAAATGGGGAAGTACAGATGAAAATGTGGTAACGTGGGATCCTGTCTATGGACTTCTTGCAAAGAAACCGGGAAGAGCGACGATCTATGCGGAGATTATGGGAAAACGGGCAGAATGTGAAGTGGTCGTAACCGGAGAAGAAGATGCGGTTGAATATTCCTACGATACAGAGTATGCCCAAACTATTTTTGACGAAGTGAACAGACTGAGGGTAGCGAATGGGGTAGAGCCTTTTGTATGGAAGGAAGAAGATGCGCTTTATGCTTCGAAAGTCCGCGCGGGCATCTATGAGAAAAACGGAGACCCCATTTACGACAATATAGAAACACGCTGCCTGGAAAATGAAAGTACGCAGGATGTGCAGATTGATTGCAGAACCGGTCTGGATTACGTGGAAGATTATCTTCTGGATGCAATGATGCAGGATTCCTCCTGTTTGATGCAGCTTATGAAACAGACGGATGAGCCACTGACCGCAGGCTGTGCCGTTGTCGTGAAAACAGTGGATGGAAGAGTGGAAAACCGTACACTGGTGTTTACGATCGGACCGTCAGAAAGTGAACTGGGACAATATACACAGCAGGAAAGAAAAGAATACTGGGCAAACTGGATGGGAATTTTACCGGAGGATGCAGACAATTATCTGTTTTAGCGAGTGAGCAGCCCGGAGGAGTTTTAAAGGAGGAAGCGAATGAAAAATAAGGCAATCAAAAAGGCCTTTGCGCTTGGGATGTCAGCATTGCTGTTTGCAGCGACCGGTGTTCCAACCACGGTACAGGCGGCAGGCTGGAAACAGAACACAACCGGCTGGTGGTGGCAGGAAGACGATGGAAGTTATCCGATCAGCAGATGGCAGCTCATCGGGGGAAACTACTATTATTTTGATCAGAACGGGTATATGAAGACCGGATGGCTGAAACTGGGTGTGGACTGGTACTATCTTGGTGGGGCGAATGATGGAGTCAGGAAAACCGGCTGGCAGCAGGTTGGCGGAACCTGGTATTATCTGAATGATAATGGAACGATGGCGGCAGATACCTGGATCGGAGACTGGTATGTGAACAGTTCCGGAGCGTGGACAAAAACAAGACAGCCGGCGCAGTGGATCCAGTCCGGAAACCGCTGGTGGTATCGTCATGAAGATGGCGGCTATACAAGGAATGGCTTCGAGATGATCAATGGAAAAACCTATATTTTGATGCTGCAGGCTGGATGGTTACGGGTTGGAAACAGGTCGGTGAGGACTGGTACTACTTTAATGCGTCCGGTGCGATGGGTAACAAATGTGTGGGTTGGAGATTACTATCTTGGGGAAGATGGTGTGATGCTGACGGACACCTGGATCGGTAAGTATTATGTGGATGCCAGCGGAAAATGGGTTCCGAACAAAGGAAAAGAAGACGGCGAACTGGAATCTATCCAGATGGATCAGAAGAGTGCGGCATTGTGGATCGGAGAAGAGATGACACTGGAAGTGATCTATCAGCCCGCTGATACCACCGCAGATAAAAGTGCGACCTGGAGCAGTTCCGATGAGAAAGTTGCGAAGGTTACAGATGGAAAAATAACCGGTGTCGGAGAAGGAACAGCGACGATTACAGCAAAAGTCGGAGGGAAGAAGGCAAGCTGTAAGATTGTGGTAGTACCTAAGTTTAAGATTGAAAATCTGTCATATGATGAAGAAAAGGGATATACCACCATCAATTTTGGCATAGATGCTGTAGATAATAGTGGAGAATTATTTTCTGTGATAACAGAGGACACGGAGGGGATAACAGGAGTCGAGTGGAAGCTGTCGGATGAGTCACTGGTAGAGGTAGAAACGTACAAAGAAGACTACGGTGATTATGTGGTGCTCAAAGGTCTCAAAGAAGGAAAAACGACACTCACAGCATCCTACAAAGGGAAAAGCGTTTCGATGGACATTGTCACCAAAAAGGTTGCGCAACTGGAATCAATCAATTATTCACAGGAAACATACACAAGAAAAGTGGGAGAAAAATTCCAGTTATTTCCTGATACCTATCCGGAAAATGCCTATGTAACCACAGGCACACTTGATTTCACATCAAGCAATCCCAAGGTTGCAACGGTGGACGGAAGTGGTACAATAAGAACGAAAAAAGAAGGATATACCACGATCACTGCTACTTATGGACGCATGGGAGAACTCAGTGCTTCATGCACACTCAAGGTAGAGGGATACGCAGACAACCAGGAACTGGAAATGATCCAGTATGAACCGGAAAATGGAGCGATTAATAACAATCCGATCCGTCTGGGAGTAAGAACCAAACTGAATGTTGTTGTATATCCGGTCACCTATCCACATGAGGAAAGTGATATCAAGTTTACGATCACTAAGCAGAATATGTCTATGTATGAGGGAACTGCGAGAATCAAAGACGGATATATTGTAGGAACTTCGAAGGGAACCGTAGAAGTAGAAGCATCACTGGACGGATGCGACCCGATTCGGTTTAACCTTACTTTCGGGAACTGACAAAAGCTGTACCGGAAGGCACGAAGTCTCTGAAAATAGAAAAGAAACAGAAAAACGCCTCTCACGAGTCGAAATTTTCGGCTCGGGGGGCGTTTTTGCGTGGGAGAAAACAAAGAAAATTATCTGAAAATGAAAACCATAAACACGTTCTGTGCGTCTATATAGTAAAGCAACCAAAAAGCTTGGTGATCGAATTTGATGTACTCTCGGAGTCTTTCTGCACTTGCTTTTGTGGCTGATTTTCCGTCAGCCGCACCCAAATTTCATCAACGTACGCACCGCGTACGCCTCAGAAATTTGGGCACAACTGACAAAAAATCATCTCACAAAATCAGGCACAGAAAGATTCCGAGAGTACATTATGATGCAAAGGAGGAAGAACATGAGGAACAAAACAATGAAAAAGGGATTGGTTATCGGGATGTCAGCGGTTTTGCTTGCATCCTCACTGGTTCCAGCCAATGTACAGGCGGCTGCCTGGAAACAGAACAAAACCGGCTGGTGGTGGCAGGAGGATAACGGAAGTTATCCGGTCAGCACATGGAAAAGTATCCGGGGGAACTGGTATTATTTTGACCAGAACGGCTATATGAAGACCGGATGGCTGAAGGAGAAAGAAAACTGGTACTATCTTGGAAGTGCCAATGATGGAGCCATGAAAACCGGCTGGCAAAAAAGTGAATGGAAGCTGGTATTATCTGGATGCTTCCGGTGTGATGAAGACAGGATGGCAGGGAACGAACACAGGCTGGTACTATCTGGATCCATCCGGAGCGATGCATACGGGCTGGCTGAAAGACAACGATGCCTGGTATTACCTTGGAGGCGCCAATGACGGAGCCATGAAAAGTCGGCTGGCAGCAGGTCGGTGGAACCTGGTATTATCTGAATACGGATGGAAAGATGGCAGTGGATACCTGGATCGGCAACCGGTATGTGGACGATTCCGGAGCATGGACGAAGACGAGGCAGCCGGCGCAGTGGATCCAGTCGGGAAAACGCTGGTGGTACAGACACGAGGACGGCAGCTATACGAGTAACGACTTTGAGACAATCGGTGGAAAAACCTATTATTTTGATGCAGAAGGCTGGATGATTATCGGTTGGAAACAGCTGGGTGAGGACTGGTATTATTTTGATGCTTCCGGTGCAATGGTGACAGGTGCATGGGTTGGAAATTATTATCTGGATGAAGACGGTGTGATGGCAACCGATACCTGGATCGGCAACTATTATGTAGATGCCAGCGGGAAATGGGTTCCGAATAAGGTAAAAGAGGAAGGCGAACTGGAGTCTATCCAGCTGGATCAGAAAAATGCAGCGCTGTGGATCGGAGAGGACATGACGCTTACGGTTATTTACAATCCGGCAGATACCACTACAGACAAAAGCGTGACATGGAGCAGTTCGGATGAAAATGTTGCAACGGTTGTGGATGGAAAAGTAACCGGCGTTGGAAAAGGAACAGCGACCATCACGGCAAAGGTTGCAGGGAGAAAGGCGACCTGTAAGGTGGAGGTAACACCGGAACTTCGGATTGTGTGTAGCGACTATGAAGAACGGGGATATTTGCCTTTTGGTACAGATGAAATAGGAGAAAATGGTGCGGTAATGTTTTTCCCGGAGAACGGTGAATTTATCGATGAATTAGTAGGGACAGAGTGGAGTATAGCGGATGAGTCGATAGCAGAAATTACAGAGGTCATACTGGACGGTAAAGCGGTAAATGTCAGAGGTTTGAAAGAAGGAACAACAACGCTTACGGCAACGTTTAAAGGAAAGAGCACTTCTATGGAGATCACAACCAAAAAAGTTGCAAAACTGGAATCGTTAAGCTTTCCGCAGGAGACATACACGAAAAAAGTCGGTGAGAAATTCATTTTACTTCCGGATCCATATCCGACGAATGCATATCTCAGAAGTTACGAGTATTATTTTACCTCCAGTGATCCGGATGTAGCATGGATAGAGTCGGGAAGTGGCGTAGTAAGAACAAAAAAAGAAGGCACTACAGTCATAACGGTTAATTATGGTGGAGGTCCTGGTGCAGTAGGAATAAATGCATCGTATACACTGAAAGTAGAAGGCTCTTCTGACGATACTGTCCCAGAGCTGATTCGGTATGAACCTGAGAATGATCATGGTATTCCAGTGGGAGAAAGAGTAAAACCAAACATTGTGGTATATCCGGTAACGTGTCAGTATATGGCAAAAGATATTAAGCTGACAGTAATAGGGCAGGGTCCAGGAGAAGGAAGTGCAAAGATTGAAGATGGAGAAATTATAGGAACCTCGCAGGGATGGGTAGCAATAGAAGCATCTCTGGAAGGATGCGAACCGATACAATTTTGGTTGTATTTTAATGATGGCAGTTATAATTAAGGGTGAACCATAATTCATAAGTAGTGAAGTAACCAAACCAATTTCACATGATACCTGAAAAAACAGAACAATAAAAAAAGAAGTACCTAGCCGATCCGAAAAAGTTTCCGGGGACGGCTAAGGACTTTTTACTCTGTTAATCCGGTACATAAAAAGAAAAAATCAAACAAAATTAAACCGAAATCCCATCTGAAGTATCTATATAATGGAAGCAGAAAAAATCGACAAAATCTGCGAAAAGATCTCATCCATTACAGAACATGGATGGAAAGAGTGGAAAACAATTTTTGTAATATAAAAAAATTGTGGTATAATAATTACGAAAGGGAGATGAAAGAGTTATGAGAAAATTCACAGGGAAAATGGTGGCGGCGCTTCTTGCAGGAACGCTTCTGTTTTCGTCAGTTCCGACGGTTTACGGAGCTGAAATGGATGAAAAGGTGGTAACAGAAGGGGTAGAAACGACTTCGGAGGTTACAGATGATGTACAGCTGTCGGAAGCAGAGGAATCTTTGGATACGGCAGAGCCTGCGGTACAGGAGAAACAGAATCCGGCAGGTTCGGTAGCAACATTCGAGGAGTCATCGGAAGAACCGGAGGTAACGCCGGGAGATGACAAAACTCCGGGATGGAAAGAAGTGGATGGTCAGAAATTTTATCTGGATAATGATTTGAAACGGGTGACCGGCTGGAAACTTCTGGATGATTCCTGGTACTGGTTTGATGAAGAGGGGATTATGCAGACCGGTTGGATAACCGTCAATGGAAAACGGTATTACCTGAACAGCGATGGACGCATGCAGATCGGCTGGATCCAGGAAGGGGATACCTGGTATTTTGCAAATGGCAGCGGGGAGATGCAGACGGGCTGGTTACATAAAGGTGGCAGCTGGTTCTGGCTGAATGCAGACGGAACAATGCAGAAAGGCTGGGGCGTAGTCAAGGGCTTCTGGTACTATTTTGATCCGGTCAATGGCGATATGGTAACCGGCTGGATGCAGGACAAAGACAACTGGTATTATCTGACCGGAAGCGGAGCCATGCAGACGGGCTGGTTACACCATGGAAGCAACTGGTATTATCTGACTGGCAGCGGAGCCATGGCACAGGGCTGGACCAGTGTCAAAGGAACCTGGTATTATCTGACACCGGGTAATGGCGTGATGAAAACCGGCTGGCAGCATATTGGAAACAACTGGTTTTACCTGACCGGAAGCGGAGCGATGCATACCGGCTGGATGCAGGTGGGTTCCACCTGGTATTACTTTAACCGAAGCGGAGCGATGCTCAGAGGATGGAATGTAGTCGGATACTAGCGTGGTACTATTTTAACGTAAACGGTGAGATGCAGACCGGTTGGAACAATATCAACGGATCCTGGTATTATCTTGGCGGCAGCAATGACGGAGCCATGAAGACCGGATGGATCAGCGACAGAGGAAGAAACTATTATCTGAACCCGGACGGTGTGTGGAAAAACATCCGGATCGGTGTAATCGGAAACAACGAGGCGGGAGCGATCACTACCGCAGTAAAATTTATAGAAATGGGTGTGGATGCAACCGTTGTAACCGGAAGTTTTGATCCGTCCCAGTATGACGGCATCGTCATTCCGGGAGGCGGTGACCTGGATCCGTCCAGATATGGACAGGCAAATACAGCAAGTAAAAATATTGATAATGCACTGGATGACAGACAGATCGATGCAGTGAAGAAATGTGCACAGGCAGGAAAACCGGTATTTGGTATCTGCAAGGGTGTGCAGCTGATCAATGTGGCTTTCGGCGGAACACTGAACCAGAATATCGGCGGTCATATGGGCGTATGGCATTCTGCCAGTGTTGTTGCAAGCGGATGGTTCTCCGGAATTTGTTCCGGTTCGGTCAGCGTTCTCAGCTACCATCATCAGTCCATCCGTGATTTGGCACCTGGTTTCCAGGTAGATATGCGTGCAGGAGACGGAACCATAGAGGCAATCTCCAACAATGCGAAACACATCTATGGTGTGCAGTTCCATCCGGAACAGATGAATAATGAGACAGGAAACCGCTGCATCAGACAGTTTGTCGTTACCTGTACAAATTAAAGCAACGGAAAAGATATTATATCCATAAAAAGAGAAAGAGGCAGAGAAATTCCATCAGATGGATTTCTTCTGCCTCTTTGTATCCTGAGAGTTTTATAAGAAATTTTACTGCTCCCAGCGTCCCGAAGCCCCACAAGGAAGCACCAGTCCGGTATACGCGAACCGGAAAGTCCAATCTCCTGAGAGTCCACGTGACCGTGAAATGATTTCAGCTCGGTAGCGATCATATAAGTCAGTACCGCCGGAGCCAGTCCGGTCGTGTAGGAATTTACCAGGAAGAATAACGGATCATCACTGAGCAGTTTTGCACACAGTTTGATCAGCGGATGGATCGCATCCTCGATCTTCCAGATCTCTCCCTTTGGTCCTCTTCCGTAGGACGGCGGGTCCATGATGATCGCGTCATAATGGTTGCCGCGGCGGATCTCACGCTCTACGAATTTGACACAGTCGTCCACGATCCAGCGGATCGGAGCGTCCTTGAGACCAGAGGAAACCGCATTTTCCTTTGCCCAGGTAACCATACCCTTAGAAGCGTCTACATGTGTAACGCTTGCTCCTGCTGCAGCAGCGGCAAGGGTAGCGCCACCGGTGTAGGCGAAGAGGTTCAGCACTTTGATCGGGCGTCCGGCTTTACGGATCTTGTCACCGAACCAGTCCCAGTTCGTTGCCTGCTCCGGGAAAAGGCCGGTGTGTTTGAAGCTGAAAGGCTTTAAGTTGAAGGTCAGGTCTTTGTACTGAATGGTCCACTGTTCCGGAAGATTGAAGAATTCCCACTCGCCGCCGCCTTTTTTGCTGCGGTGATAATGACCGTTCATCTTTCTCCAGCCAGGATTCTTCTTCGGGGTATCCCAGATGACCTGCGGGTCTGGACGAACCAGCAGATAATCGCCCCAGCGTTCCAGTTTTTCTCCCTTGGAGGTGTCAAGCACCTGATAATCTTTCCATTGATCTGCAATCCACATGATAAAAATATCCTTTCTTTCTATATAAATGGTTCTTTTTTTCTTATATCTTCCTATAGCATACCATAAACCGGAAAGGCAATACAACAGCTATTTGAAAATGCAAGTTTTATAAAGAAAAGTTTCATAAACCACCTTAAAAAATAAAATACATCCGTATAATTTGCCGAAAATGCAAGTGTTTCTTGACATATGGTCACTTTCCCGATACAATATTTTCTAGTAGCGTTGTGTAGCGTGAAAGTGAAACGCTGCATGATGAATCATGTTGTAAACAAAAGCACAGGAGGAGACCTATGAAACCGTATAGTCAGTTAAGCAAAGAAGAATTAACCGCTCTGAAAGAAGAACTGGAGAAGCAGTTTGAGGATGTGAAAGGCAAGGGCCTGAAACTGGATATGTCCCGTGGTAAACCGTCAAAAGCTCAGCTGGATCTGAGTAACGGCATGATGGATATTCTGAACAGCCAGGTAGATCTGGTAAGTTCAGATGGAGTAGACTGCAGAAACTATGGTATTCTGGATGGTATCAGCGATGCAAGAAAGCTGCTGGCCGATATGAGCGAAGTGCCGGAGAGAAATATCCTGATCTATGGCAATTCCAGCCTGAACGTTATGTTTGATACCGTTGCTCGTGCCATGACACACGGATTTCTGGGAAGCACTCCATGGTGCAAATTAGATAAGTAAAATTCCTCTGTCCGGTACCCGGATATGACCGTCACTTTGGTATCACCGAATTCTTTGGAATCGAGATGATCAATGTGCCGTTACTGCCGACCGGTCCGGATATGGATATGGTGGAAAAACTGGTAGCAGAAGATCCGGCAATCAAGGGTATCTGGTGTGTACCGAAATACGCAAACCCGACCGGTATTTCTTATTCCGATGAGACAGTAAGAAGATTCGCTCATCTGAAACCGGCAGCAGAAGACTTCCGTATCTTCTGGGATAATGCATATTCTATCCATCATCTGTATGATGACAAGAGAGATGTCATTCTGGAACTGTTAAATGAATGTGTCAAAGCAGGCAACCCGGATATGGTCCTGAAGTTCATCTCTACCTCAAAAGTATCCTTCCCGGGATCCGGTATCGCAGCCCTGGCAGCATCCGAAGCCAACCTGGAAGATGCGAAAAATAACATGCGTGTGCAGACCATCGGTCATGATAAACTGAACCAGCTGCGTCACGTAAGATTCTTCAAAGATATGCAGGGAATGTACGCACACATGAGAAAACATGCCGACATCCTGCGTCCGAAGTTTGAAAAAGTATGGGAAGTCCTGGACAGAGAACTGGCTGGTCTGGAGATCGGTACCTGGCAAAACCGGTAGTGGATATTTCATTCCTTTGACTCTATGGAAGGATGCGCGAAAGCCATCGTAGCGAAAGCAAAAGAAGCCGGTCTGGTACTGACCGGAGCAGGTGCAACCTATCCATACGGAAAAGACCCGAAAGACAGCAATATCCGTATCGCTCCGTCTTTCCCGACCGTAGAAGAACTGGAAGTTGCTGTTGAGATCTTCGTTCTGAGTGTGAAACTGGTAAGTATCGACAAACTTCTGGAAGCATAAAGATAAGACAAACGAGGCTGTTTACCGGAAAAAAATCTTCCGGTAAGCAGCCTTTTTCGAGCATTGATTTTCCGGCTTTTTTCAGAAAATGGGTTTACCCGTCATAGGTTCGGTGTTAGAATAATGTGGAACAGGCTGAACGCGAGGGGGATATGCGAAAGTCTGTGAAAGTAAATGAAGGGATAATGCGGAAGTTTTGGCAGCTTTGACACAGGGAAGAAAGAAGCGGATCATGCCGGAAAAACCGCAGGATCAAAAGAAAGTAAGGGATTATCTATGGCAAAAAAGAAAAAGAAGAATGCGAAGAAACTGGTTCTTGGCGTACTGATTGCGTATGTGGCGATCATGGCTCTGGGATATATGGGCGTTTCCTATTATTTTTCCAGCCATTTTCTGAAAGGAACCACCATCAGCGGGATGGATTCCAGCAATAAGACAGCGGATCAGGTGAAAAAGAAGATCCAGAAACAGCTTGGTCAATACAAACTGCGGATCACGGAGATCGACGGAAAGACGGAGACGATCCAGGGATCTGCGATCGATCTGACCTATGTGGATGACGGAAAGATTGATGAACTGTAAGTTCGCAGGATCGCTGGAAATGGATCACTGCATTTTCAGCGAAAAAGCATATGAACTGGCAGTTACGACTACTATGATGAGAAAAAACTGACCGGTGTGCTGGATGATATGAGCTGTTTTCAGCAGGAAAATATCGTGGCACCGGAGACGCTTATCGTGAAGGAACAGGACGGTGAATATGTGATCGTTCCGGAGTGGAAGGAAATACGACTGGATCGCACCGAAATTGGAG
>ENA-OQKR01000584-OQKR01000584.1-human-gut-metagenome-genome-assembly--contig:-NODE-584-length-14336-cov-3.797523_pt1 | contig 14336 bp, 8 predicted proteins | sample MGYA00242803_ERZ504806 | MGnify/ENA primary metagenome ERZ504806 (study PRJEB26092, sample SAMD00036399) | human gut metagenome | host: Homo sapiens | study: EMG produced TPA metagenomics assembly of...
CTGAAGTTAATATTACTGTACGTGGTGGTACATCTATAACACAAGGTACACAACGTTATATATTGTAGATGGTTTTCAAATGGAAAACGGTCTTCAAAATGTTGACATAAATGATATTGAGAGTATTGATGTGATGAAAGATGCTTCTGCTACAGCTATTTATGGTGCTCGTGGTTCAAATGGTGTTGTTTTAATTACTACGAAATCTGGTAAATCGGGAAAAACCGAAGTTTCTTATAATGGATTTGTTAGTTTTGACCGTCTCGGCAAGAAATTAGATTTGCTGGGTGTAGAAGATTATGTAAAGTACCAGTATGAGTTTCAGTTGCTTCGCGGCAATCAAAGTAGTTTTGCCAATCTATTTGGAGGAAATATCAATGATGCAGATTTTTATACGGGTGCTTATAGCCGTATTGCTCAAGAATATGGTAATCGCGCAGGTATTGATTGGCAGGATGAAGTTTTTGGCTCTACAGGTGTTACGCAGAATCATAACGTAAACATAACCGGTGGTACTGAAAAGACTAAGTATATGTTAAGTTATAATTATACTGGTGAAGATGGTATTATGGATAAGCATGGCTATCAGAAGAATAGTATCCGTGCTAAAATCAATCACGAATTGTGGAAAGGTGTACGTTTTGATTTTTCTTCAAGTATGCAGATGACTAAAGTTGAAGGTGGTGGCTCTTTAGGTGGAAAATTGAAGCAGACTATTTTGCAACCAATTACAGGTGGTGTGAAGTTTACTGAAGAAGAAATGTTGAATAAGGATTTGTCTGACGCGTATTCTGATATGCCGGGTGCTGATAATTATGATATTAATAATCCTTTGTTGGACAATTATGGCTATTGCACAAGAAAAGTATACCCGTATGGCTACTGTAAATGCAGGATTGGAAATTGATTTAATGAAAGATTTGACATTTCGTACGGCCGCTAGCTATATGTGGCAACAGATTCGCGAGGATTATTGGGATGACGGCTCTACCAGACAGGCTGATGCAAATCAAAGTCCTTATGGATATGGTTATCGTAATAACGGTGAAAAGTTTTCTTGGCAGGTTACGAATACATTAAACTATTCGTTTAATTTGGATGATAATAAACATAACTTTAGCGTTTTGTTGGGACAAGAGACTTATTATCAAGAGAAAATGAATTTAGATAATGAGTACCGTAAATTTCCTTCTGGTAATTTTGAGCTAAACGATGTGGCTATGGGTACTCCTTATGAATGGAAATCAGGAAAGAATAAGGAAGGTTTGGTTTCTGTTTTTGGTCGTTTGTCATATAATTTTAAGGAACGTTATTTATTTACAGGTACATTACGTGCTGATGGTTCGTCCAAGTTTGCAAGAGGAAACCAATGGGGTATTTTTCCCTCTGCTTCAGCTGCATGGCGTATTTCAGAAGAGGAATTCTTGAAAGATGTTGATTTCTTGAATAATTTGAAATTACGCGTAGGTTATGGTACGGCCGGTAATAATAACATTGATGATAATATGTATACTACGGGCTATGGTTCAGGTCATTACGGTATAGCAGGTCAAGATTATATCACATTTGTTCCAGGTTCAACATTGGGAAATAAGGATCTGAAATGGGAAAAAACTACTACTACTAATGTAGGTTTGGATATTTCGTTATTCAACAGCCGTGTAAACTTAGCTTTGGACTGGTATAATAATGAGTCTTCTAATCTTTTGATTAAAAATAAAATTCCTACTACTACAGGTTATGCAGACCAATATCAGAACTTAGGTTCTATTCGTAACCGTGGATTTGAAATAGTATTGAATACAACCAATATTCGTACTAAGGATTTTACTTGGAGTACAGATCTTAATATTGCTATCAATCGCTCTAAAGTATTGGAACTATATGGAGATGAGAGTTTGGATTATTTTATACAAGACTATGAGTCGCGCATGGGGTATAAGATTGAGGTAGGAAAACCATTGGGACAATACTATGGACTTCTGTATGACGGAGTATATACAACTGATGACTTTAACCAGCAGGCTGATGGTACTTATAGAATAAAAGACGGTGTCGCTTCTTTGAAAGGACTTGATCGTAAGAAAATTAAACCGGGCGATGCCAAGTACGTTCCTACAGCTGGTGAAACAGATAGCAATGGTAATCCTGTATGGTCAACAAACGATCGTACTGTGATAGGAAATGCAGCTCCAAAATTTACCGGTGGATTGAATAACACTTTTACCTACAAAGGTTTTGACCTTTCTATTTTTATGAATTTTGTAGTAGGAAATGATGTTTTCAATATGAGTACACAACGTTTTATAGGCCCTTATCTGTCTAATCAGAACTCATTGGCGATTATGAAAAACCGTTTTACATTGGTTGATCCGCAAACAGGTAAGGAAACTACAAATTTGGCTCGTTTGGCAGAGTTGAATCCTGGGCAATTTGGCAAAAATGTAATGTGGAATATTTCAGAGAATAATAAGACTGCTATCAGTGATCATAGTAGCTATTATATTGAAGATGGTTCTTATTTACGTTTTAGTACAATAACTTTAGGGTATACGTTCCCTAAACAATGGATACAAAAAGCAAAATTAAGTAATGCACGTATTTATTGTACATTGAATAATATTGCTACAATTACAGGTTATAATGGTTACGATCCGGAAGTATCCGCTTCAAGTAGTGCATTGACTCCTGGCATTGACAATTCGGCTTATCCCCGTTCAAAGAGTTGGGTTTTAGGCGTTAATTTAACATTCTAATTATCGAAATGAAGGTCATGAAAAAAATAATAACTATTTTAACTGCGTCAGCATGCTTGTTGACATTTACTTCTTGTCAGGACTGGCTGGATATGCCTTCCGAATCAAAAGCTGATAGTGAGACACTGTTTGAAAATCTTGGACGTGCAGAAATGACTGTAGTTGGTGCTTATCCTAGCTTGTTTACTCAAGAATTAGGTTATCAACTATTAGAAGGAACAGATGAATCTAGTTCTTCAGAAACTAATTCTAAGTATAATGTTTCCAATTATGATTATACTTCTACTTCTTCGATGTTGAATTCTACATTTTCAAGTATGTATAAGGCAATAGAATACAGTAATGTCTGTATTAAAAATTTGCCGTTAATGAATGTGGCAGAAGGAGAAAAAAGAAACGTGATGCTCTTTTAGGCGAAGCATTGGCTATTCGTGCCTATGCTTATTGGAATTTGGTACGTTTTTATGGTGATGTTCCTTATTCTAACATACCTACTTCTGAGTTGAATAGTTATAGTTCATCTCGTGTAAGTCGAGATGAAATTTGGGATAACTGTGTGAAAGATCTGCAAGATGCAATAGAATTGTTGCCTTGGAAAAGTGAAGGAATGGTAAGCACTCCGGAACGTTTCACTAAAAATTCTGCTTATGGTATTTTAGCGCGTGTGGCATTGTATGCAGCCGGATATTCTTTGCGCTGGGATTTGAATACTGTGCCCTATGATGCAGCAACTGTTAGAATAGCACAACGTGATGATCAAAATCGCATCAAAGAACTTTATCAGATAGCTGCTGATGCTTGTTACGAAATAATAAAGCAAAAGGAAAATGATTTGTTGGATAGTTATGAAGAGGTATTTCGTGATTTAGCAACCAAAGAGTATAATAAAGAAACGATGTTGGAATATGGTTGGTATGGTGCAAATTCGTCGGATGTACGTACTGGTTATGTAAATGGTATTCCTACAAATGGTTCTGGTGGCACTTTTGGTAAAGGTGGTGCACAAATGATAGCAATGCCTACTCTTTATTTTGAATATGCCGATGGTGACCAACGTCGTGATGTTTCTGTATGTAATTATGGCATTTATACAGATGGCAAGTATCAAATGAATACATATATTGGCGCAGGGGTAGGTAAATATCGTATCAATTGGTGTAAAGACAGAGGTACTTCCGATAGTCGCCGCGATATTAATTTCCCGTTATTGCGTTATTCGGATGTACTGTTGATGTATGCAGAGGCATTGAACGAATTAAATGGATATGCTACTCCAGATGCCGTTGATGCTTTGGAAAAAGTCCGTTTGCGTGCTTTTAAGAAAGATGCAAGTAAGATTAAGCCTATACCTACGGAGTATACAGCTTTCAAGAATGAAATTATTTTAGAACGCAAGTTGGAACTGTCTAATGAATCTTTGCGTAAAACAGATTTAACGCGTTGGGGAATTCTTTATGATCATTTGATGGCTGAAAAAGATAAATTATACCAGTTGGCAAGACGTGAAGGTAAATATGCAGATGTTGATGTCTACCGTGCCTATAAAGGCGGTAAAGCTGTTTACCAAGATCCTACAGTCGCTTTGCCTTATATTACATTAAAGGAATCAGATTTTTCAAAATTTGGTTTAACTAACGATGAAATCAAAACGCTGAAAATCCAAAATGATGGAGTAAACGGTGGTTTTGTAGAAAAGGAGGTTTATGAGGATGTAAATGGCAATATTTATTTAACAAAAGATGACATGCCTGAGGCGCAGCAGGAGAATGCTACTGCCGTAACTTATACTATTTTAAATATGTTCGGTTGTCACACGATTAAAAACAAGGGTGGACTTTCTGTTGAGCAGGTGGAAGGTATAAGTGATGTAAATAACTTCATTACTAATATGTTCTATGGTTTGGAAAAGAATAAAGTAGAGATTCTTCCGTTCAGTACAACAGCTATTATTGATGTTAATCCTGGTTTAAAAGATCAGCAACATCCTTGTTACTAAAAGTAATGATTGGATATTAGATTAGTAAAGAGAAAAGGTGGATACTCGGTACTTGAGTTCCACCTTTTCTATATTATATTTAACCCAAAAACGGAATATACTTTATGCCTTTTCAATAAAAACTTGTTTTATGAAGAAAGTTTGTTTTAGCATTATCTTGCTTATTGTAGCTTTTTCTGTGCAAGCGCAATCTCTTGCTTTTCCTGGTGCAGAAGGTTATGGCAAATACACTACTGGCGGGCGTGATGGACGAGTGTTAATAGTAACCAACTTGAACGACAGCGGCGAAGGAAGTTTGCGGCATGCTGTAGAGCAAACAGGAGCGCGCATCGTAGTCTTTGCCGTAGACGGTAATATTGAATTGAAATCTCCACTTCGAATAAATAACGACAACATTACCATAGCCGGTCAATCTGCTCCGGGTGATGGAATCTGTTTAAAGGACTATCCGTTAATTGTTAATGCAAGCAATGTTATTATCCGTTATGTCCGAGTCCGTGTGGGCGATCGCTATCGCTTAGATAGTGATGGTTTGAGTGGAGGACGTTATGGGCAGAAGAATGTAATTCTGGATCATATTTCTGTAAGCTGGAGTATAGACGAATGTCTTTCTATCTATAAAACAGAAAATCTTACCGTACAATGGTGTCTGGTAACCCATAGTCTGAATTCTTCAGTCCATACGAAAGGTAATCATGGATTTGGTGGTATTTGGGGAGGGTATAAGGCTACATTCCATCATAACCTGTTGGCAAATCATGCCAGCCGTAATCCCCGGTTTTCTTCTGTTGATGGAACTAAATGGGTAGACTATCGTAATAATGTGGTGTATAATTGGGGATTTAAAACTGCCTATGGTGGTGGACATCATGGTGAGATAAATATGGTGGGTAATTATTATAAGCCGGGGCCTGCCTCTCAGCATCATCGTTTACTTGATGTGGCTGAAGACGGTACCGGCCGTTACTATGTGGCAGAAAACGTAATGGAAGGGGATGATACTGTGACTTATGACAACCATCGTGCTGTGATGGATAGATTTTCTTGTTTGGTTGATAGTCCTTTTCCGTATGAGCCCATTGAAGAAGATATACCGGTGGTGGCCTATCATAAAATATTAAAGGAGGTAGGGTGTAGTTTCTCGCGTGACATGTACGACAAAGAAGTTTTGCGCCAAGTAAAGAAAGGGCTTGGAACATTTGGTCTAAAGGGGATTATCAATTCTCCGAAAGAGGTAGGCGGATGGCCTGTGTTGAAAGTTGGAAAGCCTTTACGTGATACTGATGCGGACGGAATGCCTGACGTGTGGGAACGTCGGTACGGATTGAATGCGGATGATGCCTCTGATGCTTCCACCTATACGTTGGATAAGAATTACACTAATATTGAGATTTATCTGAACGGACTTTTGGAAAAATGAACATTATTTCCCTTGGTATTTCTGACTCTGTTCAAAATCAATATATTACTTACACTGATTTTATATTGAATTCAAATTTATTATTTTCGAGAATTAAAATCCATATAAAAGAAGTATGAATATAAGAATCTTTTTTACTGTTTTAGGACTATTGTCCGCTCTTTGCGTATGGTCTCAGCAGACAGAGCGCCGTTATCTTTCCGGTACCGGACTGGGCGATGGCGTAACCTGGCAGTTTTATTGTTCCGAGGGTAGGAACAGCGGGAAGTGGAGTAAGATAGAAGTGCCTTCTCAATGGGAGCTGCAGGGTTTTGGTGAATATACCTACGGGCGTTGGTATAAGAAGAAGGGGGTTAAGAATCCCAGTATGGAAGAGGGGATTTATCGTCATACATTTCGTGTACCGGAAGATTGGAGAGGTAAGAACATACGTTTGTGGTTTGATGGGGTTATGACAGATACGGATGTGATTGTAAACGGAGTTTCGGCCGGAGAAACACATCGGGGCGGATTTTATCGTTTTTCCTACGACATAACTTCTTTGTTGAAATATGGTGCTGCCAATAAGCTGGAAGTACGGGTAAAAAAACATTCCGGAAATAAGTCGGTGAATGCGGCCGAACGTAAGGCGGACTGGTGGTTGTTTGGGGGGATTTACCGTCCTGTATGGTTAGAAGCCAAACCTCAGACACGTATCGAACATATTGCAGTGGATGCGAAAATGGATGGAGAAATGAAGCTTTATACCGAGCTGAAAGGAGTGAAAGGGAAGGAAAAGTTAACGGCTGCTTTACATCCTTTGGGAGGAACGGACGTTTGTTCGGAGGTTCGGACGTGGGAAGTGGGGCATGACAGTGTGTTTGCTCATGTTTGGAAAAATGTAGAACCTTGGACTCCGGAAAAACCTCGGCTTTACAATCTCATTGTTACCTTGCGGAATGAAGAAGGGAAGGCTTTACACCGGACATCTGTCCGCGTCGGATTCCGTACCGTTGACTTTCGTCCACGCGACGGTGTTTATCTGAATGGTACGAAACTGGTGATGAAAGGCGTAAACCGTCATTCTTTTCACCCCGATGGCGGGCGTACCACCAATAAGGAACTCAGCATTCAAGATGCCCTGCTCATTAAAGAAATGAATATGAATGCCGTGCGTTCCCATTATCCACCCGATGAGCATTTTCTGGATGCTTGTGATTCGTTGGGATTGCTCTATATTGATGAACTTGCGGGCTGGCAGAATGCTTACGACACTGTTACAGGCAGCAAGTTGGTAAAAGAAATGATAGCAAGGGATGTAAATCATCCATGTATCGTACTTTGGAGCAATGGAAATGAGGGCGGGTGGAACATGGCTACGGACAAACTGTTCTACCGTTATGATCCGCAACGCCGTCATGTCATTCATCCTTGGGCGGACTTTGATGAATTGGATACACACCATTACCCGGCTTACCTGACCGGTGTAGGCCGTTTCACCAACGGATATAAGGTTTTCATGCCGACAGAGTTTATGCATGGTCTGTACGACCAGGGACATGGAGCCGGACTGGAGGATTTCTGGGCGCGATATACGGCACACCCTTTGTTTGCCGGAGGTTTTTTATGGGCATATAGCGATGAAGCTGTACGCCGGACAGACTGTAACGGCATTTTGGACAGTGAAGATTATAATGCGCCTGATGGTATTGTAGGTCCTTATCGGGAAAAAGAAGGCAGTTTCTATTCCGTACGGGAAATATGGTCGCCTATAAAGATAAAGCCTCTCCAGCTAACGCCTTCTTTCAATGGCCGTTTCTTAGTGGAGAACCGTTATCTGTTTACTAATTTGAAGGAGTGTTCCATGCGCTATCGCGTCCTTTCCTATCCTTCCCCGCTACAGAGCCGGGCAGAGGGATGCACAGTAGACAGCGGCCGGGTGAATTTGCCTGCTTTGGAACCGGGTGAAACCGGATATGCCTGTATAGCTGCATGGGAGAATCCGGAAATCCGGGAAAAATTCTTCTCTAAGGGAGATGTTTTGGAGTTGGAAGCTATAGGACTGGATGGAAAGAGCGTGTGTACACGTACGTATCCCATCAGTTTTGCGAAAAGCTATTTTGAAGAGCAACTGGCTTCTTTGAAAAGAACAGGAAAAGGTTGTTGCGTGAACGAGGCTGATTCTTTAATAACGTTGTGTTCCGATTGGGTGGACATATCCTTTCGTCGAAACGATGCTACCATATATTCTGTATTGCGGAAGAAAGACAACCGGATAATTCCGTTGAAAGACGGTCCGCTGCCTGTAGGAATGCAAATGAAACTGGTGTCTCTTTCCGCTCGTATGGAGCAGAGAGGTGATGCTGTCCTTTGTGCCCGTTATCGGGGCGGAGCGGATTCCGTTGTGTGGCGTTTGCGTCCGGACGGGCTGTTGAAGATGGATGCCGTATTGCTGAACAGGGCATCGGGCGGTGGCGGCTTTGATGATGCTTTTACGGATAATGCCATACTTAACTTCGGGTTTACCTTCTCTTATCCTGAAAGCGAATGTACAGGTATGCGTTGGTTGGGGCGCGGTCCTTACCGTGTGTGGAAGAACCGTATTCCGGGTACGAATTACGGTATCTGGCAGAAAGACTTTAATAATACTGTTACCGGAGAGAGTGCGGACAAACTGGTCTATCCGGAATTTAAAGGGTATCACGCCAATCTTTATTGGGCCACAATTCAAGGCAAGCAGAATGCTTTTACCGTCTATGCGGCTACGGACGGAGTGTTCTTTCGTGTATTCACTCCGGATGAACCTCGTGGGCGTCAGGATGGCATCCGTACAATGCCGGACTTTCCGGCCGGGGATCTTTCTTTCTTATTGGATATTCCCGCCATTCGCTCTTTCAAACCGATAAGTCAGCATGGGCCGCAGAGCCAGCCTGGAACTATCCGTATCAAAAAAGGGGATGAGGGGTTGAAACTGGAGTTGGCATTTGACTTTCTGTGACAGCTTGGGCTGTGTATGCCCGATAATCATTTCTCTTAGCATTTCCGCCAAACCGGACAGAATCGGTTTGGCGGAAATGCGTTATCTTTGCTTCGTTCACAACTATGAGATATATTACTTACACTAAAAATACCATGAAAAAACTGTTTTATTCTCTACTTGCAGTCGTCTTGGCAGCTTGCGGTTCGGAAAAGCAAGCGCCGATAGATCGTGAGGCGCTGGTTGCCCGTAACAACCCTCAGGTATCTTCGTTTGATTCATTGGCATCGTTGTCGGTCGGCAACGGTGAGTTTGCCTTTACAGTGGATGCTACTGGTCTCCAGACTTTTCCCTTAGTATATAAGAAAGGCGTGCCATTGGGTACGCAAAGTCAATGGGGCTGGCATAGTTTCGGTAATCCCAATAAATACAAACCGGAAGAATACTTGAAAGAACACGATTTTGGTCGTGGACATAAAGAAATATACGCTTGTCAGTTTAAAGAAGACGGACGTCAGAAAGAAGCTTCCAATTGGTATCGCATGAACCCTCACCGCCTGCATCTGGGTATCGTGGGACTGGAGTTGGGCGATGATGTGAAGACTTCTGACATTACCGATATTGCCCAGACATTGGATATGTGGAACGGTGTCATCAACAGTCACTTCACACTGAAAGGCAACGCCTTTGATGTACAGACCGTATGTCATCCGCAAATGGACATGATTTCAGCCAGTATCACCAGTCCGGCACGTGCAGGGGTGAAACTGCATTTTCCATACCCTACGGGCGCTCATGCCGATGATGCCTGCAATTGGGATGCCAACAACAAACACACTACAGATATAGTCTTTGAGAATGCGCAAAGTGCAGTTCTCAAACGTACACTCGATTCTACCGTTTATTATGTATCTCTGCGTTGGGAAGGAAAAGCTTCCCTCAAGGAGAAGTCTGCAAACTATTTTGTACTGACACCGGCGGAAGATAAACTCGCTTTTTCTTGCAAGTTTACGTCCGCTTTTCCCGGAACTGTATTCGAGAGTGAACCGGCTGTCTATACATCTGCCGATACTCTGCCTACTTTCGCCGAAACTCTGGCAGCCGGCAACAGCTATTGGAACAATTTCTGGAAGAACGGTGCGGCTGTAGACTTCTCACATTGTACCGACCCGCGTGCCAAAGAATTGGAACGCCGTGTCGTATTGAGCCAATACCTGCTCGCCATTCAGTCGGCAGGCAGTGTTCCGCCGCAGGAAACAGGGCTAACCTACAATTCATGGTTTGGCAAGTTCCACCTCGAAATGATATGGTGGCATCAGGCTTGGCAGGCACTTTGGGGGCATCCCGAATTGCTGGACCGCACACTCGGCTGGTACGAAACGGTAGAACCTGTTGCCCGTGAGATAGCCCGCCGTCAGGGATTCGACGGAGTGCGTTGGATGAAAATGACCGATCCCAGCGGAACGGAAGCTCCGTCTAATGTAGGCAGTTTCTTGATTTGGCAGCAACCGCATTTTATCTATTTGGCCGAACTCGTTTACCGTGCCAATCCTTCGGATGAGGTGATTAAGAAATACAATCATCTGGTGCAGGAAACTGCAAAGTTCATGTATTCTTTCGCCACTTACGATGAATTCCATGGACGTTTTATCCTGAAAGGCGCTATTCCCGCACAAGAAACATTGCGTGCGGCTACTACCATCAATCCGCCGTTCGAACTCTCTTACTGGCATTATGCCATGAATGTGGCTCAGCAGTGGCGTGAACGTGCCGGTGAAAAGCGTAATCTGGAATGGGATGAGATGATAGACAAACTCTCTCCGCTGGCCTATAATGAAGACTGCCTTTATCTGGCTGCCGAAAATGCAGTGGATACCTACAAGGATATCCGTTTCACCAGCGACCACATGGCAGTGCTTGGCTCTGTGGGTATCCTGCCGATGAACAAGCTGATACGTGCCGACTATATGAAGAATACGCTTCATTGGGTGTGGGACAACTGGAACTGGGGCAAGACATGGGGCTGGGATTACCCGATGACCGCTATGAATGCCACTCGGTTGGGTGAGCCCGAAAAGGCTGTAGGTGCCTTGCTGATGGATAAGCGCACCAATACTTACTTGTTGAACGGACACAATTATCAGGACGGACGTCTGCGTTGCTACCTGCCGGGCAATGGCGGCTTGCTGACTGCCGTAGCGCTGATGTGTGCCGGTTGGGACGGGTGTGAGGTGAAGAATCCCGGTTTCCCGCAAGACGGTACATGGGATGTGCGTTGGGAAGGATTGAAGCCGATGCCGTAACCGCTTCTTTGTATATAAATATTATTATATATAACTAATCTGGTACTTGATAGTACTACCCCTTTTCTGAATAGCTTGCAGAAGGGGTGCATTCAGTATACGACTGATATAGGTTCAGTCGTATACTGAATGTATTTCAATCGTATAGTGAATGGCTTTCAGTTATGCCTTTATCCTTTGAATTAAATAAAACCTTATGAACCGTATTTCTGTTTTTGCAATTATTTTTACTCTGTTTATCCCTTTGGGGTCTTATGCGCAATATGCTTCTTCGTCTAAAACTCCGAAGAAAGCAGGCGATTTGATAGAATCCACTTCCTACAATGACCATAAGCGGGGAGCTCCCCGTATGTTGCAATACTTGCCGTCCGGTGAAGAGTTTGTCTGCGTCAACGGCAAGAACCGCTACACACGTGCTTTGTATGGCGGACATACGGCATGGCGCCTGGAAACCGGCGACCGTCCGATATTTGCCACGTATGTCAAGAACGACTGCCGTAATATCCGTTTTCGCTTGCATCTGCCGGACGGTACGGTTACACCGTTGGAAGAAACCGATTGGTGTGAGGCGCGTTATAATCCGGGTACGCGTACGTATGCCTTGAAAGACAAGGCATGGGGAGAAAATTGCAGCCTGAAAGTTTCCGTATTGGCAAGTCTTACGGAAGAGATGGCCGTTTGGGAGCTTTCCGGTGAGTTGCCTGCCGGCTGCGAGCTGGAAGTGTTGAATTCGCCTATCCGCCGGAAGAAGCTTTCCCGTAGCGGAGATATGGGGGCAGACCCGCCGGGATGTTTTGAGCCGGCAGAAGACGGCACAGTGCTGCAAACACTGAAATGCCGCTTTCCGGCCGACGGGCATTTGTATGTGGGTATTTCCGGTAATGAACTGAAGGAAATGCGGGATGGCGGTGTACAGTATCTTGCCCTTCAAAAGGCTTGCCGTGAACTGGCCGGACGCATCAGAATCACTACTCCCGATCCTTATTTCAATACGCTTGGCGGTGCACTTGCTGTTGCTGCCGACGGTATCTGGGGGGAAGAGGGCGTGTGGCTGCATGGAACTGTCGGCTGGCGTATGCCGTTGAGCGGCTGGCGTGCCGCATACGTAGGCGATGTGTTGGGCTGGCACGACCGTGCACGCACTCATTTTGACAACTATGCTGCCAGTCAGGTGACCGAAGTTCCCAATACGATTTCGCATCCGGCACAGGATTCTGCCCTTGCGCTTGCACGTTCGGCCAAGATATGGGGAACGCCGCAATACAGCAATGGATATATCTGCCGCAATCCTCGCCGTAACAATCAGATGCACCATTATGACATGAACCTCTGTTACATAGACGAACTGTTGTGGCACTTCAACTGGACGGGCGACCTTGAGTATGCCCGTCGCATGTGGCCGTTGCTGACACTGCATCTTGCTTGGGAAAAACGCAACTTCGACCCGGACAACGACGGCTTGTACGATGCCTACGCCTGCATTTGGGCAAGCGATGCGCTGTATTATAACAGTGGCGCCGTTACGCACAGCTCTGCCTATAACTATCGCGGCAATAAACTGGCTGCACTGATTGCTGAGAAGATAGGCGAAGACCCCACACCCTATCGGGAAGAGGCCGATAAGATATTGAAAGCGCTCAACACCCGTCTCTGGTTGCCGGAGAGAGGACATTGGGCGGAATTCCAAGATTTCATGGGCCATCGCCGTCTGCATGAAGATGCTGCCGTATGGACCATCTATCACGCTCTCGACAGCGATGTGGCCGATCCGTTTCAGGCATATCTTGCCACAAGTTACATAGACCGTGAAATTCCTCATATTCCTGTCGTGACTTCGGATGATGTGCTTGCCGCCGATGCTGCTTTGCCTGTCAATGCAGGCCCGTACGCTCATTGGCAGGAACAGTTGAAGGCAGCGGGTGCTGCCGTCAATGCCGGAAAGTATGCCACTGTGGCCACTACCGACTGGATGCCGTATTCATGGAGCATTAACAATGTAGCCTTTGCCGAAGTGATGCACACGTCGCTCGCTTATTTTCAGGCAGGACGTAGAGAGGCAGGTATTTTTCCCTCCGCTTTAAAACTACTTCCTACAATTGCTCCATCTGATGCCTGTAACAATTCAGCAGCATTACTCTTATTAATACCACTTCCCAAAATTATTGGTAAATGAATTCCATTTTTGGCTTCTATAACCTTCTCTTTTGTAGGTGCTATTCCTGTACTAAATCCAGTAATTATTATTCCATCAGCTCCTTGTTCTTGCGCATCAATAGCTAGTTCATTCACTGTACGATCATGTACTATAAAATGGCTCCCATGCTTTACATTGACATCACAAAGCAACTGTATATCTTTTGCATCCAACATTTTTCTGTATCTGGCCAGTTCTCCACCAATTCCTTCTGTTAATCCTGTATAAGATACATAAGCACTTACAAATTCAAAAACTCGAATCCATTTAGCTCCAGATGCACACGCAATTGCCATTGCTGCCTTTCCACCATTCATATGAACGTTTATTCCAATAGGTATATTAACTGAATTTTTTACTGCACAAGCTGCCGCTGTCATAGCAGCACAAGTTTCATATCCTATTTCTTCGCCTTTTACAAAGGAATATCCCAATAATTTTCTATTTGTAATCCATTCACGCCTGCCTGTTCTAAAATCTTAGCTTCTTCTACTGCATATTTTACGATTGCATTCATATCAAATTTATTTTGTCATATTGGTGAGCCTGGCAATGGCTTAAATGAATCATTCCAATAATGGTTTCTGTACCTCAAATATTTTTTTTCATCATAGTTATTCCTCCATAAGTAACACTCAGTAATGTTTTACCTTGTAATATATTACTGAGTATTACAAGTCTTAATCTTTTAAAAAAAGCTTAAAAAATTTG
>ENA-OQKR01000585-OQKR01000585.1-human-gut-metagenome-genome-assembly--contig:-NODE-585-length-14325-cov-3.894210_pt1 | contig 14325 bp, 13 predicted proteins | sample MGYA00242803_ERZ504806 | MGnify/ENA primary metagenome ERZ504806 (study PRJEB26092, sample SAMD00036399) | human gut metagenome | host: Homo sapiens | study: EMG produced TPA metagenomics assembly of...
AGCCCCGCAATGCGGCCTGCATCCTGCGTGGCCTTGCGCTGGCTGTCATCAAAATAAGCGGGCACGGTGATGACGGCTTCGGTGACAGGCTCACCCAGATAGCTCTCGGCGTCCCGGCGAATCTTGGCAAGGATCATGGCGCTGATCTCCTGCGGGGCAAGGTCCTTGCCGTCAATATGCGCCCGGTAGTCCGAGCCCATGTACCGCTTGATGCTGGAGATCGTGCGCCCGGAATTCGTGGCGATCTGGCGCTTGGCCGCGCCGCCCACCAGACGCTCGCCGTCCTTGGTAAAGGCCACCACGCTGGGGGTAGTGCGCTCGCCCTCTGCGTTGGTGATGACCACGGGCTTGCCGCCCTCCACCACCGCCACACAGGAATTGGTCGTACCAAGATCAATGCCGATCACTTTGCTCATACTGTTTCCTCTGTTTCTTGTCCGCCGTGTCTGCGGGCTGATTTTTCTCCAGTCTATCTTACCGGACGGCTGTGACCATTTTTTAGTCCAATTGTAAAGATTCTATGTTATATGCTGCCGGAGCCGTGGGTGGCTCGTGGGTCAGCGCATAGAGCAGCTGCTCGGCCTCCTGTAACCAGCGGTCGGCGTCCGGCTTGTGCTCCCGCTGCAAAATGGTAAAGGCCTGCTTTGCCTCTGCCGCCTGCGCCAGCGCCTTTTTGCGGGAGGTGTAGCGGGTCTCGTACTGCGCCAGCCGCAGGCAGACCCGGGGCGTATACTCGATATCCGGTACCGACGCCGCATTCTGCCGCGCCCGGCGGTACCACAACAGCGCCTTGCCGTTGTCGCCCCGGGCGGCGCAGTCGTCGCCAAGGTTTAAAAGGGCGATGGGTTCACCGCTTTCGGCTGCGGCCTTCCACAGCTTGCGCGCCTGCGCAGCGCTTTTGGGTACGCCGCGCCCCTGATACAGGCACTCGCCCAGCAGCGAGAGCCCGGCAGAACTGCCCTGCTCGGCGGCTTTCTGGTAGCACTCTGCCGCTGCCGCCCAGTGTCCGGCGCGGGCGGCTTCTTTACCGGCTTCGGCCTCCTCTGCGCCGGGGCCCTCCGGGGTGTGGCCTGCGTGCAGCAGACCGTTGAGCAGCGCACCGTCCAGCGAGGCGGAATTGCTCCACGGGTCCAGCACCACACCGTCGATGCCCGGGGTGTCCAGCGCCAGCTGCATGGCCTGTTCCAAGGTGCGGTCAGCCATGGGGCGGCTGCCGGTACTGCGGTCTGCACCGGCAGCTGCCACCGAGGTGAACAGCGGCAGCCAGCAGCGCCCTTTATCGTTGCGCAGCGTCCACAAGGCAAGGCCGTCGGCCTTTTCCGCCGGGATGGGGTGCTCCATCCACGGGGCGGGCGCACCCTGCGCCGAAAGCGCCGTTTGCAGCGGCACCAGCACATGGGTTTCCAGCTCCAGCGCGTAATTCAAAGCGCTCATCAGGGTCCAGAAGCTCTCCTCGTTCTGCCCCTTGTACAGCCCCTGCACCGCCTGCTCGATGGCCGGGCAGCCGGTGCCGCGCGGGCTGTACACCGGTGCGGTGCGGCTGCGGCGGCTGCCCACCGGGCGGAAGCGTACCCCGCCGTCTGTTCGTCTTGCCATTGTGTTCACCATACTTCCCTATCAATCTCAGCTCTAGTATAACAGGATTTGGCAGCTTGTACAATGCAAAACGCAGCTGCGGCACTGGATTTTCAGTATACATCGCGTTATAATAAGGTGTATTTTGACCCCGAAGGAGGAATTTTTTTGAACCGGATGCTTGGCTACCTGAAGGGCTACGAGCGCGAAAGTGTGCTTGCACCGCTCTTTTAAGATGCTGGAAGCCACCTTTTGACCTGTTTGTGCCGCTGGTCATGGCGGATATCGTCAATGTGGGCATTGCAGCACATGACCTGCATTATATTCTGGTGCGGTGCGGCCTTTTGCTGCTGCTGGCTTTCATCGGCCTTACCTGCAGCCTGACCGCGCAGTACTTTTCCGCCAAGGCGGCGGTGGGCTATTCCACCGCACTGCGGCACGCCCTGTTTGCCCATATCCAGAGCCTGAGCTTTTCAGAGATGGATACGCTGGGCACCAGCACCCTCATCACCCGCATGACCAGCGATATCAATCAGGTGCAAAGCGGGCTCAACCTGTTTTTGCGCCTGTTCCTGCGCAGCCCCTTTGTGGTGCTGGGCGCCATGGTCATGGCCTTTACGGTCAACGCCCGGGCGGCGATGATCTTTGTGGTCACCATCCCGCTGCTCAGCGTGGTGGTGTTCGGCGTGATGGTGATCACCCGACCGCTGTACAAGACCGTGCAGACCCGGCTGGATCGGGTGCTGGGCCTGACCCGCGAGAATCTGACCGGCGTGCGCGTGGTGCGCGCCTTTGATAAGGAGCAGAGCGAGATCGACCGCTTTGAGGACGCCAACGCCCTGCTGACCGGGATGCAGCTGCATGTCGGCCACCTTTCGGCGTTGATGAACCCGCTGACCTATGTGCTCATCAACCTTGCCATCGTGGCGCTGCTGTACGTAGGCAGCATCGAGATCAACGTGGGCGGCATGGCCTCCGGTGATGTGATTGCGCTGGTGAACTACATGAACCAGATCCTTGTGGAGCTGGTAAAACTTGCCAACCTCATCGTACAGATCAGCAAGGCGCTGGCCTGTGCAGGCCGTGTGCAGGCGGTGCTGGATACCAAGCCCGGCATGACCTTCCCGGCAAAGCTTCTGGGCGAAGTGCCCGCCGACAAGACCGGCGATGCCGTGCGCTTTGACCATGTAGGCCTGACCTACGCCGGGGCGGGTGCACCCAGCCTGACCGATATCAGCTTTACCGCCAAAAAGGGCCAGACCATCGGCGTCATCGGCGGCACCGGCAGCGGCAAATCCAGCCTTGTGAACCTCATCCCGCGCTTTTACGATGCCACCGAGGGCAGCGTGGAGATCTTTGGCCGCCCGGTGGCCAGCTACCCCCGGGACGCTTTACGCGGCAGGGTGGCGGTGGTCATGCAGAAGGCGCAGCTCTTCGGCGGCACCATCCGCTCCAACCTTTTGTGGGGCAACAAGGATGCCACCGATGCCGACCTGTGGGCGGCGCTGGAAACGGCACAGGCCGCAGACTTTGTGCGTGCAAAGCCCCTTGGGCTGGACGAGCCGGTGGAGCAGGGCGGACGCAACCTTTCCGGCGGACAGAAGCAGCGGCTCACCATCGCCCGTGCGCTGGTGGGCAAGCCGGACATTTTGATTTTGGATGACAGCGCCAGCGCGCTGGACTACGCCACCGACGCCGCCCTTCGCAAGGCACTGGCGGCGCTGCCCGGGGCGCTGACCGTGTTCATCGTCAGCCAGCGTGCCGCCAGTTTGCAGCACGCCGACCAGATTCTGGTGCTGGATGACGGCCATCTGGTGGGCATCGGCACCCACAGCGCGCTGCGCAGCAGCTGCCCGGTGTACGAAGAGATCTACGAGAGCCAGTTCAAGAAAGGGGAGGCAGAAGCATGAGTGCAAAAGCAAAAAACAAGCTGACCCCGCAGCAGCGCAAGGCCACCCTGAATCGGGTGCTGCACAAGATCCGTCCGTACAGCGCCTTTGTGGTGTGCAGCCTGCTGGTGGCGGCGGTCAGCGTAGCCGCCCAGCTGTATATCCCCATCCTGTGCGGCGATGCCATTGATAAGATGCTGGGCAAGGGCAATGTAGACCTTGCCGGGGTGCTGCGCATTGCAGTAAGCATTCTGGTGGTGGCTGCCGTAGCCGCCCTTGCACAGTGGCTTTTGAGCGTGTGCAATAACCGCATCACCTTCTCGGTCAGCCGTGATCTGCGCAACGAGGCGCTGCGCAAAATTCAGACCCTGCCGCTGTCCTATCTGGACAGCCACCCCTCCGGCGATATCGTCAGCCGCATGGTGGCAGATGTGGACACCTTTGCGGACGGTCTGCTGATGGGCTTTACCCAGCTGTTCTCCGGCATCCTGACCATTTTTGGCACCCTGCTGTTCATGCTGCGGGAGAACGTGCCCATCACGCTGGTGGTGGTGTGCATCACCCCGCTGAGCCTTGTGGTGGCGGGCTTTCTGGCAAAGCGCAGTTACGGCTACTTCCAGAGCCAGAGCACCGTCCGCGGCAAGCAGACCGCGCTGGTCAACGAGATGATCGAAGGCCAGAAAGTGGTGCAGGCTTTTGGCCATGAAGCCGAGAGCCTTGCCGCCTTTGACGAGGTGAACGACCAATTACAGGACGTGAGCCTGAAGGCTATCTTCTTCTCCAGCCTGACCAACCCCGCCACCCGCTTTGTGAACAACATCGTGTATGCGGGCGTGGGTCTTGTGGGTGCGCTGTACGCCGTGCGCGGCGGCATCACCATCGGCCAGCTCAGCGTCTTTTTGAGCTACGCCAACCAGTACACCAAGCCCTTCAACGAGATCTCGGGCGTGGTCACCGAGCTGCAGAATGCACTGGCCTGCGCTGCCCGGGTGTTTGAACTGCTGGACGCCGAAGATCAGGTGCCGGAGGCCGAAAACGCCGCCGCGTTGCAGCCGGACGGCCATGTGCAGTTACAGGATGTTTCCTTCCGCTATCTACCCGACCGTCCACTCATCGAAGGGCTCTCGCTGGACGTGCAGCCCGGCCAGCGCATCGCCATCGTAGGCCCCACCGGCTGCGGCAAGACCACCCTCATCAACCTGCTTATGCGTTTCTATGATGTGAACAGCGGCAGCATCAAGGTGTCCGGCACCGATATCCGGGATGTGACCCGCGCCTCCCTGCGCGGCAGCTACGGCATGGTGCTGCAGGACACCTGGCTGCGCGCCGGTACGGTGCGGGAGAACATTGCCTACGGCAAGCCGGACGCAACCATGGATGAGGTAATCGCCGCTGCCAAGGCCGCCCACGCCCACAGCTTTATCCGCCGCCTGCCCGATGGCTACGACACTGTCATTGCAGAGGACGGCGGCAATATCAGTCAGGGACAAAAGCAGCTGCTCTGCATCGCCCGCGTGATGCTCTGCCTGCCGCCCATGCTGATCCTGGACGAAGCCACATCCTCCATTGATACCCGCACCGAGGTGCGCATCCAGAAGGCCTTTGCCCGCATGATGCAGGGGCGCACCAGCTTTATCGTGGCGCACCGCCTTTCCACCATCCGGGAGGCAGACGTTATCCTTGTGATGAAGGACGGCCACATCGTGGAGCAGGGCAACCACGACCAGCTGCTGGCGCAGGGCGGCTTCTACGCCAAACTCTACAATAGCCAGTTCGAGGGCGTGCAGACCTGAGGACGCTGTTGTATCCTATCCAAACTGTAATAACGAATGACGAAAATGCACTTTGTTAAATAAAACAGGCCGAATAGGCACTCGTTCATAAAATATTAATAATATATTAACATTCAGTACACCACTTTTCGGTATACATAGGGCAACAAAGGCGCGCAGTGCGCCGAACCCCCGCCAAAAAGGGCAAAAACGCGCAGACTGCTGTGGTGTGCGGCGGTCTTGGAAATGCCCTTGGTACAGGAAAGGAAACGTTACTTATGAAAATTGGTTTTTGGGAACTTATCGTCATCGTCATCGTGGCGTTTGTGTTCATCGGCCCGGACCAGCTGCCTGTCTACGCAAAGAAGATCGGCAAGATGCTCCGCGAGCTGAAGAAATACACCGGCGCTGCTTCTGAGGAGATTCAGAAGAACGTGGTGGAGCCGCTGAACGAGATTCAGGCTCCCCTGAAAGAGGCTGTTGCCCCCCTGACTGATATCAAAAAAGATATCGACAGCAGCATGCGGGACGTGACCAAGAGCTTTACCGGCATTGGCAAGACCAGCAAAGAGGAAGCCGCCAAGAAGCAGGCTGAGACCGAGGAGGTCACCGACCTGACCGAGGATGCTGTGGAGGAACTGTCCGAGCAGCCCGCCGAAGCCCCGGCTGAAACTGTGGAGGCTCCCGCTGAAAAGCCGGAGCAGGCCGCTGCCGAGGCCGCACAGCCTGCCGCCGAGCCGGTGGCTGAGCCTGTGCAGGAAGCCCCTGCCGCAGCCGAAGAAGCCGCCGAAGCTGCACCCGCTGAGGAAGCAAAGGTGTAAGCGCCCCTACTTATTTATGGATGCACCCGCGCCCGCGGTTGCCAGATACATTCTGTAATACGCCCGCCACGCGGCGCGGCAAGAAAAAGGAGATATTTATTATGCGTATTGGTACTAATGAGCTGCTGATCATTCTGGTTGTCGTTCTGCTGATCTTTGGACCCAAGAACCTGCCGAAGCTGGGCAAGATGTTCGGTAAGACCATCAATGGCTTCAAGAAGGGCATGGAGGACGAGGACGCCGAGCAGTCCGAGGAGACTGTAAAGAAGGCTGATAAGAAGGACGAAGACGAGGAGTAATTGTGGCTACAAACAAAAAGCGCAAAAAGAAAGCCGAAGTCATGGCAGAGGACGGCAGCATGACGCTGACCGGCCATCTGAAAGAACTGCGGAACCGGCTCATCATCTGCGCGGTGGTGTTTGTGGTGGGCGTGGTGGTCTCGCTGGCGTATGCAGACCGTCTGATCGATCTGCTTACCGCCATGGGCCGCGACTATTACCAGTTCGTGTCCATTGCCCCGCAGGAAAAACTGATGCAGTATTTCCGGGTGTCCATTCTGGCCGGTGTGGTGGTAACAGTGCCTGTGGCCTTTTACAACATCTACGCCTTTGCAAAGCCGGGCCTGAAAAAGAGCGAGAGCACCTTTTTCAAACTGGTCATGCTGCTGGGTCTGATTTTGTTCTGCGTGGGCGTGCTGTTTGCCTATAAGCTCATGATGCCGTTCATGCTGCGGTTCCTCAGCACCGGCATCGAAGGTGCAGAGTACATCCAGACCACCACCAGTATCGAGAGCTACGTCAACCTCTGCCTGACCATGTTCATCATCTTTGGCTGTGTGTTCGAGATGCCGCTGATCACCATCATCCTTTCCAAGATGGGCATCATCAACCCGCAGATCCTCAAGCAGGTGCGCGGCGTAGCCATCGTGGTCATCTTCTTCATCGCCGCTGTGGTCACCCCGCCGGACATCGTGTCCCAGTGCATGGTGGCTATCCCCATGGTGCTGCTGTACTTTGTCAGCATCTTCCTGAGCGGCATCTTCTATAAGCCGCACGATACGGACGAGGAAGAAGAGGAGAGCGAGGACTGATCCCGCTTCCGTTCCGGTTTTCATCGACTGAATCAAACGCCGCTGCACAGCCGTGCAGCGGCGTTTCTTATTGGTGCGGAAAGAAAAAAGCTGCCGCACAGCTTTGTGCAGCAGCCTATGAGAAAATAAAGGAGAAACGCAGGTTCAAAAACGATTATTTGCCCAGATGCCAGATATCGCGGTCGTACTCGGCAATGGTGCGGTCAGAGGAGAACATGCCCGCCTTGGCAATGTTCACAAGGCACTTGCGCCGCCAGCCCGTGGGGTCGCAGGCGTAATCGCTGAGTGCCTGTCCCTTGCGCACAACGTAGGCATTGAAGTCCGGCAGGGTCTGGAACCAGTCCTTGTGGATCAGCTCGTCATGCAGGCGGGTCAGGTTTTCGGCATGGCCGGCGGCTAACATCTTCGGCCCGGTGAGGAAGCTGATGGCGCGGCGGATGTTGGCATCGCCCTCCACCCACTGGGCGGGGTCGTAATCGCCCACGGCGTAGCGGTGGATGACCTGATCGGAGGTCTGGCCGAAGATATAAATGTTCTCTTCCCCCACCTGCTGGCTGATCTCCACGTTGGCACCGTCCATGGTGCCCAGCGTCAGCGCGCCGTTCAGCATAAACTTCATGTTGCCAGTGCCGGAGGCTTCCTTGGAGGCAAGGCTGATCTGCTCGGACAGGTCGCAGGCCGGGATCAGCTTTTCGGCGGCGGTGACGTTGTAGTTTTCCACGAACACCACCTGCAGCCACTTGGACACCTCCGGGTCTGCGGCAATGACCTTGGAGAGGGTCAGCAGCGCATGGATGATGTCTTTTGCAATGGTGTAGGCGGGAGCGGCTTTGGCACCGAAAATGCTCACCAGCGGCGCGGCGGGCAGGTGTCCTGCCTTGATCTCGTGGTACTGATGGATGAGGTACAGCAGGTTGAGCTGCTGGCGCTTATACTCGTGCAGGCGCTTGGACTGGATATCGAACACGGCATCGGTGTTCACGCTCACCTTCTGGGTGTGCAGCAGCCAGTCGGCCAGCGCTTCCTTGTTGGCCTTTTTCACGGCGGTCAGCTCGCTGAGCACCGTCTCGTCCTCGGCAAAGGCCAGCATTTTTTCCAGTTCGGCGGCATCCTTGCGGAAGCCGGAGCCGATGTGCTTTTCCAGCGTGGCGGTCAGGCGCGGGTCGCACTCCAGCAGCCAACGGCGGAAGGTGATGCCGTTGGTCTTGTTGTTGAACTTCTCCGGGTACAGCTCGTAGAAGCCGTGCAGCTCGGAATTTTTCAGGATCTCGGTATGCAGCGCCGCCACACCGTTGGTGGAGTGGGTGAAGTGGATGTCAATGTGTGCCATGTGCACCCGCTCGTCCTTGTCGATGATGGCAAGGCTCTCGTCCTCGGTGCGGGTGCGTGCCAGCGCATCCAGCTTTTCAATGATGGGCATCAGCTGCGGCACCACGGCGTCCAGATAGGCGCGGGGCCACTTTTCCAGTGCCTCGGCCAGAATGGTGTGGTTGGTGTAGGCGCAGGTCTTGGTGACGATCTCCACGGCCTCCTCAAACTCGATGCCGCGCTCGCCCAGCAGACGGATGAGCTCCGGGATGACCATGCTGGGGTGGGTGTCGTTGATCTGGATGGCGGCGTAGTCCGCCAGATCATGGAAGTTGCAGCCCCGGGCGGCGCACTCGGCCAGAATGAGCTGTGCACCGGCAGAAACCATCAGGTACTGCTGGTACACCCGCAGACGGCGGCCCGCCTCGTCGGAATCATCCGGGTAGAGGAAGAGGGTCAGGTTCTTGTCGATGGCGGTCTTATCGAAGGCAATACCGTCATGGACGATGCTCTCGTCGATGGTATCAAGGTCGAACAGGTTCAGGGTGTTGGTGCGCCCCTCGTAGCCGGTGACCGCCAGCTTGTACAGCCGGGCGGTGTACTCCTTGCCCGCCAGCTCCACCGGATAGGTGGTGTCGGTCTTTTCCGCCCAGCTGTGGGCGGTGAGCCACGGGTCGGGCTTTTCGTTCTGCACACCGTCCTCAAAGGACTGATGGAACAGACCGAAGTGGTATCGCAGACCCACGCCGTCGCCGGGCAGGTTCAGCGTTGCCAGAGAGTCGAGGAAACAGGCAGCCAAACGCCCCAAGCCGCCGTTGCCCAGAGAAGGCTCCGGCTCTACCTCTTCAATATCGGAAAGGCGCTTTCCCGCAACAGCCAGCGCAGACCGGGCTTCGTCGTACAGCCCCAGATTGATGAGGTTGTTGGACAGCAGCTTGCCAATGAGAAATTCGGCGCTGATATAGTACAGTTTACGCCCGGTGACCGGCTGCACGCGGTCGGCGCTCTTCTGCCGCACAAGTTCCAGCAGTGCCAGATACAGCTCCTGATCGGTGCAGTCTGCCAGCAGCTTGCCGGTGATACTCTGTAACGTTTCGGTAAAGCTCATAAAAGCATCCTCCTTTGCTACGGAAAACAGGTTTGACATCTGTATCTCAAGATATACCACATAGAACGTTCAAAATCTTGCCTAAATAGTGCAAACTATGGTACAATCCTATCATCAGGGGGTGAGACGATGCAAAATCAGGCTTCTTTGCAGGAGACAAAACAGCACGGTGCGGTGCGCTTTCCGTTCAATCTGTACCCCTGCACCATTCCGGGGGATTTTCAGCAGGTGGCACTCCACTGGCACGAGAGCATGGAGCTGGTCTTTGTCAAGCAGGGCATGGGGCTGGTACAGGTGGGCGTGGTGACCTACCCGGCCTACCGGGGGGGATATCTTTCTTTTTGCCCCGGGCACGCTCCACGCGCTGCGGCAGGCAGAGGGGCAGCGCATGGAATCGAAAATATCATCTTTGAACCAGAGCTTCTGGGCGGTGCAGAGGATCTTTGCGCCGAAAAATATCTGCTGCCGCTGCAAAGCGGGCGGCTGTCGCTGCCGGTGCGGCTGACCCCGAACGATTTGTGCTATCTGCAAGCCGCCGCCTGCCTGCGGGAGCTGGAAGATGCCAACCGCGCCAAGCGCCCCGGCTACGAGCTGCTGGTAAAAGGGGCGCTGCTGCGCTTTCTCGCCCTGCTCATTGCGCAGGGCAGGCAGTGTCTCTCCACCGAAACCGCCGACACCCAGCGGCTGAAAACCGTGCTGCAATGGCTTTCGGCGCATTATGCCGAGCCGCTCCGGGTAGCCGATGCCGCCGGGGTCTGTTCCTTCAGTGCCAGCCATTTTATGCGCTGGTTCCGGCAGATGACCGGACAGAGCTTTGTCGCCTTTCTGAACGAGTATCGGCTGAACACCGCCGCCGAAGCGCTGCAAACTACCGATGAAACCGTGCTGACCATCGCCTCCCGGTGCGGGTTCCAAAACCTCTCCCTATTTTAACCGGGCGTTCAAGGCGCATTTTTGCATGACGCCGCGAGACTACCGGAAAAAATAAGCAAAGCGCTTGACAGCTGCGGCTGTATGGCGTATTATTTGGGCAGAAGAGCCGCTTTCGGGCGGCTTTTCCCGGAGTGAAAAGTTAGCCAATTCTAACTATTATTTTATAAGATATTCCTGAAGGAAGGTATAATCATGATCCAGACGACCGTAGAAGTAGACGGCATGGCGTGTTCCATGTGCGAAGCCCATATCAATGACGCCGTACGCAGTGCGTTCCCTGTGGATAAGGTCTCGTCCTCCCACGCCAAGGGCAAGACCGTGATCCTTTCCAAGGAGCCGCTGGACGAAAACGCGCTCCGCGCCGCCATTGAAGCCACTGGGTACCATGTGGACACCATCCACAGCGCACCGTATGAAAAGAAGGGGCTGTTCTCCTTTTTCAAAAAGTGATATGTCCCCCGTGTTCAGCCTTATCGACAAAAATAAGGCGCAATACTGATCTCTACCAACCATTCTTCTTTTCACCTCTTTTTTGTTTTCCGCCCACAGAGAAACACCCCCGGCAGCCGTTGCGGTTGCCGGGGGTGTTTCTGTATCTTTAGATTTGCACTCGGTTTTAGTGGACAAAGCCCACGAACACCGGGCAGAGCACGGCGGTCAGCACACCGGCTACGGCGATGGAAAGACCGCTCATGGCACCTTCCACCTCGCCCATCTGCAGCGCCTTGCTGGTGCCCACGGCATGGGCTGCCGTGCCAAGACCCACGCCCTTGGCGATGGGGTCGGTGATATGGAACACCTTGCACACGGTCTCGGCCAGCAGTGCGCCCACGATGCCGGTGACGATGACGATGGCACCGGTCAGGGCGGCGATGCCGCCCAGCTCTGCGGCCACATCCATGCTGATAGCGGTGGTCACCGACTTCGGCAGCAGGGTGGCGTACTGCTCCTTGGTCAGGTCCATTGCCAGCGCCAGTGCAAAGGCGCTGCCCAGACTGACCAGCGTACCCACCGAGATGCCTGCGATGATGGCGGGCGCATTCTCCTTGAGCAGATCCAGCTTTTCATACAGCGGGATGGCCAGCGCCACGGTGGCGGGCAGCAGCAGGTAGCTTACCGGCGCGGCGCTGGTCTTGTAGTCCCCGTAGGGGATCTTGCACACCGACAGAAAAATGATGACAAAAATACTGCCCAGCAGCAGCGGGTTAAAGATGGCCTTGCCGGTCACCCGGTTGATGAGCACACCCAGCCCAAAAGCTGCCAGCGTAAGCAGCACGCCCCATGCCACAGAGCCGGTCAGAAAGTCGTTCAGCAGTTCAGTCATGGTCGGCCTCCTCTTTTTTATTGCGGGCGGTCAGCGCCTGCGTGGTGCGGCCTGCGGCCGCCATTACCAGCACCGTTACCGGCAGAATGGCGATCAGGATGGGCAGCAGCAGCTGTCCCATCTCTGCCCACAGCTCCATGATGCCCGCAGCGGCGGGCACGAACAGCAGCGGAAAAATACCGGTCAGGTAAGTGCCGGTCTCCTTGACCTGCTCCAGCTTTACAACCCCAGTGATCATGGCTGCCAGCAGCAGCACCAGACCATACACACTGGCAGGCACCGGCAGCGGCAGCACCGCGTGCAGCACCTCACCCAGAAAACAGAACGCAAGAATGCGCCCGAACTGAAAAATATACTTCGTGTCAGAACTCCCCTTTCTGGTCTTATGGTCTTATAACGAACAGACAACGGGCTTTTTGCCCGGAATTTTCTGTCTCACACAAAGTAAAAGTATACCGCGGACTGCCCGCTCCATCAACCGTAATTCTTGCCAAGAAGTTCTGCACCTTTTGCGCAGAACTGTACAAAAAAACGCACCGGTGCAGTTCCGGTGCGCAAGGTTCAGATCACATAATCGTTGCCGGCCTGATCCGGCAGGGCAAGGTCTGCCAGTGTGATCTTGCCAAAATAGTCCGAGATCAGATCGTTGAGCCCCTTCCACATCTCGTAGGTGCGGCAGTTGGCCATCCGGGCGCAGGCAGAAGCCCCGGGGGTCAGGCAGCTTACTGGGGCAAGGCTACCCTCGGTGAGCATCAAAATCTCGCTTACCGTGTACTGATCCGGGCTGCGGGTCAGCCGGTAGCCGCCGCCCTTGCCGCGCAGCCCCTCCAGAAAGCCGTTCTGCACCAGTACCTTGAGGATGTTCTCCAGATACTTTTCCGAGATCTCCTGCCGGGCGGCAACTTCCTTTAAGGGAACATATTTTTCAGACTGATGCTCCGCGAGGTCGATCATCACCCGCAGCGCATAGCGTCCTTTGGTCGAAACGATCATAATCCGTACTTCCTTCCGGTCAAAATTTATTATAACCCATTATACAACAGGGTAAGTCACTTTTCAATCCTACTTTTTTCAAAAAAACCCTTGACAAGCAGGGAAAACAGGGCTATAATGCCATCAAACCCACAAACAATGTTGGTTAAAAGGTTTAGAGGGAATCACAGCCGGGCACCCCGGCGCAAGACAGGGCTACACACCCCGTAACGATATCAGAAAGAGGGACAAGTATTATGAGCAAGATCTATACCGCCGCAGATCAGTTGATCGGTCACACCCCGCTGCTGGAGCTCAGCCATATTGAGAAGGAAGAGCAGCTGCCCGCCCACGTTATCGCCAAGCTGGAGTACTTCAACCCCGCCGGTTCTGTGAAGGACCGCATTGCCAAGAAGATGATCGATGACGCCGAGGCCAAGGGTCTGCTGAAGGAAGGTTCCGTCATCATCGAGCCCACCTCCGGCAACACCGGCATCGGTCTGGCTGCCGTGGCAGCTGCCAAGGGCTACCGCATCATCATCGTGATGCCCGAAACCATGAGCGTGGAGCGCCGTCAGCTGATGAAGGCCTACGGTGCAGAGCTGGTGCTGAGCGAGGGTGCCAAAGGCATGAAGGGTGCCATTGCCAAGGCCGATGAGCTGGCAAAGGAGATCCCCAATTCCTTTATCCCCGGCCAGTTCGTGAACCCCGCCAACCCGCAGGCACACATCGAGACCACCGGCCCCGAGATCTGGGAGGATACCGATGGTAAGGTGGATATCTTTGTGGCAGGCGTTGGCACCGGCGGCACCGTGACCGGCGTTGGCAAGTACCTCAAGAGCAAGAATCCCGATGTCAAGGTGGTGGCTGTTGAGCCCGCTTCCTCCCCTGTGCTGAGCAAGGGCACTGCCGGTGCACATAAGATCCAGGGCATCGGCGCAGGCTTTGTGCCGGACGTGCTGGACACCACCGTCTATGACGAGATCATCGCCGTGGAGAACGACGACGCCTTTGCCACCGGCCGTCTGATCGGCCACAAGGAGGGCGTGCTGGTGGGTATTTCCTCCGGTGCTGCCGTCTGGGCTGCCATCCAACTGGCAAAGCGCCCGGAGAACGCCGGCAAGAACATCGTTGTTCTTCTGCCCGATACCGGCGACCGCTACCTGTCCACCCCGCTGTTTGCGGAATAATCCCCAAAAGACTCTCCTCTCCCGCTCTGCACCCCGCAGGGCGGGAGTTTTTGTTTGGGGACAAGACGATTTGAAATGGCTTCCGCTGCGCTCTAGCCATATTTAGCGGAATAATTATTTGATATTTCGCGTTTGGAGCGACCGCGTTTGCGGAGCGTAGCGTAGCAATGAAGCCCCAGTGGGGCTTTTAAGCGGCAGAGCGGTCTGCGTTAGCAGATGGAGGGGCGTTGCCCCGACAAGCTCTGCGGAGCGCTCCAACGCTATTTTCACAGAAGGGGTCGTAAAGGGAACGGCAGGTGCAGCGCCGCTTTCTGCGAAAGCGCGGCGCTGCCGGCGTGCCCCG
>ENA-OQKR01000586-OQKR01000586.1-human-gut-metagenome-genome-assembly--contig:-NODE-586-length-14318-cov-2.181946_pt1 | contig 14318 bp, 15 predicted proteins | sample MGYA00242803_ERZ504806 | MGnify/ENA primary metagenome ERZ504806 (study PRJEB26092, sample SAMD00036399) | human gut metagenome | host: Homo sapiens | study: EMG produced TPA metagenomics assembly of...
TAACGGATTCGAACCGTTGACCCCCTGCGTGCAAAGCAGGTGCTCTAGCCAGCTGAGCTAATCCCCCTTCTTATAAGTGGAAAACGGAAAGTGGAAAGTGGAGAATCCGGAGAGTTCCCGATTTTCAAAGAGTTGATCAATACCATATAAAATGGAAGCACGACACATAAGCAAAGCAGGATACATACAACATGTTTTAATAAATTCTGAATTCTTTTTTTTTAGCCATTACTGCTGTACCTCCTGTTTACTTAATGTCTTAACAATAAATACACCTATGATCGCTGTAATTACAAGAAGAACAGTATTCAATGCAGAAGACATTCCATACTGGCCTCTGGAATAGAGCTGGAATGCATAAGTTGTAAGAACCTCTGTTGCATGTCCAGGACCGCCGTTTGTAAGTACATAAACAATATCGAATACTTTCAGACCATATGTAATACCAAATACAAGGTTGATCATGATAGCACCACTCAGCATCGGAAGTGTTACATACCGAAGTCTCTGCCAGAAGTTTGCACCATCGATCTGCGCAGCCTCATAATAAGATTTCGGAATCGTATTCAGACCTGCAAGGAAGATAGTCATGACATAACCAATGCCTCTCCACGCATCTACACCATAGATGGATTTCCATACAATAGCCAGATCAGACAGCCATTTCTGTTTGAAGATTCCAAGATGGAATGCATCAAGAAGTGTGTTTAAAAGTCCGTTATTATAATTCAGGATGGATTTAAATACAAGACCAATGATTACAAAAGGCAGAATAGACGGCAGGTAGAGCAATGTTCTGTAAAGCCCTTTGCCTTTAAGTCCCTCCTGAAGCATAATCGCGATCAGAAGAGCCGGGATCAGCTTAACGATGTTGGAAATGATAGTAAACTTCAATGTATTGCCAATACCGCTCAGATAAGACTTATCTGATGTAAAAATCTCAGCAAAATTCTGCAGTCCCACAAAATGAGTACCATTAAGAACACTTCTGGAGTTCCAGTCTGTAAAGGAGTAACCAACACCCATTACACTGGGAAGCAGGAAAAAAATGATATATAATGCCAACGGCAGTATCAGAAACCACTGTGGATAGATTCTCTTCTTATTCACAGAAAGCACCTCCTGTTTTAAGTTAAAACAGAGCCGGCAAATACCGGCTCTGCCTTCGGGTCAACTAGTTTTAAGTTCTGTTATTTATTTCCAGTTCTCGTCGCCTACAGTTTTTGCTGCCTCAGCACGGTTGGTATCCATGTTCTTAAGAACATCATTTGCTTCCATCTCGCCCTGGCAGAATGCAACCATATCCTGACCAAACTGTGTCCAGTAATCGTTTGTATATTTTGTACCTGTCTGAAGTGTTACAACAGCCTTCTTGTCATCCGGAACTGTTTTAAGGAACTCCTGCTCCTCCGGCAGCCAGTGCTGCTCAAGCTTGTCATCGTTAACGTCAAGGTTTGTGTATGCCGGAGAGTTATCAAGAATTTCCTGAAGGCTCTCTGTTGTTGTAACGAAGTTGAAGAACTCTTTTACAAGATCCTCATGCTCTGTTCCCTTGTAACCAAACATTGTCGGGCCGGAGTTGCTGCTTGGATACCAGGTATTGTCGCCAAGTGGCTCAAGGAACATTCCAAACTCATCAGATGTGCCTGTGTCTTCCTGGATCTGTTTGATGAAACTGGAATTTGCAAGTGCCATTGCACAGTTTCTGTCACCAAATTCGTTGGACATGTTTGTACTGTCTGTTCCGATCCAGTCTTCTCCGAAGTATCCTGCATCAGAGAGTTCTTTGAACTCATTCAGAACTTCAAGCATCTTCTCGTTATCTGCAAATGTTGCTTTGTTTTCATTTAATTCGTCATAAAGACCAAGTGTTGCTTCTTCATAAACGCCGCCGATCTGGAAAAATGCCAGCTGATGCTGCCATCCATCTGCACCAGGCATGAACCAAGGTGTGATTCCTGCATCCTGGATCTTACCGCAGAGTTCTTTCAGCTCATCATATGTTGTCGGTACTTCCCAGCCGTTCTCTTCGAACAGTGTCTTGTTGTAAACCATTACATACTCCGGAGATGCGTTCCAGATCTGAAGTCCGTACAGTTTGTCATCGTATACGCAGGACTCTTTTCTTGTCTCCGGCATAACATTCTCCCAGGAAGCTCCTGTAAAGTCGATGCAGTATTTCTCAGGATCAACGATGGTAGATTCAATTGCAAACGGGTTGGACTGGATCCAGAAGATATCTGCACAGGAATCTGTAGCAAGTTTGGACTGAAGAAGATCTGAATACTGATCAGCCGGAATTGTCTGAAGGTCTACGGTAACATCGTAGGTATCCTCAAAACGTTTAATTGTCTCATCGTAACGATTGTCCATCCATCCTGCTGAAACCAGGATGCTGAGCTCCTCGCCTGCGAAATCGCTCTTCTCATCCGCTGCAGATACGTTCACTGCAAGTCCTGTCGTCATGGAAGCGATCATTGCTGCTGCACAGGCTACTGCCAGAAATCTCTTTCTTTTCATTAATGTTTCCTCCTTTTTTGAACTGATTTTTCGTTCTCTCTTGATGATATTAGTTTATCATCTGATCATTTTAAAAGCCATGGATATTCCTGCCCTGTATTTGTACTTTTTTCACAGTTTATTATACTTTTTTCATATTTTCCGTAACTATACACAAGTTTCTATTGACATTTTCAAGCACTATTTCAGAATTACATTTTTACGGTTTGTACTTTTTTTACAAATGTGCTATACTTTTAGCCAATGTTTTGCACGACCATTTCACACACAGGGGGCTTACCAATATGAAAACACGCAGTCTGCAGTCCAAACTTTTTATCGCCTATCTTGGCATGGCCTGCCTGATCCTTTTTCTTTTGCCATATTCTTTTATGTTTTTTCATCCGGGCAGCTGAAGAAAAGCCAGATCAGTGCCATGAGCACCTTAAATTCCACATTTCAGTCCCAGGTAGACTCTGCAATCCAGAATCTTGACACTGTATCTGTAAACATCAATTACAGCAACATGTCGAAATCCGTTCTCGACCAGAAATTTGACCTTAATATTTCCGATGAAATGCTTTCTGCCATGTCCGATCTTTTTATCTCCTTAAGCGGCACTGAATTGAAAGCAGATCAGGTAAATCTTTATGATTTCTCCGGATATGTGCTCCAGGCCGGCCTTTCCACCATGGTCAAAAAAAGCAACGACTCTCATAATGAATGGATCCAGAAAGCCCGTGAAGCCAACGGAAAAAAAGTCCTGACAGCTCCTTACAGCACTTACGTCTATTCAAAATCTGCCCGCTATCCCCAGTGGTTCATCTCCCTGTACCGCTCCTTCACCAACCAGTACGGCCGTGGTGTCGGCGTGATCGAAACCGCCAAACAATGTAAATCCATCTTTAAGAGCATCATTTCCTATGAGAAAAAAAATCACGGAAATGCTGCCAGTGTCTATGTTTTCAATGAGTCCGGCGATCTTATCTATCCTTATGATATCACAGCCGACGATACCAATGATATTTCAAAATATTACAAACTTACTGATTCTGACCAGGATACCCTTACCATACAGAGTCCCGTCACAGATCAGAAAGAATACGTCTCCAGACTGAATTCCGCATATACAGGCTACACTTATCTGACTATCCAACCGGAATCTGTGATCCTTGCCCCTGCATACAAAATGCTGAAGATCCTTCTGGCTGTTGTTGCTACTTTTCTTGCCGCAGCAGTAATCGTTTCCTACAGGCTTTCCCGCTCTGTAGTAAAACCGGTGAAACACCTGAAGCACATTATCCAGCGTATGGAACTGGACACTCTCGGCCAGGAAAAAGTCACTTCCTATCCAGTTTCCGTCAATGAACTGGAAGAACTGTATCAGGCATTCCAGCTGATGAGCGATAACCTAAAAGATTCCATGACTCAGCTTAACGAAGCCAAGGAGCAGGAAATGAAAGCACGCAGCATGGCTTTGCAGAGTCAGATTAATCCTCATTTTTATTACAACTCTCTTTCCAGCATTATGGTGCTTGCAGAAAACGGAGATACGGATACCGTGGAAAAAATGTGCCGCAATCTTTCCAGGATCATGCGTTATATTACCAATACTGCTGAAACAACTGTAACACTCCGCGAAGAGCTTGATTATGTCCAGAAATATCTCTACTGCATGAAGGTCCGCTACCAGTCCAGTCTGAATTATTCCATTGATGTAGATGAATCTCTTCTGGATCAGCCGGTTCCGAAGCTGATCATCCAGCCTATTGTGGAAAACGCTATCAAATATGGTTCTGACTGCGAACCGCCATGGACTATCACAATCAGCAGTACAATAAACCAAAACAGCTGGCAGATCGATGTTACAGACACCGGACCGGGATTCACTGAAAAAGCCAAGAAAAAATAAATTCAGATATCATGAATGCCATTCGAAATCCCGGCATGCCTGCTTTGAAGATCAACGGTCTTGGCACTGTCAATGTATTTCTCCGCTGGAAACTCTTCTGCAAAGATGACATAATTTTCAGGTATGGAAATACAGCGGACGGCCACGGAATTGTTTCTATTGGACGGTATTTTCAGACAGATGCGGAGGAATAATACTATGAACTATACTGTTATTGTGGCAGAAGATGAAGAACTTCTTCTGAATAATCTGGTACATAAGATTGAAAAAGCAGATCCTGATTTTCAGGTGATCGGCACAGCACAGACAGGTGCACAGGCCCTCTCGCTGGTGGAACAGATGAGCCCGGATGTGGTATTTACGGATATCAAGATGCCCGTCATGGACGGAATCACCCTGCTCACCAGGATCCGTGATCAGTTTCCCTTTACGAAATTTGTGATCACCAGCGGATTTTCTGATTTTAAATATGCAAAAAAAGCCATCACGCTGAAGGTTTCTGATTACCTTCTGAAGCCTGTAGATCCGGACGAACTCCAAAATGTTCTCCTTAAGATCAAACAGGAACTTCAGATTAAACGTGATGACTACGAAACCGTATTCGCCCCAGGTGCTTCCTGCATGTCACCGGGACAGATTGCAGAGCTTCTCAAGAACTTCATGGTACAGAATTATGCAGAGGATATCAACCTGAACCTGATTGCAGGAACCATGAACTACAGTCCCAGCTACCTGACCAAAATCTTCTGTCAGGTCTATGACTGCACCCCTACCAAATATCTGATCAATCTCCGGATGAGCCATGCACAGAAGCTGCTGATCCATGAGCCTTCCCTTTCTGTAAAACAGATCGGTGAAATGTGCGGCTATCACGACCAGGGATATTTCAGCAGGATCTTTAAGAAACATACAGGGAAAAGCCCTCTGGAATATAAAGATGAGGGAGAGAGCCAGCAGATCAGTTAATAAATTTTCCAGGTATATATAAACAAAAAAGTCATTTCACGACGTCCGGTTATGCTCTGTTCCCAAAGCATCCGGCTTCTGAAATGACTTTTTATATTTTATTTCACAACTTCATACATATACAATTCATGAAGAGCTCTCGTCGCCGCAATATATCTCGCCCGCTCCACGATCTGACTTCGGTCTTGCCCAGGAAATACAGAAAATACCTGATCAAACTCCAGACCCTTTGCCATGTAGAATGTTGTGACAGTCAGGCCTTTTTGGAAGTTTGTGCTGTCTCTGTGAAGAAGGGACAAACGCTCCTTGGTATCAAAGCCTTCTGCTTCCAGCTTCTCTTTCAGAATGTAGTAAGTTTCCCTTGCTTCATCTGCAGTTCTTGCGATCACTGCTGCTGTTTCATATGAAATAATATCTTCAACACCTTCATCTGCATTCTCAGCTATGACTGCCTGCTTCTCAAGCCGCAGCTCTCTCACTACGCTCTCCAGTGCCTCCTCAAGCCCCGGAAATTCTTTTTCCACAACAGGTTTTCCATGACGTTCAAAAAGCTCCACTTCCGTAATTCCCGCCAGTTTATTGGCATAAGACGCAATCTCAACAGTATTACGGTAGCTCTTGTTCATCACGATCCTGCGTATATCTTTTCCAAAGATCTTAGGCAGAAATGTCAGCACATCCTGTTGCTCGCCGTCCATAGTCTGTTCTCTGTCCCCAAGAATAGTCATCCTGCATTTAAAGAGTCTCTGAATGATCAGATACTGGATCATGGAATAATCCTGCATCTCATCCACGATCAGATGGCGCACACCGGAATCCTCCTGCTGAGTTTCCAGCCGATATTTCAGATACAAAACCGGATACACATCCTCATAGCGCAGCTTTCTTTTTTCATACTGAACCTGTGGAAGAGAAGGAAAACCCTCCTGTCTCAGGAAACGGTTGTACAGCACATAGAGATCTCTTGTCTCATACATCCTGTAGAAACGGTTCTTCACAGCCTCCCTTTCCTCATCCGGTAAGATCGAATCCCTTAAGAGTCTCCACCTCATCAATGAAATATTCTGCTACTGCATCCATTCTGGAAAGCAGCGGGATATCCATGAATTTAAAGTAAAAAAGCTCTATGATCTCCTGCTCTTTTTTGACCACGCCTCTGTGTTCCACATCACGGAAGTTCATAAGGCTGTCCTCAAGCTCCACCAGATATCCTTCCATACGATCCAGAAAATCCCGTGACAGTTTCTCTTTCAGAAGCTTTTCATCGCATAATCCTGCAATCTGACGCTCGATCAGATCATATCTGTCTTCACAGTCAGAAACAACATTTTTCAGTCTCTTGTATGCAAAAAGGTCAAAGCTCATCTCCCGGATATTCTCCTCGCCAAGCTCCGGCAGGATATGGGAAATATAGTCCGAGAACACCCCATTCGGTGAAAGCACCAGCACAGAAGAAGATTTCAGATTTTTCCTGTCATGATACAGGAGATAAGCGATCCTGTGAAGGGCAATGGAAGTCTTTCCGCTTCCTGCTGCTCCCTGGATCACCATGATACGATCCGAAGTGTTTCGGATGATCGCATTCTGCTCCTTCTGGATCGTGCGGATAATATTCTTCAGCTGTACATCACCGTTGCTTCCAAGCTCTGCCTTCAGGATCTCATCGTCGATCTTCACATCACTCTCAAACTCATAGATCATTTTTCCACCGCGGATCTTGTACTGCCACTTGGCAGCAATATCCCCGTGGATCTCGCCAAGCGGAGCCTGGTAGGAAGCCGGTCCCTTGTCAAAATCATAGAACAGTCCGGACACAGGTGCTCTCCAGTCATAGATCAACGGAAGTCCGCCGTTCTCCTCAGCCAGGTTCGCAATTCCGATATAAAATATCTCCGGCTCATCTTCTCCTTCATAGCAGAAATCCACCCTTCCGAAAAACGGTGAATCCATCATCTTCCTGAATCTCCGACGCAGTTCGATCTTCTCATTGCTGGCATTGATCTCATGGAGAAGTGCCTGCTGGTTATCAAAATTCTCATATCCGTACTGGTCCATCTCTGTATAGTTTTCCCAGTAGTACTCATGCATACCTTCGATTTCTTTCTGCCCGACCTCTATGGATTCATCCAGCTGTGCGATCCTGTGCTTCAATGTCTCTGTCACATGTGAAAGGTATTCACGTCCGTTTTTTACCGCTGCCATAAGCCTTAATCCACCACTACAGCAGTTCCACTTGCTGTTACCATCAGCATTCCATTATCTGCACCAAGCACTTCGTAGTCAATATCCACACCGATCACTGCATTAGCTCCCATTGCACCTGCACGCTGCTCCAGCTCTGCCAGGGCTTCTCCTCTGGCTTTCTGAAGTTCTTCCTCATAACCGGCGCTTCTGCCGCCAAAGAAATTCCGAAGACCTGCTCCAAGATCTTTCATGAAATTTACTCCTGTGATCACTTCTCCGAATGCGATTCCTTTATATTCACGGATTGCTCTTCCCTCTACAGATGGCGTTGTTGTTATGATCATGGTAAAATCCTCCCGTTTCTGTTGTTTTTTCTCAGGCATAAAAATGCCTTATTACAGAATTATACCCGAAAGCCGTCACGATGTATAGAGTAAAAAAAGGCTGCCCAAAGAGATGCCAGGCACCTTTTCAGACAGTCTTTCCTTATTATCGCTTATTTATTTTACAACTTCAGTCACATAGGAAACTTCTTCCATTCCCGGATAACTTCCCTGACGCCCGCCAACAGTCAGAGTTCCTGTTTTATCATCCCAGGTAAGCTCTGTTGTTGCATAAGCACCGTTTTCAAAATTGTAGTTATTTCCCTCATCCTCATAAATAGTGAACTTGCAGTCTTCACCTGGATATACCATAAGTTTCACCGACTCCTCAGGTTTCTGGGAAGCATATACAAGTCCCTCTGCAACAGGAAGGATACTTCCTGCTTTTACAAAGATCGGCATCCGGTCGATCGGAGCATCTACGGTTACGTACTGGCCGCCTTCATACTCCTTGTTTGTCCAGTAATCGTACCATTTCGTACCTGCCGGGAGATAGCATTTCCATGTTTTCTCTCTATGGAGCTCAGTACTCTCCGGTCCGTAATACATCGGCTCTGTAACAGCACAGATCAGAAGGGACGGTCCGAACATAAACTCATTCTCAACCTTGCGTGCTTCTTTATCCTCCGGGAAGTCAAAGAGAAGGCTTCTCATAATCGTATAATCATTAAAATGTACAGCACCTGCAAGGGAATAAATATACGGCATCAGATGATAACGGAGCTTGATAAACTTCTCGATGGCATCATAGAACATGGTCCTTTTTACACCAAAGTTCCAGATTTCTCTTGGTGTATCAGTTCCATGGGAACGGACATCGGAAGGAGGTTCCCATCTCCAGCCATCTTGTATACAGCTCACAGTATCCTTTATCCTTCACACCTTCGTTATATTTGCCCTGCCAGAACCATTTCGGCTCCGGATCTGTGTTGCAGCCGCATCCACGGTTCTGCCACTTATCAGCAACTGTAAAGAAAGCGCCGATATCCAGTGTCCAGTATGGATATCCACTCAGTCCCATATTCAGGCCTTCCACGATCTGTGTCTTAAGATTATCCCAGGATGCACAGGTATCACCTGACCACAGCATTGCAGAATATTTCTGGCCGGAAGCATAGCCGGAACGTGTCAGGTTAAGAACTCGTTTCTCTTCTGTAGTTTTTCTCTGATTCTCATAAATCCCCTTTGCATGCATCAGTGCAAAAGCATTGGCAACAGCAGGATCCAGATATTTCTTGTGCTCACCGCCGACAAGCTCATATCTTTCCCATGGCTCTCTCTTTGCTGCACCACTCCAGTCAGGACCGGAAAACGGTTCTGTGGAATCGCACCACCAGGAATCAAAGCCCTGGTCAAAAAGTCCTTCCTGTGCCTGTTTCCAGTACATTTCTCTCGCTTCTTCATTAAAAGCATCATAAGTCGCATAATCATAAAGAAGATGACCAGTCTTAAAAAAACTCTGTATGGTTCTTGCCGCCTGCATTCATATTCGGCCATACGGAAACCATGGTATGGGCATTCAGTTTGTGGATTTCCTCCGCACATTCTTTCATATCTCCGTAACGCTTCTGATCCAGGATCTTCTCGCCCCAGTTTCCAGGATCCCAGGTATTCCAGTCCTGTACCACACAGTCAAGCGGAACCCCGATCTCACGGTAGTGACGAACAATCTCAAGAAGCTCTTTTGCCGTGTAATACTGCTCTTTGGACTGTACATAACCATAAGCCCATTTCGGCAGCATCTGCGCCTTGCCTGTAAGATAACGGTAATCATGAATGATCTCATCCATAGTATGACCGCCCATAAAATAATAATCGATCTGATCTACAGTATCCAGAAACAGATAGGAATCTTTCAGATCATCATTAAAAGTCATAAGCGAACAGCAGTCAACAAGGATTCCATATCCTTCTGTGGAAACCAAAACAGGCATCGGGATACGCATGTTATGCTGATATAAGTACTGGCAGTGACCTCTGTAGTTGTAAATACCCTCCTCTGCCTGTCCAAGCCCATGGATTTCCTCATCCTCTTTCCATGTGAAGAATAGTTTTCCGCGATATGCTGTTCTTACTTTCTCTAGCTTTTCAGATTCTGGATAAAATTTCTCTCACCGTCAACTGTCTTTACACGGTTGATGATCGGCTCTCATCGCCTGTATTATAGTGGATCACATCTGTTTCAATCAGTTCCGGTTTCTTCTGGGAAAGCCACTGGCTTCCGTCTGCATGCTTCCAGATGATATCGCCGGATGCAGTGTTGATCTCTGCACAGACTTTTCGCAGTTTTCACAATGATATTTCCTGCATTTTCTTCTGCTGAAAAATCAACCTCAGGGTATTCTTTTTTCTCAATGATCAGGGAGTCCTGTGCCTCTTTGATCTCTTTTCCGGAAACGATCATGCGGATGATCTCCTCTGTCACCGGAACCACCCGGTATGTCAGCTTTCCAGCTTCAAACTGTACATAGCTATCTGTTTTAACCATAATTTCCCTTCTCCTTATCTGTCCGGTAAATCAGACATTAATATTCCGTTTCTGATATCGGAGCCTTTCTAATAAAAAAGCTCCGATATCAGGACAAAATTTCTTACTTTTATCCTAACATCGAAGCCTGATTTCCGTCTATGACTTATCCGCTCATGAATTTTAACTATTTTTACTGTTTCTTCTGCTTCTCATCTTTCGGCGGTTTCCCCACGTGTTTTTTGTAAAGTCTGTAAAAATTGGAAATATTATTAAATCCGCATTCCATGGCGATTTCCGTAACATTTTTATCTGTTTCCCGAAGAAGCTCACGCGCATGGTTGATCCTCATCCTTGTGACATAATCGCTGAAACTGATATTTGTCACCTTACGGAAATAAGAAGAAAAATAGTTGGAACTCATATATACGGAAGAAGCAACTTCTTCCAGAGTGATCTTCTCACAGTAATGATCATCTATGTAATTAAAAGCCTGCTCAAGACGCTTCATTGCATTTTTCTTCTCACGGAGCATTTCCCCTGACTTGCTCTTATCCTGATAAGCCCGGATCAGCATGGTAAGGATGCGAAGTACATTCGCCTTGATCATCAGCGGATAGCCTTCTTTTTCTGCTGCCATTCGTGATAGATCTCCCAGATACTGAACGGATCTCTCCGCTTACCTCTTCTTCCCTGCCGATACGGTTCTTAAAATTACTTCCTCTCTCAACAAAAGGCTTCAGATATTCCGTATCAAAAATACTCAGCTTTTCGGCCACGAATTCCGGTGAAAAGATCATCACAAGAAGCTTCATGTCTCCACCGATCAGCTTCCATCCATGAGGCTCCACATTATTGAAGATGATGATGTCATCTTCTTCCATTGTATATTCCTGTCCGTTTACAAAATAATTTCCCTTGCCCCCCAACACACAGGTGATCTCGAAATAGCTGTGCCAGTGATAACTTCCAGGCCGACTGTTCTCCGGTGTCAGTTCCACCTCTGAAATCTGAAAAGGAAATTCTTTGTCAAGGGGTATGTTGTCTCTCTCTAATCGCAAATTCTGCCTCCTGTAAACGCAGACACTGTCATCGCATCAGCTGTTTCCGGCAGGACCGGCAGCCTTTCCAGTGTCTTCTTACGCTCACAATATTATAGCAGATATTATTTTTCCATGCAATCTGTGATAGTTCGTTCTAACTCTTCCAGCTGATCTTCGTGCTTCCCATGGACAGCAATGCGGAAATAATCATTACCCTGAATTCCTTTTATCATATAGTAATCGCTGTCAATCTTAAAAAACGGCTGTTTCAGCATATCAAGATATGTGAATCCACCCAATGGTCTCAGCTTCAGAATGAATTCCCGCTCTACCGGTTCATCCAGAAGATAATCCCAGGCAAACCAGCCGGATTCTGCTACATTTTTCCCTGGAAGGCTGTTTTCCTATTATTTTCATAATCGTGTATTCCCCTTTCCTTTACAGGCAGATTTCCCGTGGATCTGCTGTCTGCCCTATATGACTGATTCCTGTGATCGTTCTTCGTAATACATCCGTATAAATTTGCTCTGTAACTTGCCTGCTAAATATTCCGTGCCACAGATGCTGCTATTTCCTTCGCAGCTCCTAAAAATTCCTTTATATCCTTTTTCATAAAACATATCCAGAATATCAGGATTAATGCCCGGATATAATTTCAAAAGTGCTACTTTATCCGAATAAGCAGTCTGCGGTCGGAATATACCTTTTTTGGCAATCAGGTTTCTTTCATATACCCGAAGTCCTAAAGAACTGATTTCACCTACATAAGGATAATTAATACTCTCAAATGCATCAAAACTCATGGTTCGTACTTTGGATGCTCTGCATCCCAGAATCACTTTTCTGTTGAACGCAACAAATACTCCCGGGTATCCACTGGCAGCCATATGTATGCCACAACGGCAATTTTCCAGTGCGTCTGCAACCGGGTTTGCAATGGATAACTGACTTCCTGTGATAACTACAGGAATTGCTATATTCTGTAGCATAAATGCCAGCATAGATGATGTATATGCCATGGTATCCGTTCCATGAATCACCACAATTCCCTGGTAATCATAACTTTTTCTGGCAATCATCTCTGCCAGGCCCGACCAGTCTTTCGGCCCTATATTCGCACTGTCCAGAGAACAGAAATCTTCTGTTTCCAATTCCAGATTTCTGGACACCATACGGAGCTCTTCCAGCATATCATCGCTTCGCATCCCCGGTACAAGCCCTTTTTGAACTTTTTTACAGAAGATAAGGTTCCTCCGGTATTTATGATCAGGATTTTCTTAGGCATTTCTTCCTCCCGCTGATCTAATTATGCCATGCCAGTCGTTTTACATCTGCGTGAACGTCTCCAGTCATCCAGTCCACATCATTTGTAATCCAGTCCATAATGCCAAGCTGACGCATTTCCCATTCAACAGTCTGCTCTCTTGCCTCAACTGTCTCTTCAACTTCCATAGTTGTATCAATTTCATCATATCCGAAGATATAGCCGCCTGCACTCCAGATACTGAAGTTACTGTCCGGACCCGGATCTACAGTGTCACCTCTCTGTGCGATCAGTCCGTCATGGCGTCTCTTGTATTCCTCTTCACATCCTGCTTTCAGTTTTGTCATAAACATTCTGTGACGGATCAGTTCTTTATTTTCTCTTACAATACCAAAGTTGTGGTACATCAGACGCATATCTTTGCCCGGTGTGGAAATCCAGTCAAAAGTATCTTCAATCTTTGCAGTGATAGCATCTTTTGCTGCATTTTCTTCCTCACTTAACGCTGCACCATCTTCATTTTCATAGTAGCCGAAGATTAAATCTTCTGCATTCCAGATACTGAAATTCTTTACTTTATTGCGGTCAAGAAAAGTGGTCAGCTCCGGCCAGATCTCACCCAGTTTTTTGCGGTAGTCGTTCATTCTGCCGGCTTTTACTTTCATTGCAAATGCATGTCTTTCCATATAAAAAGCCTACCTTGATTTAAATTTGTCGTACAACTTTGTCGTTTTTATTTAAGTCCATTCCCACCAAAAATCAATGATGTAATATCACATTCATTCATGAACAAATCTGCGAAAATACCTTACCATTCCGTCATCGGTCCAGCACAGCATCCCTGCTGCCTCTGCCATTTTCTGTGCATCTACGCAGTATGCCGACATACAGGAGTTGTGTTTGTACGGTCCGGCGCTCATGATCAGGACATCTGTTTTGCCATCTGCTTTCATTTTTTCTGCAAGTTCTTCTGTCATTTTGTTCTGCATAAGCTTGTCTTTCTTGTACTGCGACGGATCATGTGCATCTTCCTGCATGGTCTGCAGCACCAGAGTTTTTTCATACTGCAATGCGCGCTGTTTCATCTCCTCCACAGTCCCACTCTCCGGCGGACAGGCCGGATTTACATTGTAACATCCGCATAAGTTTTCTTCACAAAACATCCGGTATTCCGGTACAAAAACAAGCTGCGTGGTATCCATGACGGCAGCTCCCGAAAATCCCAGAAAGATTGCCTCCTTCACCAGATCCATATCAAAATCTCCCTTCTGTTGTCATCACGTGATTTTATCTTACACATTAAATAATTCCTTTATCCTTATAATGCCACAAACTGAATTTTGTTGCAATCTTTCAAGGACATGTTATGATTAGCATAAAACTGTTACAGAAAGGAGCACCCATGTACCGTATTTTTATCATCGAAGACGATGAGATCATCGCAAACCTTCTGAAAAAGAATCTCTGTTCCTGGGGATATGATGTCTCCTGCGCAGAAGATTTTTCCAATATTATACAGGAATTTGCCCGTCTCGATCCGCAGCTCGTCCTGCTGGATCTGAAGCTGCCATTTTACAATGGTTTTCACTGGTGCGAGGAA
>ENA-OQKR01000588-OQKR01000588.1-human-gut-metagenome-genome-assembly--contig:-NODE-588-length-14277-cov-2.669894_pt1 | contig 14277 bp, 16 predicted proteins | sample MGYA00242803_ERZ504806 | MGnify/ENA primary metagenome ERZ504806 (study PRJEB26092, sample SAMD00036399) | human gut metagenome | host: Homo sapiens | study: EMG produced TPA metagenomics assembly of...
ATTGCGGTCGGTGCATTCGGGTTCGGAAAAATGATTCCACCATTTTCCCGGTAATAATCTTCCTTTACAATGCGGAACTGTTCATCCAGTGCCGGTGTCTCATATGGAATCTTGTACAGCTCTGCCCACACTTTATAAAAAGAATAGGTAATATCCGGGAATAATACCGGTTTCCCGGAATTAAAAAATGTCAGGAAGCACATAGATAATACATCATCCGAGCCGACTCCCACAAAAACCTGATCTCGGTCTACCCCATAATACTCTGCAAGGCATCCGGTCAGTTCTTCTGCTGCCGGATCCGGATATAACCGGAATCTGTCTGTATCCATCTCACGCAACACCCGCTCCACTCCCGGAGCAGGCGGGTAAGGATTTTCATTTGTATTCAGCTTGATCACCTTATTCTGCGGCTGCTCACCCGGTACATAAGGCTCTGCCTGTCGTATATTTTTTAAAAGTTCTGCTCTTACAGCCATTCGTCTAAACCTCTGTCCTTTTCTCACTGTCAGATCATGTTCTGACTCTGTAAAGTTCCTGCCATAAACCGGCAGGCTCTGCTTTATTTATACTCTTCCGCAAGTTCTTTGAATTTCGGAAGGGAATTTACGATTGTTTCATATGCAACGCAGTATGCCATACGCACATAACCCGGGCATCCAAAAGAACTTCCCGGAACAAGAAGAATATTATGCTTCTTTGCAGCATTACAGAATTTCTTTTCATCCGCTACCGGAGACTTAACAAACAGATAGAAGGCTCCCTCCGGTTTGATGCACTCAAAGCCAAGCTCTTTCAGTCCGTTGTATAAAGTTTCTCTGTTTCTGTCATAATAGGAAATATCGGTCTGCTCATTCAGGCATGCTTTCACTACCTTCTGCTGCAGGGTCGGTGCATTTACAAATCCAAGGATTCTCGTTGCCACATTTGCTGCTGCATTGAGCTTCTCACTGTCGCATACCTCATCCGGGATCACAAGATATCCGATACGCTCTCCCGGGAGAGATAAGGACTTGCTGTATGAATATCCTACGATCGTATTATCATAATACTTTGTCAGGTATGGAACTTCTACTCCGTCATAAGCCAGCTCTCTGTATGGCTCGTACTGTAGATGAGATAAAATCTCCGTGCCAAAACTCTTTCTGCTTTTTCTTCCATGATGGCAGTCCAGCTTTTTGATCGTCTCTTCCGAGTACACAACTACCGGTCGGATTATTCGGTGTATTAACGATCACTGCTTTGGTCTTCTTCGCCATATTCTTTGCCATTTGAATCACATATTCCAAATTGTCTTCTGTCACAGCATCATCTTTCTTCGCATCAACACCATAACCATCATCACTGCCCTCATATAAGGTTTTGATCTCTGATATATTTCCACGGATCACGTTAAAGTGGATCTGCTTAAGCAATTTCGCCGCTGTTTCTTTTCTGAATCTGGAAGCACCGACTCCCACAGGATCAAACACGACCAGATGACCCCGTTGATTCGCTTCTTTTCCCGCAAGAAGCATGGATCTCACTGTATTTTGTTTTAAAGTTCCCATATTGATCACGAGACTGTCACACATTGATGTGATCTCTCTAACTTCCATCCAGTCATCTGCCATGATCGGTGAAGCCCCGATCGCAAGGATCATATTCGCAACATCATTGATCGTTACATAGTTTGTAATACAATGGACCATTGTCTGATTTCTTCTGATATTATCAAAAATTCTCTCAAAATCTATTCTCTTCATCTGATTCCTTCTTTTCTCCTGTCTCCTGCATTCATTGCAGATTATACCACAAATATTAAAAAAGGTATACTGGCGAATTTTCTCACACTTTATAATTCCCAGAATACTATAAACTGTAAATAAATCTTTTGGAGGTTTTAACATGAGTGATTTAGCTGCAACTGGCTGTGGAGGATCTTGTGGTTCATCTTGCTTTGGAGGAAATAACAGCTGTCTGCTTCTTTTAATCTTACTTTGCTGCTGTGGAGGCGGAAATAATGATGGCTGCGGATGCGGAAACGGATGTGACAGCCTGATCTGGATCATCTTAATCCTCTGCTGCTGTGGTAACGGCAGCTTTGGATGTGGCAACAACAATGGCTGCGGATGTGGATGCTGAATTTAATGATTTCTGATAAAAGAGGATGCCTTTTGATTCGGCATCCTCTTTTTTATTGGCAGATCACCAGTAACAGCCAACAGATGATCCACATATTGTTCTGATTCCTTTTTTCTGGTCTCTTCTGCATCCGATAGTTATCATTCTCTTGTTTTTCCTGTTTCCTCTTTTCTTCCAGTTGTCTTTGTTCTTCTTTGTGCCTTAAGCACTCAGGATCCAGTTCATAAACTGTATTTTCTTCTTCTACCAAAATTTCATTCATAATTTTTTCACCCCCTAATACTATAGGATATGAGAAAAAATCTGAAGGTTGTGACAATCATGGAACAAAATCAAACTTCCTGGGAAAATTTTTTCCGTAATGACTCTTCTAATATGTTAGAAGATGCCCTTCCATATCTCCCACCAACTTAAAAAAGGTTGCTGCCATTTATATCAAATTAACCGAACTTTCCAAAATCTCTTCTGAATTTGACAACGAACAGACTCTTTCTGCCTGTGGTTTTGATCAAGATCCTGCTTCTATGGAATTATTACTAAATGCTCTGAAACTTCGCGCCCCGAAGGAAACCGCTATGCAGATCGAACAAATTCTTCAGATGATGCAAATGTTTGAAGTCTATCAAAATTATCAGCGTTTTGTCGATACGACTAACCATTCATCTCCCTCATCTTCTGACAGCCAAAACAATGATCTATTTTCAAAACTAATGCCTATGATGATGGCAAAAGACAGTCCTTGTACTAATACAGCAAAACCAAATTCTGACTTTATGAACCAGTTAAACCAGATTCTAAAAAAATAAAGGAGTTTTTTATGTCTGACGATCCTATTTCATTCGATCATTTATCTTCTCTTGACCCAAAAAAGCTGGAAATCATAAAATTTGTGATCTCCAGCTGCCACGGAAAACCTCTTGAATTAATTCTCCCAGACCTTATGGCGGCTTCAAGCCGTCTTTCAGAACAAGGTCTTTCTTTTACAAACGAAGAAATTTCCATGATCATCGATGGTCTGAAAGAATCCATGTCTCCAGAAGAACAGCAGCGGATCGATATGATCCGTCCACTGATCATGTAATTTAGGTTTAAGAAAGCATTTCTTTTGCTTTCTTTAAATAACCGCGGATCACATCACAGGAATGCGCAAATTGGCTTTTCTCCTCTTCTGTAAGATCAATTTCTACAATTTCTTCTATTCCGTCTGCTCCGATCACGGCCGGAACTCCTGCTGCCACGTCTTTCTGTCCATACTCCCCATCCAGATGGACAGAAAGCGGCCAGATCCTTTTCTCATCGTATACGATTGATTTGACGATCCCACTTAACGCGATCCCTATTCCAAATTCTGTACTTTTCTTACCGATGATCACTGTCATGCCCGCCTGTCGAACCTCGTCCTGTAGATCTTCGATCGTAATCTTGCCTAACGTATCAGGATACTCCTTTTGAAGTTTTGCAAATGGTTTCCCTCCGACAGACACACGGGATAATGGAACAATCTGAGAATCCCCATGTTCACCCATGCAGAATGCCTCTATGGAATTTCTGTGATATCCTGTTTTCTCTTCTAAAATTCTCTTGATCCTTAAGCTGTCAAGACTCGTTCCTGTGCTAAAGCAACGGAATCTCTCGATACCTAACGCTTTCCTCAAACATTCTCCTATTACATCCGCAGGATTTGTAATACTGATCAGAATTCCTCGAAACTTTGTATCTTGAATCTTTGGAATGATATCTTTCAATCGTTCCATAGAATCTCCGAACATGTCAAGTCTTGTCTCTCCCTCCTTGCGGCTTCGTCCGATCGCATTGACAAGAATATCCGCATCGTCAAGATCTTCATAACTGCCTGAACGAATCACAACTTTCGCAGGAAGACACGCTCCCATATCATCAAGATCTAATGCCTGGCTTTTTGCTTTTTCTTCATCTGTGTCGATTAAAACAATTTCATTTGCAAGGCTACGAAACATCAATGACAATGCACAGTGTGTTCCGACATGTCCCGCTCCTAAAATTACGATCTTCGTCTGTTTCATCTGCTTTTCCTTCCATCTAATATCTATCTACATTCAATCACTGCATATGGTTTTTGTTTTTCATCACACAATGCTACCAGTGTCCTTTGTTCTTCCCTTGCATATCTTGGATATAGAATGTCTCCTTCATACGCCTGTTTCTTATATTCGACCCTCAGCTGTCTGATCTCCAAATCTTGTGGCAGCTGTTCAAATGCTGTTTTGACATACCAGCTATTATTGACATGATCATTGCTGTCGATCCAGCTTCTTTGTACTTTCACTGGTTCTTTTTCTCCCCATTCTCTGGAAAGTTTGATCTTTCTTGGTTCATATTCCATCTCTAATGGGGCTTCTAATTTGTAGACATCAATTTCTTCTTTGGTTGGTCTGACTGGCATTCCTGTTTCTGTGTTTATATATACCCAGATAGAATTGGCATAAGCTAATCGTTCCCCCCGTGTTGTCTTCATGATAAAATTTCTCGTTGCATGAAACTTGTCAAATCCAGATCCCCACTGTTCCAACTGTGATCTTTTCTACATTCCTCTGGTCTTCTTTCCAAAACGATCTGCCATGAATTCAGGATCCATGCACGTTTCTTATTGGCAAGATATTCTACTCCAACACCAAGTTCTTCAGACTGAAATGCACTGCAGTCCTGGAAATAATCAACCACTGCCGGAATTGATAGTCTGCCACTTCTGTCTATTTCACTGTATCGGATTCTGCTGTCAAATGTATACATGTTTTAGCCTTTCTGATCTTCATATATCCTTATTGATCTTGAGTGAAAAAATGACGCAGACACTACCATCGTTATCTGCGCCATTTTATTATTCTATTTCTGAACGATATTTACAATTCTTCCTGGTACATAAATTTCTTTCACGATATTACCGTTTAATTTATCTCCAAGAACTTCCTTAGCTTTCGCAAGAACAGAATCTTTGTCTTCTTCTGCACCGATGACAAGTTTTCCTTTTACTTTGCCATTGATCTGAACAACGATCTCTACTTCATCCTCTTTCATAGCTTCTTCATCATATGTTGGCCATGTCTGAGCAAATACACTGTCCTCATGTCCCATTGCTTCCCATAATTCTTCTGCAATATGTGGTGCAAATGGTGCGAGTAATACAATTGCTGTCTCTAAAGTTTCTTTGTCAACTCCAGATTTCTTAGCCATTGCTGTTAATGTATTGGTATATTCCATAAATCCACTCACAACTGTATTCAAGCTGAAGTTATTTAAACGTGTTGTGATATCGTAGATCAGTTTATGACGTACTTTTAATAATTCTTTATCAGCTTCTACACCTTTGTCTTTCTGATCCATGATAAGTTTGTAGAATCTTGTTAAGAATCTATGCACTCCATCGATACCGCTTTCATCCCATTCAGCATCTAATTCTGGTGGTCCAACGAACAGTTCGTACATTCTTAATGAGTCACATCCATAATCTCTTACAAGATCATCTGGGGATACGACATTTCCTTTGGACTTACTCATCTTGATACCGTTCTTACCTGTGATCATTCCCTGGTTGAACAGTTTGTGGAATGGTTCATCAAAGTCGATCACTCCGATGTCACATAAGAATTTTGTGTAGAATCTTGAATATAACAGATGCAATACAGCATGTTCTACTCCACCGATATACATATCTACTGGTAAGTATTTGTCTGCTTTCTCTCTAGATACTAATTCTTCATTATTCTTGTTATCGATGTATCTTAAGAAATACCATGATGATCCTGCCCACTGAGGCATTGTGTTTGTCTCACGTTTCGCATCCTTACCACATACAGGACACTTACAGTTTACCCAGTCTTCGATGTCTGCTAATGGAGATTCTCCTGTTCCTGTTGGTTCGTATTTCTCAACTTCTGGTAATGTCAATGGTAATTCTTCTTCTGGTACTGGAACTGCTCCACAGTCTGGGCAATGAACGATAGGAATTGGTTCACCCCAGTAACGCTGACGACTGAATACCCAGTCACGTAACTTATAGTTTGTTGTCTTCTTACCGATTCCCATCTCTTCGATGATCTTTGGTGCTTCTTCTTTTAATTCAGAAGATTCTTTTCCATTCCAGTCTCCGGAATTGATCATAATACCAGATGCTTCTGTGTAAGCTTCTTCCATGTTCTCAATCTCTTTACCATCTTTAGCGATAACCTGAATGATCGGAATGTCAAACTTCTTAGCAAATTCAAAGTCACGGTCATCATGCGCTGGTACACACATGATCGCTCCTGTACCGTAATCTGCAAGTACATAATCTGATAACCAGATTGGTACTTTTGCTCCATTGATCGGATTGATCGCATAGCTTCCTGTAAATACACCTGTCTTTTCTTTATCCTGCATACGGTCTACAGATGATTTTAGGGATGCCTGATAGATATATTCTTCTACTGCTTCTCTTGTCTCATCTGTTGCAAGATCTTTCGCTAATTCATGTTCTGGAGCTAATACCATAAATGTTGCTCCGTGTAATGTATCTGGACGAGTTGTATAAACTGTGATCTCATCATCTCTTCCATCAACTTTGAAGTTAACTTCTGCACCGTGGCTCTTACCGATCCACTCTGCCTGCATCTTCTTAACTTTCTCTGGCCAGTCAAGTTTGTCAAGATCAGCTAACAGACGATCTGCATATGCTGTGATCTTTAACATCCACTGTCTTAAGTTCTTCTTGGTTACGTCTGCACCGCAGCGTTCACACTTACCATTTACTACTTCTTCGTTCGCAAGTCCTGTCTTACATGATGGACACCAGTTGATTGGCATCTGTTTCTCGTATGCAAGGCCTTTCTTGAACATCTTTACGAAAATCCACTGTGTCCATTTGTAGAATTCTGGGTCTGTTGTGTTAACTTCCATATCCCAGTCATAGATTGCGGAAATCTCATTGATCTGGCGTTTGATATTCTTAATATTGGCTTCTGTAGAAATACGAGGATGTGTTCCCATCTTGATCGCATAGTTTTCTGCTGGAAGTCCAAATGCATCCCATCCCATTGGATGAATGACATAGTATCCATTTAATAATTTGTAACGGCTCCATACATCACTGATCACATATCCTCTCCAATGTCCTACATGAAGGCCACTTCCTGATGGATATGGAAACATATCTAAACAGTAATATTTAGGTTTCTTACCGTCATTTACATTGACAGGATGTTCCTGCCAGTGTTTTCTCCACTTTTGTTCGATTGCCTTATGGTTATAAGGTGTTGCCATATTTTATTCCTCCTAGCCGTATCTATCTCTGGCCGTCTTCTTTCTATGCTTTGTGAAAACAGCTGATAAATTCTTTAATCTTATTTATTTTATCATACTGAAATGCCGTGTCAACTCTCCCGTCAAAAAACTTCGAAAAAAAGAAGAATGTATCGTTAAAATACATCCTTCTTTTTAAGATTCCTTACTGCTGTGGCTGTGCTGTTGACTCTGTTGATGTTGTTTGCTGTTCTGTCGTTCCTGTTGTTGCCTGTTCAAACTGAACTTTGATCTGTTTTGTCACTGTCACTCCATTCTTACCTTTGTAAGAAACATTCGCTGCTGTGACTGTTCCTGCCTGATCTTTGACTAGAACAACTGTAACTGTTGTATTCGTTCCTGCCACAACCGTTCCATTATCATTGATTGTTACAACTGCACGAACTGCATTGATCACTGTCTGATCTGTACTTGCTGCTGGTACTGTTACAATTTCAGCAGATGTATTGATCTGGGCATTTACATTTCCTGTTACCGTGATCGTAATCTTCTTTGTTGCTGCTCTATATGGTTTATTTGTATTCTTCACACTGTACTGTACCGCATATTGTCCAGGTTTACTAAACTTATATGCTTTGGCTTTTGCATATGTATAAGTTGTGTAAGCAGATGCTCCAGGTGCTTTGATCTTCACTGTCATTGCACTTGTTCTGTTAGCTCCACTTCTCATCTTCGCTGTTACACCTGTTACCGCGTTTGCTGTATTAACTTTCACTGTACGGTTCTTTGCTGTGATCACTGGTGCTAATGTATCAACAACTCTTACAACCATCGTCTTTGTTGTTTTAACTCCTAAAGAAGATTTCACTGTATACTTAATACGATATGTTCCTAAAGATTTTGTTGAAAATTTTGCTTTTCTGTATTTACCTTTTACATATTTTGTTGTTGTATATGTAATGTTCTTTGTTAAGCTCTTCTTTGTGATCTTGTCTTTGGCTGTAACTCCTGATTTTACGTTATAAGAAGTTCCATATTCTGCTGTTTTAGCTTTCTTCTTAGCTACTGTCAATGTAGCTTTCTGTTTACGGTATGGGTTCTTCTTGCTTGGATCTGTTGGATCCCAATACTGTCTTCTTGCTGTAGATACCTTGATCCCTTTTGGTTTTCCTAAAGGTCCAGGATTACTGCTGCTATATACAGTAACTTTCGTTCCTAATGCACAATTATCATAGATCCACTTTGCATCTCCTACTGATAAACGGATACATCCATGAGATGCAGTCTGTCCAAGTTTATTAAACTGAACCGTAGACTGTGTTGAAGGATTCTTTTCATAATACCACACGGAATGGAATAAGACTCCTCCATGGACTCTTGTACAATACTGCCCATAACTTGGTCCCATTAGTGTCTGCCAGCGGTACTTGGCTGGTGTATAAAATGTACCTGCTGGTGTATTAGCCCCTCCACAAGATACCAGAAATGCTTTGATCGGTTTGTATGTTCCATTCTTTAACTGGTATACGGTTGCTACATTGGCCTGTTTGTTGACTTTGATCCAATACTTTGTATTGGCCGCTTGTGCAGTCTTTGGTGTTGCAAATGAGAATCCAAATGCTGTCACGATCATTAATACCACTGCACAAAGTTTTTTACATCTTAATCGAAATGTTTTCATGTTGCTCCTTCCTTTTCGTTTATTCTTCTTATCATTATATCTTTGCATTTTGTTCTTGTAAACACGTAAATTTGTTGTTATTATAATTTTAAAAAAAACTTAAGAATTGTAAGAAAGGATGTACATATGTTTCAATTTAATCACTTTAATTTTAACGTTTTAAATCTTGAGAAAAGTTTGGAGTTTTATAAAGAAGCTCTCGGACTTGATGTAGTTCGTGAAAAGGATGCTTCCGACGGAAGTTTTAAAATCGTTTATCTTGGGGATGGATCTTCTGATTTCTTATTAGAACTTACTTGGATGCGTGACCAGAAAGAACCTTATAATCTTGGGGATGAAGAGTTCCATCTGGCTTTGACTGCAGATGATTTTGACAAAGCACACGCACTCCATGAGAAAATGGGGTGTATTTGTTTTGAGTAATCATGATATGGGGATTTATTTATTAATGATCCAGATGGATATTGGATTGAGATTATTCCTGCGAAATAGTATATTAAAAGGATATTCTATGTTTTAAGGTATTTTTATAAAAAGTAAAGCAAAATCCAAGCGTTTGGCCGGGATTCAATTCCCCGATCACTACTTGAATCTGCTTCTTTATTATGATGCTATATTTTCCTGCAATTTTTCAAATCTTATCTGCAGTTTTTCAAAAATGCTTCATATCCTTTTTCCACTTCATAGATATCGGATTTGCTTGTGATCTCCCATGGTGCATGCATGCTTAACACTGCAACTCCGCAGTCGATGACGTTCATGCTGTAGGCAGCAGGAATGTAGGCGATCGTTCCTCCGCCTCCTTCGTCAACTTTTCCAAGTTCAGCTGTCTGGAAGGCTACTTTTGCTTCATCAAAGATCTTTCTTAACTGAGCAATATATTCTGGGTTTGCATCATTTGACCCTGATTTTCCTCTGGCTCCAGTGTATTTGTTTAATACTAATCCTTTTCCGAAATATGCACAGTTTTTCTTCTCCATTACACTTGGATAGTTTGGATCGAAAGCTGCGCTTACATCAGATGATAACATGTAAGAATTCTGCAGCGTTCTTCTAAGCCTCAGATCATTATAATCTCCTGTTAAAGCTAAGATTTCTGCAACTGTATTTTCAAAGAATCTAGAGTGCATTCCTGTTGCTCCAACACTTCCGATCTCTTCTTTGTCTACTAAGATACAGCAAGATGTTCTCTTTGGTGCTTCTACATTTAACATAGCTGCTAAGGATGTATATGCACAGACTCTGTCATCTTGTCCATAAGACATGATCATACTGCGGTCTAATCCAAAGTCTCTTGCTTTTCCAGCTGGTACGACTTCGATCTCTGCGGATAAGAAATCTTCTTCCTCGATTCCATATTCTTCATCAAATAACTGTAACAACTGTTTCTTGACTGCTTCTTTTTCTTCGCCTTTTAATGGTTTGCTTCCGATCAGGACGTTAAGATCTTCTCCTTCTACGATCACATTTCCCTTCTTCTGCATCTGTTTTCCTGATAAATGAATTAAAAGGTCTGTGATTCCCACTACTGGATCTTCATCTTTTTCACCGACACAGATATTGACTTTTGTTCCGTCTTTCTTCACAACAACACCGTGTAATGCCATGGGAAGTGTGACCCATTGATATTTCTTAACTCCACCGTAATAGTGGGTGTCTAATAATGCCATCTCTGTGTCTTCGTATAATGGATTCTGTTTAAGATCCAGTCTTGGTGAGTCGATGTGTGCTCCTAAGATATTTAATCCATCTTCAATCGCATCTTCTCCGATCTGGAATAATGCGATCGTTTTTTCCATCCATGTGCGGTATACTTTGCTACCAGCTTTTAATGGTGTCTGGTTCTTGATCAGTTCTTCTAAATCCTGATATCCAGCTTTCTTTGCCAATTCGATCGACTGTGCTACACATTCACGTTCTGTCTTTCCATTGGATAAGAAATCTTTGTATTCCTTGCAAAGTCCTTCTAATGCCTTGATATCTGCTTCTTCATATGTTGTCCATGCATTTTCTCGATTCATGCTAATGTCTCCTTCCATAGTGCTTCTTTAAACCCGATCAACACAAAATCATCTCCTACAACCAGTGGGCGTTTTACTAACATTCCGTCGGTTGCAAGCAGTTCGTATTGTTCTTCTTCTGACATCTCTGGCAATTTGTCTTTTAACCCTAACTCACGATATTTCATACCGCTTGTGTTAAAAAATCGCTTCAGTGGCAATCCGCTTCTTTCGTGCCAGTCTTTTAACTCTTCGACCGTTGGGTTGTCTTCAATGATATGACGGTCTTCGTAAGATATATCTTGTTCATCCAACCATTTCTTTGCCTTCTTGCAGGTACTGCATTTTGGATATTCTAAAAACAGCATTGTTTCGCCTCCCTTGTTTTCTTATCTGTTTTATCATAGCACATTAGGTTGTCAGCGTAAATCTTTGAATTATTTTCTCAAAATAATACCAGTAGTCTTTTTGTTTTACGCTTTGCTTTGTGTAGATTGGAACGCTCTTTTGACTTTTTCCATTGATAAGATATTTGATCTCCCCAACTTTCTGTCCTTCTTTCACGGGTGCATCAATGAAAGAGGGTAAGATACTCTCAATCTTTATCTTATCTGTCTTCTTTACCAGAAATGCTGCCTTGAGATTTCCTGTTTTCAGCAAGACTTTTTCTTTAAGACCATTCTTTATACTTATTTCTTTGATCTTGCTTGTATCTGCAATGATCTCTCGTCTCTCGTAATGATCTGTGGCGTATTGAACCAGTTTCCTTACATCCTTCCATTTATAGGTCTTGTGCGGCGGCCACCCACTGGCAAGAACAGAAAATGTCATCGTCATATTCTTCTGCTTTACAGCCCCCACATAGCAATATCCTGCTTTTGAAGTGTATCCTGTCTTCCCAGAAATCACTCCTTGCATGCTAGATAACAAGGCATTGTGATTATTGCAGATAAATCTTCTCTTTCTGCTGCCATCTGTAAATGTATATTGTTTTGTCTGCGTGATTTCAAGAAATTGCTGATTCTTAATACATCGCGCCATGATCTTTGCCAGATCCTGTGCTGTCGTTTCATGCCGTCCTTTCTTATCTATACCATCCAGACCATTTGGTGTTACAAAATGGGTATTCAAAGTACCTAGATTTTCTGCCATCTGATTCATTCTTTTTTCAAATTTTTTCACACTTCCTTCTGCATGTTCTGCTAATACAACTGCACAATCATTATAGGACTCTAACATTAATCCGTAGAGCAGATCTTTGACTTTATACTTTTCCCCTTCTCTCACCCCTAATCTTACTTTCGGCTGCATCGCTGCATTCTTTGAAACTTCTGCCATCTGATCAAGATCACAGTGCTTTAAAATATATAAACATGTTAAAATCTTTGTTGTACTGGCATTCGGCATTTTTTGATCTTTGGATTTCTCATAGAGGATTTTCCCACTTTCAGCATCCATGATCACAGCTGCCTTTGCATTTAAGTTTATTTCTTCTGCTGACACTGCATATATCTGTATACTACATATTATCACATATAAAAAAACAGAAACAATGGTTTTCATATCCTGTACCCTTCTTTTTCGCTTACTTTAAGGTTCAATTTAATACAAGTATATGGAATCCATTGTCTCTTTATTATAATTTTATGATAAATACCGGCATTGGCGGATTATTTTTCTTATTGGGGAAGTCCTGTCTTGCAATAAAATACTTACGGTCATCTAGCTGGCTTAGGTATTCTAGCACCCCATCACGTTCTTCAAACCCACTGTCACCGCCACTGTAAATGCAAATGCTCATAATCCCACCTGTCTTTAGCATCCCAAGTCCTGCTTCAACTGCCTGAATCGTCGTATTGGTCTTTGTCGCAAGATGATGATCCCCGCCTGGAAGATACCCGAGATTGAACATAATACAAGATACTTCTGTTTCTTTGACGTATTCTTTCATATGCTCATGGCCATCTAAAATCAGTTCTGCATTCATTTTATGTTTATCCAGTTTTTCTCTGGTCTGACTTAATGCATCTGCCTGCACATCAAAGGCGTAGACTTTTCCGCTTTCTCCTGTTTTGCTGCACAGATAATAGGTGTCTCCACCTTTTCCCATCGTTGCATCAATACAGCAGTCTCCTTCTTTGATATATTCATCTAGCACTCGATGAATCCAGTCTGTCATAGTAATTCTCATTTCTTTGGTTCCTTTTTAATAATATGCTACAACCGGGTCTCCCTGACTTACAAGTTTGTATAATGTAGCCGCAGCATATGTTGGAAGATTGACACATCCATGAGATCCATTGGATATATATTCACTTCCTCCAAAAGAACCTCTCCATGGTGCAGAATGAAAACCTACATTTCCAATGAATGGCATCCAATATTTAACATCAGAACTGTATCCCTGTCCACTTAATGTTGCACTTGGCTGTTTATAAAGGATATATGCAACACACTCCGGTGTCTTGCGGTCTGCTGTCATCTTACCTGTAACACAGGATGTTGCGAATTTTAAGTTTTCCTTTTTTGAAATAGTAAACCGTCTGTGCTCCCATATCTACTTCTACATAAGTATCTCCGATATCACCATTGACACCATCGTAGACTTTTCCTTTTTCTCTCCAGTATGGCTCTCGTGTCTCTGTTGTTCCATTTGCTAACATCTTCTTCACAGAAGTCATTTCTTTGTCCTTGCTGATACGCCATCCATAAGGTCCACCGTAAATCTTCTTTGTACGTCCATCATGTGTCTTAAACTTATGCCATCCATACTGTGTATTATATTTGTACATGAATTTCAATACCCAGTTTTCCATAGCATTTTTATCTACTGTATATCCTGAATAGTCTTTCTTGATCTTCAACCAGCTACTATATGTATTCTTATCAAGAACTACCACTTGTTTTCCAAATTTATATGTAATACTTCCTTTTAATTTTTTGTTCATATCTTTTGTCAGATTGATCAGTTTATCATTGTCAGAAGTATACTCTGGATTATCATAGCAGTTTTCTTATCCAGTGAGATAGTAGAAAGACCATCTTTCACTGCTTCTCCAATCTTCTTAGCTGCTACATCTTTTTTAAGTTCTGTTCCTTCTTCTTCTTTCTGAATCTCGAATTTGCCTATCTTTGTATTACTGGTTTTTGCATTTTGCGTATCTTGATCTATCTTCTTATTGTTAAATTGCATTCCAGTTTCTTATAGGTCTTTTGTGT
>ENA-OQKR01000589-OQKR01000589.1-human-gut-metagenome-genome-assembly--contig:-NODE-589-length-14249-cov-2.848534_pt1 | contig 14249 bp, 10 predicted proteins | sample MGYA00242803_ERZ504806 | MGnify/ENA primary metagenome ERZ504806 (study PRJEB26092, sample SAMD00036399) | human gut metagenome | host: Homo sapiens | study: EMG produced TPA metagenomics assembly of...
AATCGTGGAATTATTACGAGAGATCAATGAAAAAACACATATCACGATCGTATTTATTACACATGAGATGGATGTAGCAAAGAAATTATTTGATCGTATTGCATTTATGGAAGATGGAAAGCTGAAAGAAGTTACAGATATCTATTCTGCCTTTGCAAATCCTAAGTCAGATATTGCAAAGAGTCTGGTACAACGCGTATTAAATGTAGAGGTTCCAGAGGGATTAAAAGCAAAAACAAATGAAGAGATCCTTCGTTTAAGTTATACAGGAGATGATTCTTATGATCCTGTGATCAGTGTTGCTTCTAAGAACTATGATATTACAATGGATATCATCAATGGGAAAGTCGATTACATCAGGAATAAACCATTTGGTATGTTGATCGTGATCCTTAGAGGAGAAGATGCAGAACGTAAGAAAGCATTAGAATACATTAGTAAGAATGTATATAAATTAGAGAGGTTAGGAGGAAGATAATATGAATGAAACATTAGAGATCATCCAGTCAGAATTTGCCCAGGCATCTTTTGAGACCTTTGAGATGGTATTGATCTCCATGATCGCAGCAGCAATCCTTGGAACGATCTTAGGACTAGTATTACATCTGGCATCGAATCCGATTTTTTATAAAAACAGGGTAGTTAATGGCATTACAGGAACGATCATCAATGTGATCAGGTCTTTGCCATTTATCATTTTGATCATTGTATTACAGCCGTTGGCAAGACTGGTTGTAGGAACAAGTATCGGACCAATCGCAGCATCTGTATCTTTGGCAATCGCAGCAATCGCATTCTATGCAAGACTTGTGGAAGGTGCATTTAGTGAGGTTGATAAGGGTGTGATTGAAGCAGCGGTTGCAACAGGAGCAAGTATGCCTCTTATTATTCGTAAGGTTTTATTTGTAGAAGCAACACCAGCACTGGTTCGTGCTTTAACTGTAACTTTTGTTAGTGTGATTGGATATTCAGCAATGGCTGGAGCTGTTGGAGGCGGTGGAATTGGTAATCTTGCGATCATGTATGGATATAACCGTTATCAGACAGGAGTATTATTAGTAACAGTTGTTGCACTTGTCATCATCGTTCAGGTTGGACAATGGATCGGAGATAAGATCGCACTGAAGCTTACAAGAAAGTAAGATCAGCCAAAATATAGAACAAAAATAAGAATTTTTCATATCAAAATAAATATTTTCTTTTCTTCTGGACAGAATATAAGTATCAAGATGTTAAAGAGAAAAGGAGATACAAGATGAAAAAGACGTTAAAACTTACGAGTCTTTTGTTTACACTGATCCTTGCAGTATCCGTTGTATTTACTGGATGTGGCAACGGCAGAAAGGATTCTACGACAAAAGGAACAACAGAAAATAATAATGCATCAGGTACAACGGAAGATAATCTGGTAGACGATGCTGAGGATGCCGTTGATGATGTGGCAGATGGAGTTGGAGATGCGGTAGATGATATCGCAAATGGTTTTGATAATTATGACGATGCACATGATTATTTATTAAACCGTCTGCAAAATGACGATAAAGATGGTAAGTATGAAGTTCGAAATGAGACAAAAGACGAACAGGAATACAGGGATGGAGCCAGTGGATATCATTTTGAAATCTATGATACATCCGATGATTCTGGGAAGAAATACGGAGATTTCTATGTAGATAAAGATACAGGAAAGATCTACAAACGAAATACAAAAACAGAGAAATTAGAAGAATATAAGAAATAAAAAGAAGGCACAGGGGTGTTAATCCTGTGCCTTCTTTAATGCATTTTTGATCGCTTGTTTTAATAATGTATACGTATACTGGCTTTGCCCGTCAAATTTGATATCATCAATATTTTGAACTTTGGGAAGTTGTTTATTGATCTCATTTAGAGAAGGTTCGATCAGAGGATACATTGTTTTGATCGATTTATTTAAATGTTTTAAAGAAATCGATCTTGCTTTGCCGTCCTTTACCGTGACCGAAAGTTTTAATTCGTTTTCTCCAAGTTTTAATGGAGAAGAATAGACACCTTGTGTGTAACCGGAAGTTTCTTTTGCTTTCTTTGATTTATGGGAAGGAACAAACATAAAGATCAAAAGTAAGATCAAAAGTATTCCAAGTAAGATAAAGATTCCGGTGTAAATAAGTTCCCGTGCTTTTAATACGACAATTTTCGTTTTTGATGACATAGTTATCCTCCTAAAAGATTCTATCTATAGTTTATGAATGGAATGAGATATTTAGAACATCTTTACGGAAAATAAAGGATAAGATATAATGATAGAAAATGGAGGAAATGATATGGCATTACAGTTTATACTAGGGTCTGCGAGATCCGGAAAAACAGATTTTATTTATGATCAGATGATCAAAGACTCCATGGAACACGAAGATGAGGAGTTCTTTTTTATTGTGCCGGACCAGTCAACGCTAAATGCACAAAAACAACTGGTCACAAGACATCCACGTCATGGAACGTTTAACATTGATGTGGTGGGATTTTTCAGATTAACTTATCGTGTATTCGAAGAATTATCATATATTCCGAAAGACCTTTTGGAAGATGAAGGAAAATCTATGGTGATCCGAAAGATCATGGAGCAGCATAAAGAAGAATTAAAAGTATTTGCGTCCAGCATGAAAAAACAGGGATTTATTGATGAATTAAAATCTTTTTTTTGCAGAGGTCTATCAGTATGACGTGTCCATGGAAGATTTAAAGAAGATTACAGATGGGATGAAAGAAGAAGGATTACGCTCAAAGATGGAAGATATTCTTCTTGTGATGGAGAATTTTGAAGATTATATCAAGGAACGGTACTTGATCTCTGAACAATTATTAGATGTTCTGGCACAGAAAGTGGAACGATCAGAGAAATTAAAGAATGCAACATTCTACCTGGATGGATTTACAGGATTTACGCCGATCCAGAGAAAAGTACTGGAAAAGCTATTAAAGATTGGGAAAAATGTATATGTTGGACTGACTTTAGATGGGCGTTACGTGAGAAGTCAGTACCGTGAATATGAATTATTTGCCATGTCAAAGAAAGAAAAATATGAACTGATCAAACTTGCGCAGGATGCAGGAACCCCGGTGATGCCAGATATCATCTGTTGGCCGGATGAGAGAGATTCTAAGGAATTACGCCATCTGGAGCAGAATATCGAGCGTTATCCGTATGAGATATACAAGGATGAACCAGAAGATATTAAAATCCGTTGTTTTATGAATCCAAGGCAGGAAAGTAGAACAGTGGCAAATGAGATTGAACGATTTGTGAGGGAAGAAGGATATCGATATAAAGATATTGTTGTATTAACAGCGGATCTTGACAGCTATCAAAATGAATTGGAAAAAAGTTTTGATGATCTGCATATTCCATATTTCGTAGATGTGAATCGAAAACTGTTAAATAATCCATGTATAGAAACACTCCTTTCTGTTCTGAAGATGATCCAGAAAGATTTTTCATATGATATGGTATTTCGTTATTTAAAATCAGGTTTCTCGAATTTTACAATGGAAGAAGCAGATTTTCTGGAAAATTATGTGCTGGCTTGTGGAATTCGTGGATTTGCCAGATGGAACCGCCCATTTGCATCGAAGTTATTTTCCGATGAAGATGTTGGAAGAGCGGAAGCCTTAAGGATTCGTTTTATTGAGGAAGTTGGAACATTAAAAACTGGATTAAAGCGAAGAGGCAGTACGGTCAAGAGAAAGCTTATCTATCTATATGAATTTCTGGAAACATTGGATGTTGAAGGAAAGATGGTAAAGAAACAGGAGATGTTTGAGGCGTCAGGAGATCTCATTGCGGCAGCAACCTATGCAAAGGTTTATGAACAGGTCATTGACCTGTTAGAACAGATGGCAGAGATTTTGGGAGAAGAAAAGCTTTCTTATGATGACTTTTTAAGTGTTTTGGAAAGTGGACTGGAAGAGATGCAGATTGGTGTGATCCCGCCAAGTCTTGATCAGGTCATGATCGGTGATATGAAACGAACGAGAACCGAAGAAGTAAAAATCTTATTTTTCCTAGGTATCAATGAAGGTGTGATTCCTGCAGCCAATGGCGGTGGAGGGGTTGTCAATGACCATCAAAGAGAAGTGCTTGAAACCTATGGAATAAATCTGGCGCCTGGCATCAAACAGTCTGCCTATATGGAACAGTTTTATTTGTATCTTACGGTGTCAAAACCAACCGATCGTTTGTATTTATCCTATCGCATGATGGATGCAGCAGGAAATAATAACCGTCCGTCCTATTTTATTGAAAGGATTCAACGCATTTTTCCAAAATTAAAGGTTACGATGCAGGAAGAAGAGGTGCAGACGGGCTATACAAGGGAAGAAGCGCTAGATCAGATGATTCTTTGTCTGCAGGAGATGGAATTTGATGAAAGAGACGATGATCCGGAGAAAATGAAATGGATGCAGACGTTATATCATGCTCTAAAAGAGTTGGAACCTGTGGGTGATTATGTAGATGCAAGATTTTACACCAATCAGGCGTTGCCATTGAGCAAGGAACTGATTCATGATCTGTATGGAGATACGATTTCAGGAAGTGTAACGAGAATGGAGAAGTTTGCCGGTTGTGCATTTTCTCATTTTATGCAGTATGGGTTAAGACTTCGAAAACGTCTGGTGTATGAAATTCTGCCGACCGATATGGGAAAAGTTTTCCATAAGACGATGGAATTAGTTGGAAAGCGCAGTGATTGGAAGTTTGCGGATGATGCATCAAGAGATGAATTTGTAGAACTGATGGTCGAGCAGGCAGTTACGGATATTCAAAAAGAATTGTTTGAGAGCAGCCACAGAAATGAATATGTCCTGGAGCGGATGAAACGAATCTCTAAACGAGCGGTATGGGCGATGGAACAACATATCAAGAGGGGTGATTTTACACCAGAAGAATATGAGATTGCCTTTGGAGAGGAAAATCATTTAGATTCCATGACGTTTGCTTTAGAAGATGGAGAGAAAATGTTCTTTTCTGGAGTGGTTGACCGTATGGACAGTATAGAAGATGATGAAAATAAATATTTAAAGATCATCGATTACAAATCAGGTAAACAGAAGTTTGATTTTGCCAAGATTTTTCATGGATTGCAGATGCAGCTGATCATTTATATGAACGCAATGATGGAATTATACGAAAAGAAAACAGGAAAGCGGGTATATCCGGCAGGAATGTTTTATTTTCATTTGGATGATCCGATCGTCAATGTAGAACACGAGAATGAGGCGGAAGATAAGATTTTAAAAGATCTTAAGATGAGTGGCGTCGTCAATGAAGATTTTCAGTTGATCGATCATATGGAACATACGGGATCAGAAGGATATCTGACACTGCCGGTTCGTGCAACGAAGAATGGATATGACAAGAGATCTTCTGTTTTAAATACAACACAGTTGTTCAATCTGGGAAGAATTGTGGAAAAGAAAATGACAGAGCTTGGAAATTCATTGATGCATGGAGATATTTCTATAAAGCCATATGAATATGAAGGAAGAAAACCTTGTGAGTATTGTGAGTTTAAGAATATCTGCGCCTATGAAGATGGTGTTGATCAGGTAGAGAAGATTAAGAAAGTATCACTAGAGGAGGGAAAACATGCCTTGGACCAAACAACAGCAGAAAGTCATTGATCAAAGAGATGCCGACATCTTAGTATCTGCTGCGGCAGGTTCTGGAAAGACGGCGGTACTGGTAGAACGTATTATACAAAAGATCACGGACGAAAAACATCCGATCGATGTGGATCATCTGCTTGTCGTGACATTTACGAAAGCAGCAGCAGGGGAGATGAAAGAAAGGATTATGGCGGCACTTGATGAAAAGGTGCGGGAATTTCCAGGAAATCAGCATTTTGTTAAGCAGCTGTCATTGATCCACAAGGCACAGATCACAACGATCCATAGTTTTTGTATGAATCTGATCCGTGATTATTTTTATGTGCTTGGTATTGATCCGAATACAGCACCGGGGGATGAAGGAAGATTATCTGCAATAAGAAAAGAAATATTGGATGATCTGTTGGAAGAAGCTTATGAGAAAAAAGAAGAAGATTTTATCAATCTGATCGAATCTTATTCTCCAGGAAAAAATGATAATATCATCAGTGAATATATTTTAAAGTTATATGAAAATGCAAGAAGCCACAGAGAACCAGAAAAATGGCTTGATCAGGCAGAAAATAATATTTCAGTAGAGACAAAAGAACAGTTTGATCAGGCACCATTTATGAAGATCATCTTAAGAGATGCAAGATTTTCGATAGATGGTGCATATGATACGATTCAGGAAGCATTAGAACTGGCACTTTCTCCTGGTGGACCATATTTTTATGAAAAAACACTGCGAAAAGATTTAGAGATCATCATAAAGATCAAAGAAGCACAGACATTTTCTGAATTATGTTGAAAGCTTTGTAAAGATGGAGTAAACCACGACTTTCTGGACGTAAGAAAAAACAGATAAGATTGATGAAATGCTTCAGGATCAGTGTAAGTATGAAAGAAATCAGGCGTACAATCTGCTTGATGATCTGAAAGCAGCATATTTTTATGAAAATGAGTCAGAAATTTTTCATGAATTAAGAAGGATCAAAAGTCCATTAAAAGGATTGATCGATTTGACGAGAGAATTTATGATCCGTTATGATGAGAAAAAGAAGAATGAAAATATCATGGATTTCGATGATATGGAACATTTTGCGCTGGAACTTTTGATCGATCATTATGATGAGGAAGGCAATCCAGTGCCAAGTAAGATCGCAAGAGAAAAGTCCGATGGATACGAAGAAATCTATATCGATGAATATCAAGACAGTAACTATATTCAGGATGCGATCTTAAGGAGTGTATCCAAAGAATCCGAAGGCGGTCATAATATGTTTATGGTAGGGGATGTTAAGCAGAGTATTTATAGTTTCCGACTGGCAAGGCCAGAGCTGTTTCTTGAAAAATATCATGGATATCAGCAAAAGGGGGAAGAATATCAGCTCATTGAGCTCCGTAATAATTTCCGAAGCCGCAGTGAGGTCCTTACATTTGTCAATGACGTGTTTTACCAGATCATGCATGAAGATCTTGGAAATATCGAATATACTCAAAATGTTGCTCTTGTTCCAACGATGGAATTTGAACAGGGATGTGATGCACAGACAGAACTGTTACTGTTAGAATCTAATGAAGTCAAAGACTCGGAAGAAGACGCAGTGTTTTGGAAGCCAGAATGATCGCAACAAGGATTCATGAGATGATCGATGGAGAAGATCCAATGATGGTCACTGGAAAAGATGAAGAAGGCAATATGATTTTAAGAAAAGCCAAATACAGTGATATCGTTATTTTGCTTCGTTCTATGAAGACAAATGCGGAAGTGATCCAGAAAGAATTGATGAATGCGGGAATCCCAGCATTTGCAAATAATCAGAAAGGGTATTTTGATACGGTGGAGATCCGCACGTTATTAAGTTTATTGTCTGTAGTTGATAATATATATATGGATATTGATCTTGCAGCTGTCTTAAGGTCTCCAATGATCGGGATGTCGGAGGAAGAACTAGGACGATTAAAGGTAGATGGAGAAAAAGATTCTCTCTATGAATGTCTTTGTGAGACGAAAGATAAGATGGAAAAATCAAAGAAAGCACTGGAATTGCTTGATCTGTTACGGGATGCCAAGACATATCTGCCATTAACACAGTTGATCTGGCTGGCTCTAGAAAAAGTGGGTATTATCATTATGCAGGAGCCATGCCGCAAGGAAAAAAACGCAAGGAAATATCCTGATGCTCGTTGAACATGCAAAAGCTTTTGAAAGCAGCCAGATCAAGGGATTGTTTCATTTTGTGCGGTTTATCGAACAGTGCAGGGAATACGATATGGATTATGGAGAGGCAAATACGATGAGCGAAGATCAGGATCTGGTCCGTATTTCCAGTATCCATAAAAGTAAGGGATTGGAATATCCGATTGTTTTTGTATCAAAGATCCATCAGAAATTTAATTTAAGGGATGGGAATGGAAGTATGATCTTCCACGGAGATTATTTTATCGGAGCAGATCATGTTGATCCCGTTTATCGTACAAGAAAGAAGACGATCTTAAAGAATCTGATCAAAAATCAGATGACAAGAGAGTCTTTAGGAGAAGAATTAAGAGTTCTTTATGTTGCAATGACAAGAGCAAAAGAAAAACTGATCTTGACTGGGATCAAGAAAGATGATATTGACTGGAATGCAAAAGGAGAGGTCACAGCAATTGATCGTTTGAGCGGAAGGAGTTATTTTGACTGGATCAAAAAGGCACTTCCGATGATTCCAAAACAGGATTATCGATTGAAAATCTATACTCTGGAAGATCTTTTGTGGCAGCAGGAAGGAAATGAACTTCTTCATGAGATGAACCGCCAGATCTTCTATGAACGTCTAAATGATCAGATTCCAAACGAAAATGTAAAAGCACTGAAAGAGAGTTTTGCATATCATTACCGCAATGAGGCAGAGACAAAAGGTCGTTTAAAATATTCTGTATCAGAGATCAAACGTATGAGTCAGGCAGCAGATACTGAGGAAGTGATGTATTCATCTGTTTCTATGGAGAAAGAAAAAAGGATACCATCATTTGTCAAGAAAACTGAAAAGATTTCAGCGGCATCCAAAGGTACGATCATTCACAAAGTTTTTGAATTACTAGATTTTTCCAAAGACTATACAATGAAAAGTTTAAACGAAGATATCGAAAGATGGATCTCTACTTGGAAAATTAAAAAAAGAATATGAAAAAGTAATCTATCGAAAAGAAATCCTCGCTCTGACGAGATCAGAACTTGGGAAGAGGATGAAAGAGGCAGCACAGAAGAAACTGCTGTATAAAGAACGGCAGTTCGTGACGGGAATTCCATTTTCTGACATGGACAAAGAAGCAAAAACGGATGATTTTGTTGTTGTTCAGGGAATTATTGATGTATATTTTGAGGAAGAAGATAAAATTATTTTGGTAGATTATAAAACAGACCGGGTCAGAGAAGGGGGAGAGGATATTTTGATCAGACGTTATCGTGCACAGATGGAATCTTACCAACAAGCATTGGAAAAGATTACAGGAAAGTGTGTAAAAGAAATTTACATTTATTCTGTAACCCTGCAAAAAACAATTCCCGTGCATGTATGAAATTTCTGATTTGTCATATTCTAAGAATAGAAAATGACAAATCAGAAAGGAAGAAGATTATGCCAAAGGAAAAGGATTTTATAGAAAAGACATTCGAAGAAATGAATGAGATGGAACGGTTAAAATATGAAACTGCTGCAGAACTTGGTCTGCTTGATCAACTAAAGAAGAGTGGATGGAAGTCATTATCAGCCAGTGAAACAGGAAGATTAGGCGGGATCATGAACCGTAAGATAAGAAAGCAGAAGGAAAGTCAGGAAAATACGAAAGGAAGTTAAAATGAACAAACCATGTTTTATCGCAGTGACAAATAGAAATCTATGTAAACGACCATTTTTTGATGTGATCGAGGATCTGTCAAAGAAAGATGTGAAAACGATCGTATTAAGAGAAAAGGATCTGTCAGAAGAAGAGTACTATGAGATCGCAGAGAAATGTAAGGAAATCTGTGACAGAAACGGTGCTTCCTTAACCATTCATAATTTTATCGATGTGGCAAGAAGACTTGGAATCAAGAAGATTCATCTTCCATATCCGGTATTTTTAAAAGAAGCGGGGAATCTGTCTGATTTTGAATCTGTCAGCACATCGATCCATAAGCCAGAAGAGGCGATAAAAGCACAGAAACTGGGGGTGGATTTTGTGTTTGCAGGACATGTCTTTGTGACAGATTGTAAAAAAGGTCTGCCACCAAGGGGACTTGAATTTTTGACGGATGTGGTAAATGCGGTCAAGATTCCGGTGTATGGAATTGGTGGAATTAATGAAGAAAATATTACAAAGATCATGGAATGCGGGGCAGCGGGAGGCTGCATGATGTCAGGATTCATGAAATAAAAATTGAAATTGAATGGTATCTATGTTAAGATGAAAAGAAGTAGCTTTTGAAGAAGGTAAGGACGTAAGATGAAGATAGCAGAACATTTAACAAAACCAATTTCAAAAATTCTTAAATTTTTACTTCGAAGACTGGTATTCGTGACCGTTGCGATCATTTTACAGATGATCTGGATGACCTATATGGTTGTGGTGATCGGAGAATATTCCAAAGCGATCGAATGGGTATTTCGCATATTTAGCATTACTGTTGTGATCTATATTGCGAATAAAGATGATAATCCGGCGTATAAACTTGCATGGACGATACCAATCCTTTTGTTTCCGATTTTTGGCGGATTTTTATATCTGGTCCTGGGAGATAAGCAGCCAGCGAAGAAGCTCCGTATGGAACTTGAACAGTCGATCGAGGATACAGAATTTCTGCTTGGACAGGATTATGGAGTGATGGAAAGATTGGAACAGGAAGATTATCAGGTCGCAGGACAGGCAAAGTATATAGATCAGTATGGTGGATATCCGATTTACGAGAATTCCGATGCGAAGTATTATCCATCGGGAGAGGCAATGTTTGAAGAACTGATCGAGGACCTTAAGAAGGCAAAGCATTATATCTTTATGGAATTTTTTATTGTTTCAAGAGGATATATGTGGGATACGATCTTGGAAGTTCTGAAAGACAGAGTCAATGATGGTGTTGAAGTACGTTTTATGTACGATGATGTAGGATGTGTGGATCTGCTCCCTTATAAATATTACAAAGAGCTTGAGCGGTTTGGGATCATGGCGATGCCATTTAATCCGATCAAACCATTTGTTTCAACAGCATGGAACAACAGAGATCATAGAAAAGTAGTTGTGATCGATGGGCATACAGCATATACTGGTGGATTGAATTTATCTGATGAATATATTAATAAGGTTGAACGTTTTGGATATTGGAAAGATGCCGGACTTAAGGTGACGGGAGATGCAGTGTGGAATTTCACTGTTATGTTTTTGCAGGTATGGAATGCGATCCGTAAGACAGATGAAGGATATGGAGCCTTTCTGCCACATAAGCATTATGAAGATGCCTTTAAAGGAAAGGGATTTATACAACCTTATGCCGATAATCCATTAGATCATGAGATTGTTGGAGAAAATGTATATTTAAATATCATTAATACTGCAAATCATTATGTTTATATTTACACCCCATATCTGATCATTGACAACGAGATGACAACAGCTCTTTGCCTTGCTGCCAAAAGAGGGGTTGATATAAAGATCGTAACTCCTGGAATTCCAGATAAGAAGTTAGTATTCTTATTGACACAATCTTATTATAAGCAGTTGGTGGAAGCTGGAATTCATATTTATGAATATACTCCTGGGTTTATTCATGCAAAGTGTTTTGCAAGTGATGATAAGGTGGCAACAGTTGGAACGATCAACATGGATTATCGAAGCCTTTATCTGCATTTTGAAAATGGTGTTTTTATGTATAAGAATGATGCAGTTATGCAGTTAAAACATGATATGGAGAAAACATTTGAGATCAGCCAGAGGATTACAAAAGAGATGTGTCAAGGAAATTTAAGAAAAACATTGACGCAGAGTGTCTTACGATTACTGGCACCATTACTATAAGAGGATGAGATGGAAAGTTACAGAGATTTTGCAAGGGTGTATGATGAATTTATGGATCAGACCCCATATGATGAATGGCTTTTAAATATTTTAAATATATTCAAAGAATATAAGATTGATAAAGATGCACAGGTATTAGATCTTGGATGTGGGACAGGAAAGATGGCACGAAAGCTTGCAAGAGAAGGTTATCAGGTTACGGCTGTTGATAATTCTATGGATATGCTGGAGATCGCGGCTAGTGAAGAGGATGATCATATTTTATATGTATTGCAGGACATGGTGTCATTAGAGCTTCCGCAGCAGGTAGATGCAGCGGTTAGTATCTGCGATTGTATGAATTATATTCTAGAGGAAGAAGATTTAAAAGAAGCATTCAGAAGAGTCAGAGAATTTTTAAAAGAAGATGGTGTGTTTGTATTTGATATGAACAGTCATTATAAGTATAAAGAGATCCTTGCGTGCAATACATTTGCAGAAGACCGTGAGGATGCGAGCTTTATCTGGGATAATTTTTATGATGAAGAAGAACGTATCAATGAATATCAGTTGAGCCTGTTTATTCAGAATGAGCAAGGTACATATAACAAGTACGAAGAATTACATTTACAGAAAGCTTACGAACAAGAAGAGGTTGTAAGCTTTCTTATGAAGCGGGATTTTCATCCGTGCGTGTTCTGGATGCAGAGACAATGGATGAAGTTAAAGAAGATACACAAAGATTATATTATATTGCAAATTGAAAGGAAAAAAGATGAACGATTATATTATCAGAGGAACAGCAGCAAATGACCAGGTTCGTTTTTTTGCTGCATATACAAAAGATGTCGTGGAGACAGCAAGACAGAAACATAATACAAGTCCGGTAGCAACGGCAGCACTTGGAAGATTATTAACAGCCGGAGCTATGATGGGAAGTATGTGTAAGAATGACAGTGATGTGATCACATTACAGATTCAGTGCAGTGGACCGATCGGTGGGTTGACAGTAACAGCTGATTCTAAGGCAAATGTGAAAGGATATGTAAATAATCCAGATGTGATGCTTCCTCCAAGTAAAGAAGGAAAATTAGATGTTGGGAAAGCATTAGATCTAGGTGTTTTGACAGTGATTAAGGATATTGGATTAAAAGAGCCTTATTCAGGACAGACACATTTAGTATCTGGAGAGATCGCAGAAGATTTAACATATTATTTTGCGGCAAGTGAGCAGATTCCAACATCTGTAGCACTTGGAGTTTTAATGAACAAAGATAACACGGTTCGTCAGGCAGGTGGATTTATCATTCAGATGATGCCATATGCAGAGGAAGAGACGATCAGTAAGTTAGAGAAGAAGATCGCAGAATTCAAATCCGTAACTTATGCATTAGAGCATGAACATACACCAGAGAAGATGATGGAGGATCTCTTAGGTGATATGGATATGAAGATCTATGAGAAAGTTCCAACACAATTTCATTGTAACTGTTCCAAAGAGAGAGTAGAAAAAGCAGTGATTTCTGTTGGAAAAAAAGAGATTCAGAACATGATCGATGATGGAGAGCCAATTGAAGTAAACTGCCATTTCTGTAATACACATTATCATTACAGTGTGGATGATCTTAAGAGAATGTTAAATGAGGCAACAAGATAAGCCGTTTTAAATGTGGAGAATCCTGCTTTGCAGGATTCTTTTTGAATAATGGAGGAAAACTGATGAGAACAGCGAAGAATATACTTTTGTTTGTCTTCATACTGATCATAAGTTTGAATGTAACAGTACATGCACAGGAGAATGGAGAGAAGACAGAAAATCCGGTCAAGGTAACACAGGAATCTGAGAATGATAAAGATGTGCCGTTTACGAATAGTAAAGGAGAGACAGTATATACATTGTCTGCAACTACAAGGGACAGAGAAGGTGCGATCATGATGCCGAAAGACCGTATTTTATGTCTTACTTCGGAGACGGTTGATCTAAGTGATATCGAAGTTTTGATCGACGATTCAAATGAACAGGCCAAAAAGGATCTTGAGGTTGAGCTTATATCTGCGTCTAAGAATACCGCAAAGATTTGTGTGAATTTTTCGAATCGGTATGTTTCGACTGATTTAAACTGGGATGGGAAGATTCTTGTAAAAAAAGGCAATGACGTGATCAGGGAGATTGCGATCGCTTATATGACACCATACATAAGAGATGTGCATGATACAGGATTTCAAACGTTAAGTTCATGGTCTGGTACATGGGGCGTTTTAGATGGAGAGCAATATCGCTCCTCTGGGATTATTGATGTGTATCAGGATAATGCACAGATTTCTTTTACCTATCAGTCACAAGGAAATCAGGGAGTGAAAGCATTTCATTTATACCAAAGTGGGAATTATACATTTTCGGATGGATCATACGATATCAAGGCTCAGAATCAAGGTATCAAGGCTTATAATACAGTGAATATCCGTCTGAAACCAACTTATATCAAGCAGTTAAAAGAAGAACTGGTCAATGACCTGTATCAATACAGTTTAGATACAAAGCAGTGTGTGTTCGATGATCTGATGATTGAATATGAAGACGGATGTATCATCGGAGAAGTCACAGATTT
>ENA-OQKR01000593-OQKR01000593.1-human-gut-metagenome-genome-assembly--contig:-NODE-593-length-14159-cov-3.400442_pt1 | contig 14159 bp, 17 predicted proteins | sample MGYA00242803_ERZ504806 | MGnify/ENA primary metagenome ERZ504806 (study PRJEB26092, sample SAMD00036399) | human gut metagenome | host: Homo sapiens | study: EMG produced TPA metagenomics assembly of...
ACAGGCGAGATCCTTCGGAAAGTGGTGAGATGGAAGAACCGGCCCGGGACATTGTAAAGCCGGGAGATTATATTGTGGCTTTTGATCAGAACCGGATCCAGTGCAAGCAGGATCTTCTGGAGGATCTTGCAGATCTTTGCGGAGAATCTGTAACACTGAAGGTTCGCCGGGGAAAAGAGACGATTCCCCTGTCCCTGACGCCGGTGAAAGATGAAAAAGGAAACTATAAGCTTGGCATCTGGGTGAGGGACGATACACAGGGAATCGGAACCCTGACTTATGTGGACGAAAATGGAGGGTTCGGTGCTCTTGGTCACGGGATCAGCGATGTGGATACCGGCGAACTTTTAAGTATCGCAGATGGAAATCTTTACAACGCCCAGATCCTGGGGATCCGGAAAGGAGAAAAAGGAAATCCCGGAGAACTATCTGGTCTGATCCGATACGAAGCCGACAATATCCTGGGTGAGATTTCCGAAAACAGTAAAAACGGCATTTTTGGAACTGTGGATGCTGATCAGGTGAAAAATCTGGATCTGAAGAAGATTCCTGTAGGTTACAAACAGGATCTGAAAATTGGACCCGCATCTGTTCTCTGCTGCACAGACGGCGAAGTAAAAGAATATGCCGCAGAGATCACCAGGATCGATATGAACCATGAGGATTCTAATAAGAGCTTCGTGATCCAGATCACAGATAAAGAACTCCTGGAAAAAACAGGTGGGATCGTTCAGGGAATGTCTGGAAGTCCTGTGCTTCAGAACGGAAAACTCTTTGGTGCTGTGACTCATGTATTTGTGCAGGATTCTACCGGCGGATATGGGATTTTTATTGAAAATATGACAGGCAATGCATAATCTGCAGTTGAGGAAAGAGGCACAAAAACATGGAAAAAGTCCGGGAAAAGTGCCTCTTTTTTATATGGGGAAAAATGCCGGATACAGATTGAAATACCTGCATTTTGGTGAATTTTGTGATATATAAGAGAAAAAATGTCGAAAAATATCGTACGAAAGTGTGATAAAATAACTACTTTTATCTTGATTTTACTACAGGATTTCCACTATAATAATTTTGTCGCCAGCAAGGGGAAAGCGCAGGCAGCTAACAGTGTCGGTTACTGCCGTGGTGACAGGGGGTATGTCTGGAAACCCAAGGAGATAGAAGTTAGGAGGGTCCTCATGGACAAATTAAATGTTGCAATCGCTGATGATAACGCGAAAATGACAGACATGCTCGGTCAGATGATCGAAGAAGATAAAGACCTTGAACTGGTCGGAAAAGCACACAACGGAGAAGAAATCTGTAATATAATCAAAGATAAGGAGCCGGATGTGGTGATTCTCGACATCATTATGCCGAAGATGGACGGCCTTTCCGTTATGGAGAAATTTTCCCATAACGCAAATGTCAAAAAAGTTCCAGTGTTTATCGTATTATCTGCAATTGGACAGGAGAGGATTACAGAGGATGCATTCAGTCTTGGAGCAGACTATTATGTTTTGAAGCCTTTTGACAACACCACACTTTTAAACCGGATCAAACATATTCGGAAGATTGGGGACAGAAGAGTGCGGGAGATTGCAAGGCCAGGTATCACAGAAACCAAAAAGCCTCAGCCGGAGAGGAATCTGGAAACCGATGTGACGAATATCATTCATGAGATCGGAGTTCCGGCACACATCAAGGGGTATCAGTATTTAAGGGATGCGATCATTTTGTCTGTCAATGACATGGAAATGCTCAATTCCATTACCAAGGTATTATATCCAACCATTGCGAAACGCCATCAGACAACACCGAGCAGAGTGGAGCGGGCGATCCGACATGCGATCGAGGTGGCATGGAGCCGGGGAAAGATGGATACCATTGATGAATTGTTTGGATATACTGTAAGCACCGGAAAAGGGAAACCCACGAATTCTGAATTTATAGCACTGATCGCAGATAAAATCAGACTAGAATATAAAAATCGGTCTTTAAATTAGATGAATTTTGGAGTATAATCATAAATAAAAACGGGTGTACCCAGGGAGGGGAATACAGATGAAAAAAATTCTGTTTGCTACATCAGAAGCAGTACCTTTTATCAAAACAGGAGGACTCGCTGATGTTGCCGGCTCACTGCCTAAGTGCTTTGACAAAAATATTTTGATATACGCGTGATCTTACCGAAATATGCCTGTATGAAACAGGAATGGAAAGACAAAATGGAGTATGTGACCCATTTTTATATGGATCTGGGATTTAAGAACTGCTATGTAGGCATTATGCAGATGCAGTATGACGGGATCCAGTTTTACTTCATTGACAATGAATATTATTTCAGCGGTCCGAAACCATATGACAGTGCACCATGGGATCTTGAGAAATTTGCTTTCTTTTCCAAAGCTGTGTTATCGGTTCTTCCGGTGATCGGATTCAGACCGGATATCATCCACTGTCATGACTGGCAGACAGGACTTGTTCCGGTTTACCTTCACGATTCTTTCCAGGAGAATGAATTCTTCCGTGGAATCAAGACTGTTATGACAATACATAACCTGAAATTTCAGGGTGTATGGGATGTTAAGACTGTTAAGGATATCACAGGCCTTTCCGATTACTACTTTGCGCCGGATAAACTGGAAGCATACAAGGACGCAAACTTCCTGAAGGGCGGTATGGTATTTGCAGATGCCATTACCACAGTAAGTAATACCTATGCAGAAGAGATCAAGACACCGTTTTATGGTGAGAAGCTGGACGGACTTCTCAATGCGAGAGCCAACAGCCTGCGTGGTATTGTAAATGGTATTGATTACAATGAATTCAATCCGGAGACAGATCCGAATATCACCAAGAACTACAATGCAAGAACTTCCGCAAGGAGAAGATCAAGAACAAGATCCAGCTTCAGAAAGATCTTGGACTTGAGCAGGATCCGAAAGCTATGATGATCGGTATTGTATCCCGCCTGACAGATCAGAAGGGATTTGATCTGATCGCTTATATCATGGACGAACTGTGTCAGGATGCGGTTCAGATCGTTGCTCTTGGTACCGGTGAGGAACGTTATGAGAATATGTTCCGTCATTTTGACTGGAAGTATCATGGCAAGGTATCTGCACAGATCTACTATGATGAGGCAATGTCTCACAGAATTTATGCAGCATCTGACGCATTTCTGATGCCGTCACTATTTGAGCCATGTGGCTTAAGCCAGCTGATGAGCCTTCGCTATGGAACTCTTCCGATCGTCAGAGAGACCGGTGGTCTGAAGGATACAGTTGTCCCGTACAATGAATTCGAGGGAACCGGAACAGGATTCTCCTTCGTAAATTACAATGCACATGAAATGCTTGCTACGATCCGTTATGCAGAGAGTGTATATTATGACAAGAAACGTGAATGGAATAAAATGGTAGATCGCGCGATGGCTGCAGATTTTTCCTGGAACAATTCCGCACGTCAGTATGAGGAAATGTACAATTGGTTAATTGGTGAGTAAGGATTCACCGAAGCGGTTCTCGCAATAAAAAGGCGCAGACGACAGACAATATGTCGTTTGCGCTTTTTTATTGCGGGAATATACATGGATGTTATTGTATGTCTGCAAAAAAAATATGAAGGTGTTTGTTTATCAAACAGGAATTGTGTTAAAGTGAGAAAAAATATAAATGTTAATGATAAATAACTTTTGAATTAGTATTATTTATACGAAACTTATCAGATTAATCAGTTATTGTCAAATAACTTAAATTGTGTTACATTTATATTAGTACATCGTTTTTGAAATAACTATACCATTCACTTGTCTGTGAATCCGATTGATATAGTTATTTACGAAACGATGTACCAGTGGATAATACAGATATATGTATTGACCATGTAAATTGTACTTAAGATGAGGTGACAATATGACACTGGACAAATTAAAGACTGGAGAATGTGGCAGAATCATCAGTGTTCGTGGCGAGGGGGAGCTGAGACATCATCTTCTGGATATGGGGCTTACACCGGGGACAGAAGTGTCTCTTCGTAAAACAGCTCCTATGGGAGATCCGGTACAGCTTGTGCTGCGCGGATATGAGCTGACATTGCGGCTGGCGGAAGCTGCAAAGATTGAGATCGAATAGTTGACGCTGAGCTACAAAGCCCGTAACCACGGGGCTTTGCGGCTTTGGGTGTTTGAAATTGCATTATCATTGCATTTTTATATTTCTTTGTGATACATTGCAGTATGCTGATTACTGGTATAATTAGCAATACTTTGAGAAGCTGACTGGTAGCTGAGAACCCCGGTCAGCTTCTTTGCAATCTCAATATTGGTGTTTGGATACAGATGACCATAAGTTCCTAGTGTCGTCTGTATTTTTTCATGTCCAAGACGCTCTTTAATCAGCAGTGGATTTTCGCCCATGCTGATAAGCAGGGAAGCATGCGAATGTCTCAGGGCATGAATTTTGATTCTGTGAACACCAGCTAAATTTGCCAATTTCTCCAATGCTCTTGGAAGTGTTGTTTTGCTGGTGGGTGTACTGTTATAACTCAGGACGAATCCACAATTTGGTAAAACCTTTGCCTGAACCGCCTTCCATTCTTGTAATTCCTTGATGGTATCAGCATCAATATAAATGGTACGGTTGCTTGCCTGCGTCTTAGGTTCAACGAATTTGTAGTCATTCATTGTTTTATAGTACAGTGTTTTACTAATAATCAGCATACCTGTTTCAAAATCAATATCATCCCACTGTAAGGCGGCAGCCTCTCCAATACGCATTCCAGTCATAAATAAAAGCCAGAACGAGATGAAGAGATAGTGCTCGTAGTAGTCACCTTTGTACAGCAGGGATATTACCTTCTGAAACTCCTCCAAAGTCCAGAAGTCGATCTTTACTTTTTTAGATTTGATATTGCCGATCATGCGGGCAGGATTCTTCTTTGCAAGTCCGAGGATAATCGCCCGGTCAAAAGCTAAACATAACATTCCCTGAACAATGCGTACATAGTTTGGACTGAATTGTTTTGCCAACTTGAGCTGCCAGGTCTGTACATTTATCGCTTCTATTTCGGACACTTTCTTCTTGTAGAAATAGGCAAAGTGTTTTTGAATGGTCGAGTAACGATTCTTGTAGGTACTTTCTTTCACCTGAGTTTTGTACCACGGAAGATAGATTTCTTCAATAAACTTTTTGAAGGTAATGTCTTCCTTCTTATCAGCTAATTCTTCCGTTGATGCAAGAATCAATTTGGAATACTCGGCACGGGCTTCTTTTTTTGTTGAGAATCCGCTGCGGTATTTTTGAATCTGTTTTCCGGTTACAGGATGATATCCGAGGTTGGCTCGAAAATAATAAGTGCCGTTTTCTGCTTTTTTAATTGGATCTTTTGCCATGATTTCACTCCTTACTAAAATGCAAAAAGCACGATCATTCTTGCTTATCGGGCAAAGTAATCCCTAATAATTCTTCAACGGCTTCTTTTGGAACCCTGTCTAATTTTCTGGATTGATAATAGGTATGCCCCTTTTCTACCATAAGTTCCTTTGCTTTTTTTATAATATCAGCAGCAAAGGAAGGACCGTAGCCTAATTCAATCAAATCCCTTTTTGTTACAGTTATCATGAATCTCCTTTCCACAGACAGGGAATCAACTTGATACCTGTCTATTATTATATCAAATTTTGAGTAAAAGTTCTCTAATAAAAGCGCTATAAGCTAAAATCCCAAAAGTCTATGTTATTCTTTCAGAAGCCAGTTCCTATGCCCGTTCCGGCCACGTAAAACGGTGTTACTTTGTAACTATTAAGCTGCAGGCGTGCGAAGATGCAAACTATCTGCAGTCACCTATATCAATCTCCCGAAAGATTTCTTTTGTTTTCAAGGTACGGCGAATGGATATATTACCCATTCAATTAAGGAATAGGGGACTTTTCTTTAAGATTGAAAAATTTTGAGAAAAAATGATAAAAATAAAAGCTGCCTTGATTTGGCAGCTACGGAAATCTATTTGCGTTTTAGAGCCAGACGATTCAGCATGGAAATGAGCGCAAGCATATCCTCGTCATCGAGTTGTTTCATCAGATCAGTTGCTTTGTCAATCAGAGGAAGATTGTGCAGCTCTGAATCGAAGAACTGTTGAGGAGTGACTTCCAGATAGTCACAGATATCCAGAAAGCTCTGCATGGTAGGCAGAGAACGTCCGGAAGTGAGGGACTGGATGTAGCTTTTATTTTTGCCAAGATCCAGACTCATCTGATATTCAGATACATTTTTCTTTAAACGCAGTTCGCTGATGCGTTCTCCAATAAAGTTTTTATCCATACATTTACACCTCTCTTCCACATTTTAAACTATTTACTTACAGCAAATTACGGAATAAAATAGAGATATATTTGAAATATAGTGATTATTCCGTAATATAACCGTAATTTACTAAAATGATACAAAAAAAGAAATTATGGATGATAGAAAATGGATTTTGGGGTATGATGATAGCAAAGGAAGTGGATGTCTGTGCGGATTATAGGAAATGAGCAGGAAATTGAATGGGCGAAGGAAGCACTGCGGAATCAATGTAACGATTGTCCCTACTTGGACTGCTGTAATGAAAAGGCGAAAGAGGAGTCAAAGCAGTGTGGAACGGTTCGGTTTGGCTGCCGGGAGTATCTGAAAGAGAAGATTGAATTCGTAGTAGAAAAATAGATGTAGTATTTTGAACAAATATAAACACCATATATAGTATAAGCCTGAATTGACATGAGGAATATCTTGTGCTAGTATACTGATATAGTTTATTTTATGCACACCCTTTTTGGGGAGTTTCGGGATTCATAAGAATCTCCAAACTTACAGGAAACAGCAGGAGCTGATTCCTGGCATAAGTAGTTTATGTTTGTAGTGAGTGTCACGGTATGCCTTTTTTGGCTGCGTGGCACTTTTGTTTTTTCAGGAAGAAACCAGACTTTTAAGAATGAACAGAGAAAAGACTCTCTTTTTCATTCTTTTTTTTGTGCTTACATTTAGGTTTCGGCATAGTTGCATGCCACAACCAGCTTCGGCTGTTGATGGATAAATATTATTTTAAGAAAGGTGGAATAAGAACATGAATGAAGCAAGAGTGTATGCAGATGGATTTGAGAGATCCTTTGCAGAAGTAAAAGATCTGCTGGAGTTTCTGGCAGAGAGAGGAAGAAATGCCAAATGGATCAGAAAGCCAACGAATACGTTACGGCTGGCACCACTGGAAAAGGAGGCTCAAAATCTGGATGCGGCAGATGCATCCATGGAAGAAATTTTGGAGGATACAGAGAAGAATACGCAGCTTGTACTGAAAATGAGAGGAGAATCCTATCCGGTACGTGACTGTGCCATCCGCACCATTTTAAGCCGCGCAGGTGTCAATGGAGACGGGCTTCGCAAGCTGGATAAGGCAACATATGCGAAGGTAGTCAATTACTGCCTGCGGGTTGCAAAAGGGGATGCCCTGATTAAGATTGCGGACGGAAAGGTTTCCGCAGTACATGGCGGGGATAAACATGATTATTGCATCCTTGATATGAAAGCCATGTTTGAGACAACCTGCGAATATCTGAATCTGAATTTCAAAGGCAGTGTTTACATGGAGGGCTCTGGTATCTATGACCATTCCATTGTATCTGCCATGTGGAAGCTCGGAGGAAGTCAGGAACTTCTGGATACTTACCGAAAAGCACTGGATGCACACGGAATGGATGAGAAGATCCTGTCACCGGCACTTCGTTTTACCACATCTGACGTGGCAGCGAGCGGTGCAAATCTGTATCCGATGCTTTTGACAGACGGACCAAACGGCGTTATCAGTCTGGGAAGTCCAATCAAGCTGGCTCACGATAAAGGGGCAACGATTCTGGACTTCCGGAAAAATCTGGAGCAGGTATGCGCCCGCTATGTGGATGCGATGAAGAATCTTACTCAGCTTATGGACATTGAGATCCGTAATCCGGTGAACTGCCTGAAGCTGCTGATGAAGGAACTTGGCATTAAACAGAAGATCCGGAATGAGGTGGTGGAGCTATTTGTATCCCAGAACGGGGAAGGTGCCTGTACGGCACATGATCTTTATTATGCCATGAATGAAGCCTCCTTTTTTGCAGCCTGTGAAGGAATGTCCGGACAGGGCATCCTGAAGCTGGAGGAGGATATTACGAAGGCGCTTATAAAAGACTGGAAAAAATATGACGTTTATGGAGCAGTCAAATGTTAGGAGGAATTGGAATGAATAACAAAGCAGAGTATACACCGGAAAAGGTTGTGGATATCAGTAACCTGTCAAGAGAAGACTGGTTGGAATACCGCAAAAAAGGAATCGGCGGCAGTGATGTAGCGGCAATCATGGGGATCTCTCCATTTGCCACTATCCGGGATCTGTTTTACAACAAAACAGGTGTGCAGCCGGTCATTCAGGAGGAAGAGGAAAGCAACTGGGTTGCCAAGGAAGTCGGACACCGGCTGGAAGATCTGGTGGCAGAAATCTTTTCCAAAAAGACCGGACTGGAAGTATTTCCGGTACGTGTCATGTTCCGGCATCCATTATATCCGTTCATGCTTGCAGATGTGGATTTTTTTGTCGTATGCCGGATGGGACATTTGCGATTCTGGAATGTAAAACCTGCAATTATAATGCGAAAGATAAGTGGGCTGATGAGGGTATTCCAGCTCATTATGTGCTGCAGGTAAGGCATTATCTGTCTGTGATGAATATGCAGAAAGCCTTTATCGCATGCCTGTATGGAAATAACGAGAATGAGTTTGTGTATCGCACCATTGAGCGTGATCTGATTGAGGAAGAAGACATCATTGATCAGGAAACGTATTTCTGGCAGGAACATGTATTGAAAAATGTAGTACCGCCGCATAACGGGAATTCCGATCTGGTTCTGGCAAATATCCGTAATTATGGTGGTTTTGCAGACAAATCTATTCCGGAAATTGTGCTTTCCGGTCTGGAATCAAAAAATCTTGAGAAGTATCTTACCCTTTCGGAGGAAAAGTCACAGTTGGAAAAACGGAAAAAGGAAATCGAAGCAGAACAGCGGGCAATCAGTGTTCCTTTTGTGGAACAGCTGGGGCAGGGCTGCAAGGCAGTGCTGGAGGACGGTACGAACCGTTACCGTATTACCTATAATCCGACCAGACGTACTTCGGTTGGGAAAGACCAGATGGAGAAGCTGAAAAACCAGCATCCGGATATCTATGAGGAATATACAAAAACAACGGAGAGCCGTACTTTCCGAATTAAGAAGGAGGCGGCGTAATGAGAAAACCAAATGAACGGATGCGGATAAAAAGCTGGAGGGATATAAACAATGAGGTGCAGATTTAAACATAAGATTTTCCAGAATGAGGAGAATGGGTATACGATTGCCATATTCACCACACAGGATACGTCTGTCCCCCTGTCAGCCAGAGACAAATATCTGGCATCCCGGAATATCATCGGCTTCTCAGCGATTGGATTCGGTCTTCCGCTTACAGACGAGATTGAGCTTGAGATGGAAGGCAGATGGGAGAGCGGAGAGCATGGAACTCAGTATCAGGTGGAAAATTTCATGGAGGTTGTACCACGGACAAAGGAGGGTATCTTAGGATACCTTTCTTCCGGTGCAATCAAAGGTATCGGTCCCAAGATGGCAGATACTATTTTCCGGAAGTTTGGGCTTCAGACACTGGAAATCATGGAAAACAACCCGCAGGAACTCTTGAAGATCCGTGGAATTTCCGAGAAGAAGCTGGCTGCTATTGTGGAGTCCTATGGAAAAAACCAGGTGTTCCGGGAACTGATGACGTTTCTGGCGCCTTTTAAGGTAACACCCAAAAAAGTGAATATGATTCTGAAGAAATTCGGAAATGAATCGGTGGATATTATCCGGCACCGCCCTTACATGCTGAGTGCAGTCAAAGGCTTCGGGTTTCTGACTGTGGATGCGATCGGAAGACAGTGCTGCTGTGCACTCAATGATCCCATGCGGATATCCGGGTGCATCGGACATATCATGAATCAGGCAATGAAAGAAGGACATCTGTTTAAGCAGCGTCAGGAGGTTATCAGGGAAGCACTGGAAATACTGAACCGGGATCTGCAGGTCATGGCAGTATCGGAGCAGGATGTCAGTCAGGTGCTTTACCGGCTGGTGCTGCAAAAAAGCATTGTTGTGGAGGAAGAACGGATCTATTCTATCCGGCAGTATGAAGAAGAAACACAGACCGCTTCCATGATAGCCAGACGGCTTTTGGAGAAGCCGGTTTTGCTGTCCATTGAACCGGAGCTGGAAAAGGCACAGAAGACACTGGGGATCACGCTGTCAGAAACACAGAAACAGGCAGTGCGGATGGTGTTTGCACATCCCATCAGTATTATTACCGGAGGTCCCGGAACCGGAAAGACAACGGTTACTCAAGGTGATTCTCTATATCCATCAGGCGTTATGCAGGTCAGAGGTACAGCTTATGGCTCCGACCGGACGTGCGGCAAGACGTATGGTGGAGAGTACCGGCTGTGAAAATGCATCCACGATGCATCTGGCCCTGGGGCTTTTGGGAGATGATACGGATTTTGAACCGGATTTTGAGTACCTGTCTGCCGGATTTCTAAATGTAGATGAGGTGTCCATGGTGGACATGCATCTTGCCTATGAATTTTTCCGGCGGGTTAGCAGACATGCCAGAGTCCTTTTAGTCGGGGATAAGAACCAGCTTCCATCCGTAGGAGCCGGGGATGTGTTCCGGCAACTGATTGCCTGCGGGCTGATTCCGGTCACGGTACTGGATCTGGTTTACCGGCAGGGCGCTTTGAGCAGCATACCTTATAATGCAAAACTGATGCAGGAGAATAAGACTAATCTGAGCTTTGGGGAGGATTTTCAGTTCATTGCCTGTAAAGGAGCAGATGAAGCGGCAGAGATTGTCCGGAGGATTTATCTGGACGAGATTGCAAAAAACGGCATGGATCAGGTACAGATCCTGACTCCGTATCGGAAACGCAGTGCTGCCGGAGTGGATGAATTGAACAAATCTCTGGAGGATTTTGTAAATCCGCCAATCGCAGGGAAGAAGGAACTGCATATCGGCAGTCAGGTGTTCCGGGTTGGCGATAAGATTTTACAGAATAAAAATACCGAGATGGCGAGTAACGGCGATCTGGGCAGGATACTGGACTGTATCACGGATGAGGATGGAAATGCCAGGGCAGTGATCGGATTCCCGGATGGGCGGCAGGTGCAATATGAAGCTGACCAGATGGAAATGATCGAACATGCTAACGCAACAACCATCCATAAGGCACAGGGTTCCGAATGTCCGGTTGTCATCATCCCTTGGGTAAAAGCCTTTTATATGATGCTGAAGCGCAATATTCTCTATACCGGAGTGACCAGAGCGAAAAGCAAGGTTTATCTGGTAGGGGAATGGGCTGCAGTCTGTCAGGCAATCCATACGGATGACAGCGGGACAAGGAACACCATTCTGAGTGAGCGGATCGTACAGTATTACGATCAGTATCAGAGTGAACAGAAACCGGAAATGGAGCAGTTTAAAACTTGTTGTTTAAAAATATTTTTCAATTTTTGAAATAAGCGGACTATTACTCTTATATAGGGGAACGTCTGCTTTTCTAAATGAAAGGAGCAGAGAATGAAAGAATTATTGTATAAGAAATCAGAGGCAGTTGCCGCTTTGAACCGTGTGGATGGCTTCCATCCGATGGAACTGGCAAGAAAGATTGGAGAAGAAGGGCAGGAGGAGCAGCTTTATCTGGATGTGAAATACCGGAAGCTATGGTTTCGTCTGGTCAATCCGGCAGGAAAGATCATCAGCCGGATTATCACTTTCACAGAGAACATGGCAGTTGTGGAAGCACGTATCTATCTGGATAAATGTGATCAGGAAGACAATTATGTAGCCAATTCCTTTTCGCAGAAATTCCGGAGCGATGACCCGAAGTTTGGAGACAAATTTCTGGAAATGGCAGAAACAGCAGCCGTAGGAAGGGCATTATCGGATGCCGGATATGGTGTGCAGTTTGCGGATGTGGGAGAGGAAAATGATCCTGCACAGGTAGATGCCGGAATTCCATATCAGAATCCACAGATGCCGGATTCAGGTGCCATGGAAAATGCAGCCATGCCGGATTCGGGTGTCATGCCAAATGCCCCTATGCCAACTTATGGAGAGATGCCAGGTCAGCCGGAATATGCAGGCCAGCAGATGATGAATCAGTTCTATCAGCAGGCACAGGCGGCGGGAAGCACCATTTACCATGGCAGTGGACAAATGCCTGGCTACGGTTCCGCTCCGGCTGCCTCTACGCCGCCAAAGACCGGACAGATGCTGCAGGGAGCATTACAGAATCTGGATACGTCCCTTCCGGTAGAAGAACTGATGAAACACATGAACTATGAAATGGCAGTCGGGACTGTGATTCCGGGAAAGGGAAAATACGGCGGAAAGACCATGGGACAGGTGGCAGTTGAAAGCCCGTCAACGATCCAGTGGTTTGCCGAGCAATATTCCGGACCGAACAATCTGGTTCCGGCGGCAGCAAAGGTAATTTTACAAAAAGCAAATGCCGATGGCTGGTTAAGGAAGAACCCCGCAGAGAGCTTTTTTCTGCGGGGGAAAGGAGGAAGAGACCGGGATGTATTATGATATGTCTGGGTTTGATTATGGAATACTGGATGTGGTGCAGGTGCTGCATCTCAGAAAGCGGCGGGGAAACTATTATGACTGCCCGTTTTGTGGAGAGACGCATGGAAAACTGAATATCAATGTGGAAAAGAATGTATTCCGGTGCAACCGCTGTGATGCGTCCGGGGGGATGCTGAAGCTTTATGCGGATTTGCACAATGTTACACTCTCCGAAGCAAATCAGCAGATCCGGGAAGCATTAGGAAAAGGAGAATACCGGACGGATTATATCAAAGCAACGCCGGTACAGGAAGAAAAGGCAACGGCAGAGCTTGCACCCATAGAGGAAATCCACCGGACGTATCAGAGAATGCTGTCCATGCTCACGCTTAACAGGAAGCATCAGGAGGATCTGCAAAGACGAGGATTAAAACCGGAACAGATCGAAGCACAGCGTTACCGGAGTGTCCCGCTGTTTGGAATGAAGAAGCTGGTCAAAAGGCTGGCAGAAGAAGGATATATGGTGAAAGGCGTGCCGGGATTCTACCGGGATACAGACGGAAACTGGACGATTAACTTCAAAGCAGAAAACTCAGGAATCCTGATTCCCATAGTTTCTTTGGACGGGTTCATCCAGGGTTTTCAGATCCGGGTAGATCATGTGACTGACACGAAAAAATATATCTGGCTGTCCAGTGTCAATTATGACCAGGGAGTTTCCTCCGGAAGTCCGGTACATGTGATCGGTGATCTTGCCGCAGAACGTGTCTATCTGACCGAAGGAGCCTTAAAAGGGACCATAGCCCATTATCTGTCCGGCGCTACCTTTGTGTGCGTTGCCGGAGTGAACCAGTACCGGAATCTGAAACCGGTGCTGGAGCGGATGAAAGGATATGGGATGAAACAGCTTTTGGAGGCGTATGACATGGATAAGAAGATGAAAGTAGCCTGCAATAAGCATGACAGTAAGTGTGCGGTCTGTTTTGAGCGTTCCCCTGTTATCTGCCAGCATAAGGCGGAGAAACGGAGGATTATCCAGAACGGCTGCAATAAGGTCTATGAAATCTGCCGGGAGCTTTCCCTGCCGATGAACCGGATGGTCTGGGATATGGACGAGAGCGGGGAGTGGAACGGGAAACACAAGGGGATTGATGACTATTTAGCCGCCATCAAACAGAAGGAAGGAACCGGGGCACAGACTTCGGCTCTTCCGAAAGGAGAACAATCATGAGAAAAAAAGGAAATACGGTTCTTGCAGGACTCATTATCTGCCTGTTGCTTGTTTTTCTCGCAGCGGCAGGAAAACTCTTTGGTGCTTATCTGAAGTATCAGAAAGGGGACGTAAGTTACGAGAAAACTGCAGGAATATGTTCAGGAACCAGAGGAAGAAGAAATCACCGGAGTCTGAGAAAGAAAAGGAGGAACCTAAGAATAGGTATCTAGAAATTGATTTTGCAGGTTTAAAAGCGGTTAATCCGGATGTCATAGCGTGGATTCAGATTCCGGCACTGGATA
>ENA-OQKR01000595-OQKR01000595.1-human-gut-metagenome-genome-assembly--contig:-NODE-595-length-14126-cov-3.089435_pt1 | contig 14126 bp, 19 predicted proteins | sample MGYA00242803_ERZ504806 | MGnify/ENA primary metagenome ERZ504806 (study PRJEB26092, sample SAMD00036399) | human gut metagenome | host: Homo sapiens | study: EMG produced TPA metagenomics assembly of...
TTATTGATCCGGCTCTGCGGCAGGCGAACCGGTTTGTAATAAAAGAAAATATCCGGTCCGTGCTGACCGATCCGGTACAGTCCCTTTCCCTTTCGGATCACCGCTTTGATATGTTCCGGTAATTTCTTGTATACATCTTTTCCAAAACTTGTCATGCGTATATGTTGTCGGCATATCTATCGTCCCCTTTTTTCAGTTCGGGAAATACTCCCGTTTTCTATTATCCCCTATCGTTGTTCAAAAAGTTATGAATTGCAGGTTAAATTCCTGTAAACCTGCTGTGCAATTCCATTCACACAAATTATTATAATTCTTTTGACTGCCGGAAACAAGAAAATTTATTCTGAAAAAATCTGAAACTTTTGTGTTTTCTTTCTGAATATCTTCTCATTTTCCGGTCATACTATAAATAGCCGGTGGGGAGATGACACAAAGGCGTGACGCTTTTCATTGGCCCGAAAGAAAAACTGCGCCGGATCCCCCCTCGGCCTGGAATAACGAAAGAAGAGATGAAATACTTATACCTACCCCTTTATAAGCTGTCGCCCTGTGCGGCAGCTTTTTTATTGCTTCAGTCAATATCCAGCTTTTCCGCAATCTGTGCTTTCATTCTCTCATACTGTTCCTGATTGATTTTGATCTGGTTCCCCTGTTTTTCGATCAATCCCTGTTCAGAAAGTTTTTTCACCGCCCGGTTGACGCTTTTCAGACAAAAGCCTGTCTTGTCAGCCAGACTTTTCTGCCCTTCTCTGACCCACAACACACCGCCCTGTCCGTACTGCTCAAAATAATCCACAAACAGCAGCGCCAGCCGGTCCGCTCCCTGCATCAGCAGAAGGCTCCGCTCATTTCGCGCCTGCTCTAACAGATATTCACCAACCAGCTTTGCCTCGTATTTGAGGGCATGAATATCCGCATACATCCATTTTTCAAACACTGCCCTTGGAATCTTTACGATCGTGCACCGTGTAACCGTCCGCAGCGACGTCTTATACTCCTCCAGATCCATCAGAAATTCCATTCCGCCAAAAGCATACACATTTTTAAACTGCATGTAATCATACGCCACTCCGAACACCCGATAGTCTGTGGCTACCACGATCCCCTGTGCCACCAGATAGATCGTATCCGCCGGATCATTTTCCCGGACAAACGTCACTCCTTTTTCCAGTGTCTCCACCGTGAACGCATCCAGAAGCCACAAAGGAGCAGTCTGAAAATACCGTTCAAACTGCTCCCTTCTGTCTTTTTTTACATCTTTTAAAAATGGTAGCCTCTGGTACAAATATGCTTTTTCCATACTCTACCTCTCTTTTTTATACCAGTTCTTTTAAAATCGAAGTTCCGATCGTTCCCTCCGGCATCTGTACCCCGAAGTTTTCTGCGATCGTAGCACCAATGATTGCAAAGGTATCCTGATTTGGCAGTTTGCCGCCCTCTTTCATCTGTTTTGCATAGGCGATAAACGGCACATACTCTCTGGTATGATCGGTTCCGGTGTAGGTCGGATCGTTGCCATGGTCAGCGGTCAGGATCACCAAATCGTCCTCCCGCATGGTTTCCATCAGCTTTCCAAGTCCTTTGTCGAACTTTTCGATCTCTCTTCCGTAACCTTCCGGGTTTCTGCGATGTCCCCACAGAGCATCAAAGTCTACCAGGTTAACAAAACACAGTCCGTGGAAATCCTCTTTGCAGATGTCTACCGTCTGCTCCATACCGTGTACCGAACTTTCGGAGTGGTAGGTCTTTGTGATTCCTTCGCCACAGAAAATATCATTGATCTTTCCTACGCCGATCACATCGTAGCCTGCATCTTTCAGTGCATTTAATGCGGTGGCGTTGGACGGTTTCAGGGCGTAATCGTGGCGGTTGCTGGTGCGTTTGAACTCGCCTTTTTTCTTTCCGATATACGGTCTTGCGATGACGCGTCCCACTCTCCACTCATCTTTCAGTGTCAGTTCTCTCGCGATCTCGCAGCAGCGATACAGATTCGCCAGATCAAACGTCTCTTCATTTCCACAGATCTGTAACACGGAATCCGCGGATGTATACACGATCATCGCTCCGGTGTTGATCTCTTCTTCTCCCAGTTCTTCGATGATCTCCGTGCCACTCGCACTCTTGTTTCCGATGACACGCTTACCACAGCGCTTTTCCAGTTCGCCGATCAGTTCCTGTGGAAATCCGGTTTCCGTGAAGGTTTTGAACGGTTTTGTCGTGTTGATTCCCATCATTTCCCAGTGTCCGGTCATCGTATCTTTGCCGTTGCTGGTTTCGCCGATGCGAAGGTAACGTCCGATCGGGTTCTCCACGCCTTCCATCTTGCCACCTTTGTGAAGGTTCAACATTCCGAGTTTTTTCAGGTTCGGGATATCCAGTGTTCCCATGGTATCTAGGATATGTCCGAAGGTATCCACGCCCTTATCGCCAAACCGTTCCGCATCCGGCATCGCACCGATACCCAGAGAGTCCAGTACGATTACAAATATTCTTTTATATGCTTCCATCTTAAGTCCCTCCTGTTCCTGCCATTTTTTTCATTATATCCCGTTTATGCAAGATTTGCCGGTCCGAATCCCTGTGGAAGAAGTTCTTCCAGCGTATACACATCGTATTGTTCTTTGCTCACTGCAAGGATCACTTTGAAGGTTTTCGGATCGCAGAATTCCATCATGACCTGTCTGCACACGCCACACGGTGCTGCGTATTCGGTCAGCACGCCGTCTTTTCCGCCGACGATACAGATCGCATCAAACTCCCGTACGCCTTCGCTTATCGCCTTGAAAAATGCGGTACGCTCCGCACAGTTGGTCGGTGTATACGCTGCATTTTCAATGTTGCAGCCGGTGTAATACAGACCGTCTTTTGCCAGCAGTGCTGCTCCCACGTGAAAATGAGAATACGGTACATAGGAGTATTGCAGCTGTTCGATCGCAAGATCAATCATTTCTTCTATCTGCTTTTTTTCCATCTTGTTTCCTCTTTTCCGTCTAAAATCTTAATATCCTGTTGCTTCTTCCTTTTTGATCAGTTTGATGATACGGCTCGTTCCGAGACGGTCCGCGCCGAGTTCCAGGAATTTTTCCGCATCGTCCATGCTGGAGATGCCGCCTGCTGCCTTGATCTTCACGCCCTCGCCCACATGTTTCGCAAACAGTTCAATATCGGCAAAAGTCGCACCGCCGGTGGAGAATCCGGTGGAAGTCTTGATATAATCGGCACCTGCGCGCGTTACGATCTCACACATTTTGATCTTCTCTTCGTCTGTCAGCAGACAGGTTTCGATGATTACTTTCAGGACTTTCTCCCCACATACTTCTTTTAAGGTGCGGATCTCGTTTTCGATCGCATCGATTTTTTGCTTTTCAGCCATCCGATGTTGATGACCATATCGATCTCATCGGCACCGTTTTCCAGCGCATCTTTTGTTTCAAATGCTTTGGTAGCTGTGGTCATATAGCCGTTCGGAAATCCGATAACGGTACAGATGGCTACTTTTCCCTGTACATACTCGCTCGCCTGTTTTATATAGCTTGGCGGAATACACACGGATGCGGTCTGGTATTTTGCACCGTCATCACAGATCTGACGGATTTCTTCCCAGGTGGCTCCCTGTAATAACAGGGTATGGTCTACATGTTTTAAGATCTCATTTGTCTGCATAACTTATTCTTCCTCTCTGAATCCAGAATGAAATTATTTGTTCTGGTCTGCTTTGATCATGTTACGGATTGCCTGTACGGCTACCTGGATCGCTTTTTCGGTATCGTGTACCACCGGGTTTTCCAGTCCCAGTTTTTCTCTTTCCTGATTGGCTACGACCAGGAAACAGGAGCCAGCGCGGACTCTCAGGTGGCTTGCCACGATAAAGAGTGCTGCGGATTCCATCTCGGAAGCGAGGCAGCCCATGCGTTTCCATGCCTCCCATTTGTTCATCAGTTCGTAGCTGACCGGTTTTGTCTCCGGCTCATGCTGACCGTAAAAAGCGTCTTTGCACTGTACCACACCGGTATGATACTGGCAGCCTTCTGCTTTTGCAGCTTCCACCAGTGCATTGGTCACGGACAGATCTGCCACTGCCGGGAACTCGATCGGTGCGTACTCTTTGCTGGTTCCTTCCATACGGATCGCTCCGGTGGCAACGATCACATCACCGCTCTTTACTTCTGTCTGCATCCGCCACACGTACCGATACGGACCAGTTCCAATTGACGCAGTTGGGGCTTTTCCTCTCTCGTCTGGAAGTCGATGTTAGCGAGTGCGTCCAATTCGTTCATAACAATATCAATGTTATCGCAACCGATACCAGTGGAAACAACGGTGATTCGTTTACCTTTATAAGTACCTGTAATTGTCTTGAATTCGCGGCTCTCCACTTCACATTCTTTATTCTCGAAATGTGAAGCAACCAATGCTACCCGGCCGGGGTCACCTACGAGGATTACTTTATCTGCCAGCCATTCAGGCTTTACGTGTAAATGGAACACGGAACCGTCTTCGTTAATAATAAGTTCTGAAGATGCAAAATACTTTTTCATGTTACGAGGTATTATAAGTTCGTTTATATAGGTAACTTTACCGGTTTATTTGCTTAATGGCTGGTTGGATGTACCGGTTACCGGTTTGGCAATGTTCTCGCGCATCGAAGTGTCGGCCTCGATGTTTTTCATCCGGTAATAATCCATTATGCCCAGATTGCCGCTGCGGAAAGCTTCTGCCATAGCCTTAGGCACTTCAGCTTCGGCTTCGATAACTTTAGCGCGTGCTTCCTGTGCTTTGGCTTTCATTTCCTGCTCGCTGGCAACGGCCATGGCACGGCGCTCTTCGGCTTTTGCTTGAGCGATATTTTTGTCCGCATTTGCTTGGCTATCTGTAAAGCTGCACCGATGTTCTTGCCTATGTCGATGTCGGCAATATCAATAGACAGGATCTCAAAAGCCGTACCGGCATCCAATCCTTTGCGAAGCACTAATTTGGAAATGGAGTCGGGATTTTCCAAAACCGATTTATGGTTTTCGGAAGAACCGATAGACGATACGATACCTTCGCCTACACGGGCAAGGATTGTATCTTCTCCAGCACCACCTACCAACTGACGGATATTGGCACGTACGGTTACACGGGCTTTGGCAATCAACTGGATACCGTCTTTTGCCACGGCTGTGACGGGCGGGGTATCAATCACCTTTGGGTTTACTGACATTTGGACTGCCTCAAATACATCGCGTCCGGCAAGGTCAATGGCGGTGGCCATTTGAAAAGGCAATTCGATGTTGGCTTTCGAAGCGGATACCAAAGCATGCACTACTTTCTCAACGTGTCCGCCCGCCAGATAGTGTGCCTCCAGTTCATCGCGGGTGATGTTGCTCAAGCCGGCTTTATGTGCTTCAATCAGGCCAGGCACAATAATATAGGGCGGCACATTACGAATACGCATCAGAAATAGTTGAACCAGTGATATGTTGACTCCTGAAACTTTGGCAGACAGCCATAGGAAAAACGGTACATAGTGGAAAAACAGTACCAGGAAAATGATACCGCCTATGATAGTGAAGGCAGTGAGATACATCGTGCTTGGATCCATGATTTTAGTTATTAATGATTACTTATTTAATGATTTGCAATTTACGGTTTGTTTTTCTCCACAAGTATCACTCCGTCTGTAATGCGGTTTACTATAATGGGAGTTTTCTCATTCAGAAAACCGTCTGTGGATTTTACTTCTACGATATCACCATTTATTTCGGCATACCCAATGAGGGCAAGACGGGTAGTGGTAATGCCGGTATCGCCAATTTTTACTTTCTCTTCGGCACTACGGTCTACTTTTGAAGTGATGTTTTTCTTCAAAGCTATCTTATCCAGGGTTTTGGAATGCATGAACCACACTAATGAACCAACGCAGGTGATGACGGATATGGCAAGTGTGATGAATCCGGCTGTTGCTCCTAAATTGGCAAAAGCGTAGTAGTTGGCATAAATGATGCAACCACCTGCCAAAAATCCGGCAATGCTGATGCCTGGTATGATGAATAGCTCTACGAGGAACAGTATAACTGCTGCAACGACTAAAATTGCGATGATGAATATGTCCATAACTGTTCTATTTAATGGTTTGCTTTTCTAATTTCCGCACTTGGATAGCAGTACGGTCTACTTCGTTTGCCAACTGTAGCACTCGTTTTTCCAAATCGAGTATAGCTGGAGCCATTTTGCTTCTTTCGTTCTGGTTGGCACGCGAATATTGGGTGCGCATATTTTCCAGTTTATTTTGTTGCTGGTTATAGCTTTCTTTCAGTTGGAGATAGTTCCTGAATTGCGCTTTTGCTTGCGGAGAGCGGAAATCGGCAGCATAATGATAGATATTCCTGTCATCAATTACAAACTCAAATTCGTGTCGTTTCTTTATTTCCGTTTTTTCCTGCATCGTTTCCTGCAGGCGTTTCCTTGCATCGGCTACCAGGCTTTCATTCGTCCAGGTATCTCTGATGGAATGGAGTTGGGCAAGCTTTATCAGTTTGTTTTTATCCATGCTTTCATAGTTGTATACTTGTTTGGATGAGGCAGGAATGAATACATATACACATACTTTGCCTTCCGGCTGATAACGATCTGATGCAAACCAGCCGAGGTTGTTGAATTCGTCTATAACGTACATATAATCATTATAAGGCGAATTGAAAGGCATGCCTACATTTTCCGGGGTCAGATAAGTGTCTGTGTTTGTATTGTAGCGTGTTACGAAAATATCGTATCCACCCATTGATGCAGGACCGTCTGCTGCATAATAGATAGTGATGCCATCAGCCAATACGTATGGATAACTGGCATTCATGGACTCGTTGATACTGCCGGGGAGCATATTGCCTTTGCCCCATTCGTTCATCATTTTATTGCGCGATAAGATGTTGAGCGTACTGTCTTTCTGTAACTCGCTATAATAGATTTTATTCCCTAACTCCGTTTCATATACAGTGCCGCCTTTGCTATTGGAATTTTCAAAGTAGGTATCGTACATGAACAATTTCCCGGATTCAGGACTGATTTTGTACGCTTCGAGAAAATCTTTCTTGTCTACGACAAAACTGTCGATGAAGCACACTTCTTCTACGCCTTTCAGCAGACGGAGGTTGGCTTTGCTCTTTTCCAGAAGTTTTTTGGCTTCAGCGGTCGAACGTCTTCTTTTTGTCAGTTCTGCAATATAGTCTTCGTAAGTGCCGACGGCATCTTCAAATCGGTAAACGGCATTATAAGCCTGTGCCAAATAGAGTTGTCCGCTGGTGACCCGGCGTTTTACGGCTGTTTCCAGATACTTTATAGCTTCTTCCGCTTCTCCCGTATTCAGACAACATACGCCATACCACAAATTATAATTCCCGTTATTAGGTTGTGATTTTACAAATTTCTTAAAAACGGGCTTTGCCTGTTCGTATTGTCCTTTTTCATAGAGTATTTTTGCTTGGGCAAGGGTTTGTGCTGAAGCATGTATTCCAAAGAAGCCAAACAAGAAAAGCAGTATATATTTATTCTTCATACTAAAAAATCTTTTTTAATGAGTTCAAAAATACGAATTAATCCGGAATAAAGCTCTTTTCCGTAATTCTATTATGTTAATTCTTCTTTAAATGATTCTTTTCAGTTACTTTTGCAGCCAATTTTCAACTGATTTTTATGGCACTATTTACAGAGGAAGAGAAGACATTACGGCGTATAGAGAAACGCTTTGCCAAAGGAGTGGTGGAGTACGGACTGATAGAAGAGGGCGATAAAATCCTTATCGGACTTTCCGGCGGCAAGGACTCTTTGGCGTTGGTGGAACTGTTGGCGCGCCGTTCCCGGATTCTGAAGCCACGGTTTTCGGTGGTTGCTGCCCATGTGGTAATGAGAAACATCCCTTATCAGAGCGATACGGATTACCTCAGAAGCTATGTGGAGTCGCAGGGAGTGCCTTTCGTGCTGTACGAAACGGAGTTCGATGCGAGTACGGATACCCGCAAGTCTCCTTGTTTCCTGTGTTCGTGGAACCGGCGCAAGGCTTTGTTCACTGTGGCAAAGGAACAGGGGTGTAACAAAATAGCCTTGGGGCATCACATGGATGATATTCTGGAAACGCTGCTGATGAATATTACGTATCAGGGGGCGTTCGGTTCGATGCCACCGCGGCTGGTAATGAAGAAGTTCGACATGACGATTATTCGCCCGATGTGTCTTGTGCACGAATCAGATTTGGCGGAATTGGCGGCGATAAGAAACTATCGGAAGCAGGTGAAGAATTGTCCTTACGAGTCGCAGTCGAGCCGGAGCGTGATGAAAGGTATCCTGCATCGTCTGGAAGAGATGAATCCCGAAGCCCGGTACAGTTTGTGGGGGAGCATGAGCAATGTGCAGGAAGAGTTGCTGCCCCGGAAGAATGAAGGCGGGATAAGCTGCTGACAAGTAATTTCTAATCACTAATCATTATATGAAAGCTTTTTACACCATTTTACTTTTAATTGTATCCAATGTCTTCATGACGTTTGCCTGGTACGGGCATTTGAAGTTGCAGGAGATGAAAGTTATCTCCAACTGGCCTCTCTATGCCGTTATTTTGTTCTCGTGGATGATAGCGTTGGCGGAGTATTCATTTCAGATTCCTGCCAATCGCATCGGGTTCATAGGCAATGGCGGTCCTTTTTCGTTGATGCAGCTTAAGGTTATCCAGGAAGTAGTGACGCTCATCATCTTTACAATATTCACTACCATACTGTTTAAAGGAGAATCTCTGCATTGGAATCATTTTGCAGCTTTCGTTTGTCTGGTACTGGCGGTATATTTTGTCTTTTATAAATAGGATGAATGTGATGTCTAACGGTTGGAACCGGCAGTTTTATCAGGGGAAACTTTTGTTTTTGCCGCCTGAACTAAAAGTTTTATGCTGATAACTAATGCGTTGGCTATTGTTTGGCTGTTGAATAAACAAGTAGGTGTACTTTCTCTTATTTCGGAGCTGTTGAACTGCTCAGCCGAAATCTGGACGATACAGAACGACACAGCGTGTGACAGCTACTTGTAAGGATTTTTATCTGTCATACTTATCTGTCACGCTATAGTCTATTGTATGATAGCTTATTATCTTATTTTTGTGATAGCGTGACAGATGTTTTTCAAAATAAAACTTCGCGGAGGATGAAAACCGGGACGAATCGCTATTTTACCGTCATATATTTATCCATTCCTTTCGTGTAGAACATCCGGAGTTCCCCTTTTTCGTCCGCATATATGAAGCATGCATCGAGGTCGGGGTGTGAATCGGCAAAGCGTTCGGCTTCTTCCAGGCCCATGACCATGAAAGCGGTGGCATAGGCATCTGCACTCATGCAGTCGCGGGCAATCACTGTGGCCGACAGGATACTGTGCTGCACCGGATAGCCTGTGCGCGGGTCTATAGTATGGGCATATTTTTTGCCCTCTTTGTAGTAATAGTTTCGGTAATTTCCCGAAGTGGCTATGCCCACATCGGTAACTTGCAGTATGGTCTGCAATTCCTGGTTTACGGCGAGCGAGTCGTCTATCGGCTTGTTGATTCCGATGCGCCATAAACTTTTTTTCGGGTTTTCTCCGCGCACCACCACTTCGCCGCCTATATCTACCATGAAATTGCCGATGCCTTTCTTTTCCAGCAATTGCGCAATGACATCTACTGCATAGCCTTTGGCTACGGCGCTGCACGAAAGCATGATGCGGGAATCCTGTTTGATAACTTTTCCGTCGGCGGATAACGATACTTTCGGATAGCCTGTGATGTCCAGCAAGCTGTCTATCATAGCAGAGTCGGGAAATGCGCCTTTCTTAAATCCGAATCCCCATGCGTTGGCAAGCGGGGCTACCGTAATGTCAAAAGCACCTTGGGTCTCCCGGGAGATTTCCATGCTGCGGCGGAATACGTTGGTGAAGAAAGTATCGGGAATGATTTCTTCGTTCCGGTTGATGCGCGTAATCGTTGCCGTATCGTTAAACGGAGATAGAGATCCGTCAAACCGTTTAAGCTCAGCTTCTATCTCGGCTTTCAAATTGCTGTCGTACTGATAGGTTATGTTATAGACCGTTCCGAATATCAGTCCGCTGACAGTTTGATAAGGAACAGCGCGGTTGTGGCGTGCAAGTATTCCGATAGTGCCGAGGGCAAGCAGGGCAACCCATAAAAAATTACGTTGTGCTTTCTTCTCCATAATGTATGATGCTGTATAAATAAATTAAGCGATCTTCTTTTTTATCCTTCTATCAGACTGCCTTTTATCGGACAGCCTGCCGTTTCTTCGTTTTTCACTCTTTATTTAAAAGAACAAGTGCTCTATCAATATCTTCGTTCCGATAACGATGAGGATAATGCCGCCCCACAGTTCGGAACGCAGCTTGCGGGCGATGCCGCATCCGCACCGGATGCCGAACATCAATCCTGCCAGTGATAAGGCAAACGACACAAATCCTATGATGCCGATAGGGGGCAGAATGGATGCAAAGTTGCAAACTCCCAGAAAAGCGAACGAAACACCTACCGCCAAGGCATCGATGCTGGTGGCTACCGCCAATGCCGCTACTACTTTCAGCTTGGTAGGATCGAACTCGTGCCGGCAATCTTCATCCTTGAAAGATTCCATAATCATACGTCCACCCAGAAAAGCTAAAATGGCAAAAGCTATCCAATGGTCTATACTTTCAATGAGATGGCTGAAAAAACTGGCGCCTATCCAGCCAAGCAATGGCATGAGTGCCTGAAAAAAGCCGAAAGCCAATGCCATTATCAGCATCGGGCGCAATTGAACACGTTTTAATATAATGCCGCTGGCTATGGATACAGCGAAACAGTCCATAGCAAGCCCTATGGCAAGCAACCAGATTTCTAATCCTGTCATTATCTCTTAGAATGGTAGTTTATAAGTTATTGTATAGGTAACCCCGGTTGTGTTTCCGTTGTACTTCCCGTAGCCCGGTACGTACCATGGATCACCATGCTCGGCAACGGAAGAACTCATACGGAATTTGAAACGTAACGCCCAACCCATATACAGGTTTTTCCATACATGCGCCCGTATGCCGACACAAAATTCGGCCCATTGCATCGAGCCTTTCATTCCTTTATAATTAAAAGGCAGGCTGTTTCCCCAAATGCCGTCTACCAAATTCGGATTACCCAAACTTCCCCCGTATTCAGGGTCGTTGATGCCTAACGCTTCTACATCATATTTAAAGCTCGTTGCCGCATAGCGCAGGCCAACGAGTATCATATGTCCGTGCTTTTTGTTATAAAGCGCATTATAGTCCATACCGATACGGAAATAGGGAGCACCGGTTTTATAATGTATTCCTTTGTCGCTCCAAGTATCAGTATTGCCATATCCTAATTCTACAATCGGGAAAAAGCGATTTTTAAGATTGACATCGACGGCTACCTCACTGCTGAAAAAGTCACTCCCGAACAGTTTGCTTCCGGGTCCCCATAAATCTACACTGACAGAAATACCATTGTACAGCGGATAGTGCACTTCCTTCTTTGGCCTCTTTTTTTCTCCTTTTTGGGCGGAGTGTTTAGACCGGCGGGGCAGAAATGTCACTGTTTTGTGACCTGTAATGGAAGAGACAGCAGCAAACAGAACGCTAGACTAATAGAATAGTTTTAAGATTTTTCTGCTCCATAAATTCCGGCTTCGTTTATTTGCAACGCGAATAGAATTCAAGACTGTGGCGACTGTATCGGACATCTGTTATGGCTTGTTTCATTTGATAACCGCAATCCATTGACAAGAAGTAAGGTGTGTTGGTTTGGTGAATAACAAGCGTATCTGTCAATGTCTTGCTGTAATGAAACACGAGTACGGTGGAGTCGGCGGTATATCTCAGTGGCAACGAGAGATCGTGCACTTTTTTTTGATTGTTGATGATGACGGAATCCGTGCCAAAGGCAGTAACCGTCAAAGAGTCTAAGGTATCATTGGATACCACTTTGGTGTCAGGATCCAATGTATATAGGTAACATTGCATCATGGCTCGCGTTGTCATTGAACAGTCCGCTTCTTCCGAACAGGATATTGCTATACTGAAAACAGGGAAAAGAACAGCCCCGAACATTATAAATCTGACTAATGTTTTCATGGTTAAATCATTTTCTCAATTTGGTACTTATTGCGTTCTGGTGCATTGCGGGATATCAACTCTCCGAGAAAACCTGCCACAAATAACTGCGTGCCGATAATCATGGATGTCAGTGACAGGTAGAAATAGGGAGAATCTGTCACAAGGCGGTAGGGCATCCCTTGATTCATGTAATACAGCTTGCTGGCGCCGACAATAATGACGGCAACGAATCCGACGAAGAACATCAGAGAACCCAATATGCCAAAGAAGTGCATAGGCTTGATGCCGAAGGTGGAAAGGAACCAGAGGGATATCAAGTCCAGGTATCCGTTGAAGAAACGATTCCACCCGCCGAATTTTGTCTTGCCAAATTTCCGTGCCTGATGGTGTACGACTTTCTCGCCAATCTTCTTGAAACCGGCATTCTTTGCCAGATAGGGGATATAGCGATGCATTTCGCCGTACACTTCTATGTTTTTTATAACATCTTTGCGATAGGCTTTCAAGCCGCAATTGAAATCGTGCAGGTTCTTTATGCCGGAAACCTTGCGTGCCGTAGCGTTGAACAGTTTTGTCGGTATGGTCTTTGACAGCGGATCGTATCTTTTTTGCTTCCAGCCGGACACCAGATCGTAGCCATCTTCCGTAATCATGCGGTATAGTTCCGGTATTTCGTCAGGACTGTCTTGCAGGTCGGCGTCCATTGTAATCACAACATCGCCCTGGGCCTGTTCAAAACCGCAATAGAGAGCCGGTGATTTGCCATAATTGCGACGGAACTTTATTCCGCGCACTTTATCAGATTTTGTTTGTAATTGCTCTATTATTTGCCAGGAACGGTCGGTACTTCCGTCGTTAACGAAAATAACTTCATAAGAAAAGTCATGGGCTTTCATTACCCGTTCAATCCATGCAAACAATTCCGGAAGAGACTCCTCTTCATTATATAAAGGAACGACAACTGAAATATCCATTTGCTTATTTACGATTTTACTATATTATACTATACCTGATTTATTTGAAATTTGTCTGTTCTTGTCATTCCTTTTACGCCTCATTACAAATAAGGCGGTAGGAAGCGCGAGCAATGAACCGCAAAATACATTCCATGACACCAGTTGCATGGTGATATCTATGGGAGTGAGCGATTTCACAGTCTCCAATGTTTCTTGAAACATGTTTGTATAGGCTTCTATGTCCGGTACACCGCTTTTGTTTAAGATATCAATTTGAGATTCGTAGGCATTGATAACGAAACCATGATCGATGAAACGGAAATAAATGTAGTGTGCCACTGCCGTCAGCAATGCGGCAAACATATACATGAATACTGTGAATATCCATGCATGCAAGAAGCTGATACTGCCGCTGCATACAGTATTACGATACATTCGTACATAATAATAGCCCATGAAAGGGACACATAACGTGAGCCCTACGAAAAGGAAAGATAAAAACGGAATTGTCAATCCTAAAGGGAAGAGGATGAATTTTAAAATCCAATATCCTCCCAAATAGGTGCCGAACAACATTGCATATTGCATGTAACCTTTATTTTCTGCCATTTTTCTTAGAAATATGGCGCAAAGTTATAAATAATATTGGTTGTAGACCCTGTATTCTTGTTAAAGTTGAAAAAAGTTAGGGGAAGGTATTGCAGATTTAAAATTTTTATCTACCTTTGCACTCGCAAAACGGGTAAGTCCTATACGGCCAGCTCCCTTCGAATCCTCCAGGGCTTGATCGCAGCAAAGGTAGTTGGTTGTAGCGGCGCGATGTAGATAGCTTACCCACCCGCCTCTTTAGCTCAGTTGGCCAGAGCACGTGATTTGTAATCTCGGGGTCGTTGGTTCGAATCCGACAAGAGGCTCAAAAAAAGAGATATATCGGGATATTCAGTAAATGTCCCTAAAAAATAAGATGGCATATGAAGATGATAGGGCATGACCACTTCATATGCCGTTCTTATTGCCATTTTTCGGTGCTTTCTCACATAATTCTATCCGACAGGACAT
>ENA-OQKR01000598-OQKR01000598.1-human-gut-metagenome-genome-assembly--contig:-NODE-598-length-14008-cov-4.371371_pt1 | contig 14008 bp, 12 predicted proteins | sample MGYA00242803_ERZ504806 | MGnify/ENA primary metagenome ERZ504806 (study PRJEB26092, sample SAMD00036399) | human gut metagenome | host: Homo sapiens | study: EMG produced TPA metagenomics assembly of...
TCCTTTGATTTTGAGTTTGGCTTGCGACACCATTCTCATTCTATCACAGGAGGCTTTATTTTGTTATCCTCACCACTTCCGACTACTCTATTCTCCCCAGCATAGCTGGGGGATTAGACTTTTCATTTAAGAGTTAAGTAAAAGGGGCTGTCGCACTAAGTTGATATGCTCTCTTCCAGGAATCCTCTTTATAATTTTTCAAAACCACTAATTTGGTGGTATACTTTAATCATCAAAAGAACATCAATGAATACAGGAGGTAAAGATTATGTTTAGTGGAACACATTATGGAATCAAAGTTGATATGGGTTGTTAAAGGATGACGTCGATGGGTTGAAACAAGTAGTTGATTTTTTAAATAAAGATAACATCAAATTTGTTTTACTTCCAGTCGCAAATCAAAGATTCAAGATCGATGTAGATCGAGTAGGAGGCGGCTTTCGCCGCCGACCTCTCACACCACCGGACATGCGGTTCCGCATCCGGCGGTTCAGTTAACTTAACATCTTGTTTGACAAAAATATTCCTCTGCTGAGAGTAACCCGAACTTTTTCAGACGTGCATTTGACATTGCATAGCAAATAGTTTCTGTACGACAAACCCGAGCATATCCATGGAACCCTGCCGCACTTTTTGCATTCTTTTTACTAACACCCAGTTTTACCAGATTTTTATATCTGGTTTTAGGATTTTTCCAATGTTTCCATATGCACATTCTGAACCTGTACCTAATAACCGTATCGAGTCTTCGGGTTGCTGTAAGAATTGAGCCAATTTTAAAGTAATTGATCCAGCCTCTTACCACTTCCGCTATCTTTTGGGCTTTATATGAGTTACTTACACCCCACTTGCGGCTCGTTAATTTTCTGACTTTCTTCATTACCTTATCCAATGACTTTTTAGGGACTTTTATCTTATATTTCTTTTCTTGAAACTGATAATAGAAGGCAAATCCCAGATATTGTATTTCTGTGGGTCTCCCTATTTTACTTTTGCCCCTGTTCACTTTCAGCCGCAGAACATTTTCAACATACTTCGTGACCGATTCCATTACCCTTGCCGCAGCTTTTTCGCTTTTGACAAAAATAATACAGTCATCTGCATATCGTGCAAATTTAAGTCCTCGGCTTTCAAGTTCCCAATCCAATTCATTGAGCAGTATGTTAGCGAGAAGTGGTGAAATATTTCCCCCTTGTGGGGTTCCGATTTCTGTTTCTTCTATCTGTTCTCCAACCATAACTCCACTTACTAGAAATTTTCGGATTAGCGAAAGTATTTTTCCATCCTTAATCTCTTTGTTCAAAACAGATATTAACTTGTCGTGTTCTACCGTATCAAAAAACTTTTCCAAGTCAATATCCACGACCCAGTTATATCCTTCATTCATGTATTCAACTGCTTTTAATACTGCCTTCTGTGCACTTTTTCCGGGTCTGAATCCATAGCTGTTCTCATGAAATTTTCTTTCATATATAGGTGTTAATACCTGTGCAGCTGCTTGTTGTACCATGCGATCTGTGACAGTTGGAATACCAAGTTTTCGTTTGCTTCCGTCTGCTTTAGGGATTTCCACTCTCTTTACTGGCATTGGTTTGTATGACTGATTTCTTATACTCTCTCTGAGTTGCTGGCCATTTACTTTCAAATGAGAAAGCAAATCGGCACATTCCATTCCGTCTATTCCTGCCGCACCTTTATTCTTTTTCACCTGTTTGTAGGCACGATTCATGTTTTCATTTGACAGAATGCGTTCTATAAATATTCCTTGTTCCTCCATGCACTGTTTCCTTTCCTTTTCGTGAGTTTCCGACCACTTAGTACTTGTGGTACTCCTCTCGGCATGTGTTTCGTCTAAAACTCTCAATTAGGACGTACTCCAGATGATTAACTGTTCTGTCCTTTGCTCCATCCGGTTTCCCGGACTTCTTCGCTGTCGGGTAAGGGACAAACCTTACGGTTATTCCCTCCCCAAAGAACGGAACGTGCGACTTTCACCGCATTCCGCTCACGTATCTATAACGCATAATATCCCATTTGCGCGGCTCGATTGGAATTCATAGCTCTTTTTCGGTTCAGACGGTGCCTTTTTGCTCGGCATTCAAAGTATTCCCTGTCAAGAAATGGATTCTTGTTTAAAGATATTTGCCCTTTTCGCACAATTGGCATATCCATCATCAGAAATAGGATGTTTTTGTCCGACATAAATGTCCACTTTCTGCCTTTATGCTCTTTCCAGTATTTGTTAACTATCCAGTGCTTGTTTTTGTTTGGGTGTCTGCGTTTGGACCATCTCCACAACATTTCCCATATGCGATGATCCAACGTATGAAAGCACTTCTTAGCACATGATGAGTGATGATAATTTGCCCATCCTACTGTCACCTCATTTATTTTCTTTATGAGTATTTCCTGTGTGGCTGTCTGGTTTTCTTTTATTATTTCACTGATTTTTCTCGTAATTTTCTTCATAGATTTATGTGACGGCTTGATAATCAGTTTTCCTTTAAATTTACGAAAGTTCCAACCCAGAAAGTCGAATCCATCATTAATGTGAGTAATGACCGTTTTCTCTTCTGACAGTCTCAGTCCTCTTTCTTCAAGAAATCTTTCTATCATTGGTTTGATTTCTTTCAGTGTTTCTTTGTCAGATGCTGTAACGATAAAGTCGTCAGCAAATCTCACCACATGTACTTTATGCGCATTGTACTTCACACTAAATGTCCTTTTAACTTTGCTTCTCCAGTATACATCCAGTATCATGGGTTCTAATCCATCAAGTACCATGTTTGCATAAGTTGGCGAGATAACTCCTCCCTGTGGAGAGCCTTCTATAGTCGGATATAACTTTCCCTTTTCTACATATCCACAACGCATGAACTCTTTCATAATTCTTTTGTTTCCGGGAATGTTATCCATCATCCACCGATGGCTGATTTTATCAAAGCAGCTTTTTATATCCCCTTCCAGAATCCATTGTGGAGAATCCTTTCTGCTAAGTACACTAAACGCATACTCACGTGCATCTTCAGGACTTCTGTATTTCCGAAATCCAAAGGAGATCCTGTCGGCAGTTGTTTCTGCCACTGGTTCCAGCGCAAGAAGTTGTAATGCCTGCATAGCCCGGTCTCTCATAGTAGGTATTCCCAAAGGACGCTTTTCTTTCTTGCCAAACTTTTCGATATATACCCTTTTCAATGGTTTTGCATGATATGTCTGGCAGTCCAGGCTCCTTACTGCGTTTACTTTTTCTTTATCAGATTTCCAAAATTCTCCATCTATACCTGGAGTTTTCTTTCCTCTGTTGCTAACCACTCGTTTAACAGCCAGAGCCTTCGCGTAAAATGAATTAGTTATTAAATACTGTAATCTCTTAACCAATCTCAGCTTTTGTTCTAATGTTGCCTTTACAATTCGAATCTGTAGCCTGTTAACTTGTTCTTCTGCTTTCTTCCAATCTATCTGGTTCCATTGAAGTTTCATGTCTGTATTGTCCTCACAAATGTGCCATTGAACTTGATACATTCACAGTTTCCAGTTTCTTCATGTAATTGATACGCGTTGGAAGTCTGCTTCCTTTCGGACAGGGCAAATCTTGAACCCTTATTTCATGCATTACACATGAACTTTCGCTTTTTCCAACATCCTCTGCCTTCTGTGCATTGTGCTTTTCTTACGATTAGCCTACCTTTTCCCAGGAGCACATAAGGTTTACCTTGTTTCGTCATTTAAATAATCTTGATATGTTTAGGTTCTGCCTATAGACCGGGAGTTCTCTGTCCGTTTGGCATGATACCATAGTAATTATCATGTCCCTGACTCCGTACTATTTTAGTCAAGGTGTATCAACCACTTTCACCTTTTACACGAGTGACGACCCTTACGACAGTTCACATATGTTAACCTTGCATATCTTTTCCTTGCAATAGGACAGATGTGGTTTCTGTCTTTCTCACGTTGTCCCGCTGCTCCGCACCTTTCATTACTTACTGGGCACTATGCGGTAGAAATACTACAAACGGATGTAGTAGTGAATTTATCACAATTTAAATGACGACTTGCAAGTCGCACACTATGACATCTGCTGACTTCCTATGATTCGTTGTTACTATGGCTGATGAAACCACTCATAGGATCTCCCCGGTTAAAATACGCTATCTTTCTCATCACCTATCCGCCATGTCTACTACCAGTCCTCTGTTAGCTATTGGACTTCAACTTGTTCAGCAGTCTTATCCGAACTGTAAGCCTTATACATGATTTCTGTCCGTCGGACCAATGGTTTGCCTCAGGCTTCCTTCAGATTCCACCTCACGATGGACACCCTTGCCTTGTTGGCTATGTGCTTCCCGCTAACAGGCGCACTTAGGACTTTCACCTTTAAGAATAACGTTCGCGCCGGGCGAACTGACATCCTCCCCCGCCTACAGAGGCGGGGGCTTCCTTTCGCAAAAAGCGAACCGTCGGTTCTCGTTCGATGACACCACTGTGTCAAGCATAAGCGAGCTATCCCCGTGTGCCCCACGGTTTTTTCTATATTCCTGTCACTGCAGGCTGTACATAAGACGCATACCCTCATTCCGGATATTGACTGCAGCATTGACATCCCTGTCATGGTGTGTACCGCATTTCGGACAGATCCATGCACGGATTCGCAGATCCTTCGTTTCGGTATTCTTATACCCGCATACACTGCACAGCTGGCTGCTTGCAAAGAAACGGCCTACTTTCACCAGCTGTTTTCCCTGTTCTTCCATTTTGTACTTCAGGAAATTCACAAATATCCCCCAGCCGTTATCCAAAACGGATTTGCCAAAGTGCAGCGCCTGTGACATTGCTTTCATATCGAGATCTTCTATACAGACGCAATCATACGCATCTGCAATCTTTCGCGATTGTTTGTGTAAAAAATCTCTGCGCTGGGCCGCTACTTTCTCATGCATTCTGGCAACCCGGATCCGCTGCTTTCCACGGTTTTTGGAACCTTTCTGCATTTTTGAGAGCTTTCGTTGTTCTCTCTTTAATTTCTGTTCCGCTTTTCTGTAATATCCCGGATATTCCGGTTCTCTGCCTTCACTGTCCCTGTACAGTTCCTGCATGGAAAAATCCAAACCAAGAAATTGATGCATGGGCTGTTTTTGTACTTGGTTTTCGTACTCGAACAGAACGCTTGCATAATAGTCCCCGCCCGGATTTTGACTGATGGTGACCGATTTGATCCGGTAATCTTCCGGTATCGCTCTGTGCTGTTTGACCTTCACATACCCTGCTTTTGGAAGCTTCAGGTGCCCATTTTCAAGGGCTACCGTGCCCTTCTGGTTATTCGTTGTATAAGAAGCGCGGGTTTTATGTCTGGATTTGAATTTCGGAAATCCAACTTTCGGATCCCGGAAGAAGTTATTATATGCCTTTTGCAGATTCATCTGTGCATTTGCAAGGGCTAGACTGTCAACCTCTTTCAGCCACGGAAATTCTTTTTTGTACTGCGCCGGGGTATTGTTCCGTTTCTTTTTCGTTTTCTCGTAATATTTGATTTTATCATCCAGCATTTTATTATAGATGAACCGTACACAGCCAAACGTTTTGGCAAACAGTGTTTTTTGTTCCCTGTTCGGATATATCCTGAATTTATATGCTTTGTTTGCCATAAGACCTGCCCCTTTTGCGGCTTTTTTCTCCCTGTGACTCAATATATTTTCTGATGACTTCTATTGGTGCGCCGCCTGTTGTAAGCAGGCAGAAACTCTGGCTCCAGAAACATTCTTTCCACAGTTTCTGCCGTATCTGCGGAAATTCTTTTTTCAGGAGTCTGCTGCTTGCACTTTTATATGCATTTATGAATTTGCTGATTTCTGAATTTGGGTGCGCCCGAAATAAAATCTGGACATGATCTTTATCATAATTCCATTCCTGCAACATAATGTTATACTTCGGTGCAATATACACAAAGATTTCCTTTGAACGTTCGGAAACCGTTTCATCAAAGACCTGCCTGCGGTATTTGACAACAAGGACAAGATGGTAATACAGCAAAAATACCGAATGTGCATTATTGTCTAATTCCATATATGTTCAGCCTTTCTTTTTTTCTTCGACTGATTTTATTATAACGCTTCTTATCCTGTATTTCAATATTTTATGACGGACGCAATTCATCCCCCACTTTAGAAGTCGGGGACTTCTTGCTGAGCATAGTTAAAAACTGAAAATGATACCTTCTATATTGTTTGCGATGAAAAAAAGCGTATATCTGGTTACAGAACAACTTCCCATTGATATGGATTTAGCGCTCATTATTGATGACACGATAAATCAGTATAAGCATAAAACTCCTATGCCACTCAAGTCAAAGTTTAAAAAAATTTTTGATGATGCCTGGGAAAGGCTCATTTGATGCAAATGGAAGATCTGCCGGCTGAAGAAAAATATGCTTTCTCTCTCTTTTACAAAAAGGCAAACGACACCATGACAGATGAAGAGAAAGAAAAAGATGAGTGGAGTTGGGATGATGAAGATCCTGTTGCTGATAAAGCAGACTTTTTGTACAGCTATAAACTCGCTGCTGACGTATTACAAAAAAAACGGTTATAGCTATGAATACGTAAAATTCGTTGCCGAATTAGACCATCACGATGTGCCAACTTTTAAAAACGATCTTGAGTGGTTGTATGACGGATTCTTTTGGCGGAGCACAATGGCAAAGTATATGTAATATCAAATGAGGAAGAAAAAATGGAAATAAGAGAGATGCTTTCTGAATCAAGAGCTGAATTCTCCAGGCAGTATAATATTCCTGTGCGAACTTTGGAAAACTGGGAATCCGGTAAGAGCAGCTGTCCTGAATATGTTCGTCAGCTTCTTGAAAAAGCTGTAAGGGAAGATGTGATGTCACAATAAAAATATCTAAATAGGGTGTACGTTTTTATACATTGTCAAATGGACAATAAAATGTTAAAATAAAGTCAGAGATTCAATTATTGAACAAAATGTAGACCATATCTAAGAAGTTATTTGTACAAAGAGGAAAAAATGAGTAAAGGTAAGAATATTGCTTATGTAAGAGTATCAACGGTTGAACAAAATGAAGCCAGGCAACGAGAGGCACTGGGAAAATATAATATTGATAAGTGGTTTATTGAGAAGGCATCCGGTAAAACGATGAAAAGACCTAAACTTCAGGAAATGCTGGGGTTCATTCGTGAAGATGATGTCGTATATGTGGAAGAATTTTCCAGACTCGGCCGGACTGCATATGATCTCTTAAGTATCGTGAAAAGAATCGAGAATACTGGAGCAAAGTTCGTAAGTCTCAAAGAAAACTTTGATACATCGACACCGACAGGACGTTTGCAGCTCACCATGATGGCAGCCATTGCAGAGTTTGAGCGAGAAATGATTCTGGAACGGCAGCGGGAAGGAATAGCCATTGCCAAAAAAGAAGGACGCTACAAAGGAAGAAACAAAATCGTTGTTCCTGGAATCGAAGAATACTATAATCGTTATATGACCCGACAGGCAACGAAAACGCAGATTGCAAAAGAATTGAAAATAAGTAGATGTACGCTTGACCGCTTGTTCCGAGAATATAAAATAAGTCAATGAAGAAATGGAGGCGCAATTTATGTATGAAAAAAATATTAATATTATTATGGGAAACCAAATCGCCACTTCATATGTTCGGAAAAGGGATTGTTATAATCAATTGAAAGGTTTCATGCAGCATGAATATCCTGGAAAGATTTGTGCTTTATATGGCCTACGAAGAACCGGAAAAACAGTAATGATGTATCAGTATATATCAGAACTATCGGATAAAGACAAAGAAAAAACAGTATATATTCTTTGCCTACGGGAATGTGATATGCTTGAATTGCGGCAGGCAATGGAAGATTTATACGATAAAGGCGTTCGCAACTTTTTCCTAGATGAAATAACGGAAGTTACAGACTTTCAAAAATATGGAAATACTTTTTCAGATTATTTTGCAGCAAAAGGAGCTAAAATCGTTATCGCTGGAACGGACTCATTGGGAATTATGCTTGCGCAATCCGATATTTTATATGATAGGATTCAAATGATACATACATCCTATATTCCTTTTGCGGAGTTTTCAAAACTTATCGAAAATGATTCCGTAGATGAATATATTGAATACGGAGGAACATTAACAAAAAGTCCATATAAAACATTGCAGGCCAGCGAAGAATATCAAAATACCGCTATTGTTGGAAATATTTTACATTCATTGGAGAAAAGCGAAGATGCAAGAAGGTATGGAGCTGCAATAACTGAGTTGTACGAACAGAATGAATTGAAATCTGTTTTGAATAAAATGATTAATAAGTTCAGCTATTACACTACGGTCAAAGCAGTTAACAAGTGTTTTAAAAGTGCCCCGCTGTATTCTACGATCCATAATATTCAAGAACCATCTTATGTGTCACTAATTAACACGGAAGAAGCCAATCAGGCAACCAAGAATGCTTTGGGAATTAAGGATTTGGATGAAATGCAAACGTCTTTAAGTAAGCGACATCTGGATGAACTAAAGAATTACTTGTTGGAACTCGAACTATTTCTCGAAATTCCATCATATATTTCATTGAATAGTGGGGAACGTTCTGAAGATTTAGAAATTTTTATGCAACCAGGTATGATATATGCCCATTCAACTGCTTTGATCAAAAATTTGGCGGATGATTCTATGTGGAAGGATACTTGTGGTATAGCTGACAGAAATTTATTTATTTTAAGAGCAGATCATTTCGTAAAAGGAATTTTACTTGAAAATATAATTCTTGCGGAAACATATAAAACATTCCAAAAGATTGATCTGGATCGTTATTACGTATCACAATTAAGCATCACCTTGAGAAACAACAACCAGCATGTTGAAGCTGATATGATACTGGTTGATAAGCAAAAAGGAGAAAGCTATCTGTTTGAAGTAAAATACTCTAATCAGATCGTAATAGATCAAACAAAGCATTTAAGAAACACTGATTTTTTGGAATATATAGATGAAAATTTTGGAAAGGTGAAAAGCCGTTTGGTACTTTATACGGGAGCTTCTTCAAAACAAAATGATGTACTTTATTTGAATGCAGCAACGTATTTAAAACGACTTTCGATAGTTTCCAATACTCCACGGCCAGAGATAAAACAATTACTTAATGAAAACTGCAATACTTCCAAACCAAATCTCAAGACTACATCAAGAAAGAAACCACGTAAACTATAATGAATAGAGAGCTATCATAATCACATTAACTTTAAAATCCGTGTCAATTATTGACACGGATTTTTTTCATAGACGAGGAGTTGATTTTTTAATATTTTTCTTTTTAGGTTGATCGGGAGACATATATATTTTTTTTGATTTAAGGATAGATCTTGATTGATGGACTATTAATTTGTTTAATTCAGTTACTCTCCATTTTGGTAAACCGTTTGATGAATCAGAAAATTCAAAGTCCTGTAAATTTCTTAGATCTGATCTTATATCTGGAGTCATTACCATGGCTGCAGTTTCTGAAAAGTCTGTACCGATTCGTGGAATTTTTTCGCTCAAATAGGAATCGAGATCACGAAAATCATCTTCCATTGCGTATGGTAATAAACTTTGATTGTGATCGAATACAGGTGCCATTTTTATCGGTTGAAGAGTATCAGTTTGAAATAATATTCCATAATTTCCTTTGTGACGGTCAGTGTTGACTATAAGGGCATCTAAAACTAGCATTCTACGAAAAGCGTTTTCGCTACCAATAGAAGAAAAGTATTGCAGGGTTTGGGCAATACCGGCTTCTACTCCGATGCATTTATAAGTTGGAGCGAAACCATATTGCTCATTTGTAAAAAGCGGACATTTAGAGGCTTTTTTTTCATGGTAATTTACAACATCGTATGGAACGGAGTCTGGACAAAATACAGCGGCTAGTTGTGAAGCATACATCTCACTGTATGGCTCAAGCCCAGCATTCGCACCACCTTCAGACCCTCTTTTCATGAGGAAAATTTGATTGTCTAAACGAGTCCAACACTTTGCAAAAGTTCCATCAGTAGAAAATTCAGGGGAAGCTGTTGAAAAATGTTCACCATATAAACCACCTTCAAAGGCTATCCGAGCAACAACGTCATCGAAAGGATTTTGGAATAACGAAACATTATTCCAGGAAAGATGACTCTTTGCTGGACGAACCCAAAACGTATCATTTAAAGTTGCAGCATGTGTAACTTGAAGGAAGCCTTCTAAATCATAACAGTTGCAACGCTTAAGCAATTTTTCAATGTGCTGGCGATTGCTAGGTGCTCTACGATTTTCGATCCAGTCTTTAAATGTTTTGAAACCAATTGGTAATTGTGAAAATATATGATGAATTTCAAAATATAAGTCATTAAATTCATCTCTTGTACAGCTTACAGTTGCAACAATATTATCTTTATTCATTAATTCATATTCGTTTGTATTAAAATATGATACTGACATTTTTAAATCACCTCCGTAGTAATGGAACTATATTAATTTTATCATTTTCCTCAAAATAAAACAACAACTGTAAATGTGGAAGAAAGCTATTTATTATTTTTTTTTCTGTGAAGCTTTATGCAGCTGTTCTATTTTACGCTGTAATATTTTCATGCTGTCAATATCTGATTGTGCAGCAAGTGTTCGAAGATCTTCTAAGGTCCACTCTTCTGTTCCTGCTGCATCGAGAAAAAGCGCAGCCTGTTCTTCAGAATGGGATGGATCATAAATGTATTCCTTTGCAAGTCTCTCACGTTCAGCCTGTTCTTGAATGTCTAGTTCTTCTTTGCGTTTTATTTTAGAGTCATGAAAAAAAGATGACCAGATTATTCGACGTTTAACGGGAATGTGTTCAAGCTGCTTCTCTTCTTCCTGGGCAATTTCATTTTCTTTAGCTTGATATACTTCCAACTGCTTTTCAAGTTCATCAATTCTATTATTCAGAATAGCAATTTGTTTTTCATAAGAAGCTGCAGTTCCCTGAGATTTCTGCAGCGATTCAGTCGCATCAACGAGTTGTTGCTGAATGGAAATTTTTTCTTTCTCTGAATCCTGCAGCTGATGAAAAATATCTTCCTTCTCAATGGAAATTTTTTCATGCTCCTTCTGCATAGCATTTATTCTTTCTTGCAGGTCACCTTTAGATTTATGTAGATCATCTTTCTCTTGCTGGACGGCAAATTGCTGCTGCAACAAAGCGGACATTTCGTTGTAAGCGTCTAGTTGGTTATGAATCAATGGAACGTATTGCTCCATTGATTTTTGAATCTGTTCAATATCTGCACTGCTTTTTTTTTCAATATAATATTTCTTCCGAATAGACTGAAAAATTTCTACAGAAGAATTTTTTACGGAATCTTCCAACATGGCTACGAGATCTTCCGGATCTTGATCGAAAAGACTGATCATGCGTAATTGCCATGATGTAGTATCCTCATTTATATAAGGAAGCATTTTTTCAATCCAATCTTTGGGAAATCCCAAATTCAGTAATAAACTTATTTTTCCACGCGCATTTTTTTCCTGTTTGAGAATCTAAAATTTTCATTACGTTTTTCTTCAGAATATTTTTGGAAAGCCATTTTCACTACTCCTCTTTATCTCTTTTGGATCTTTTTTAATTTTGATAAACGTCTGGATGCCTGTTGCAAATTTTTGATTTCTTTCTGTAGTTGTTTTTCTTTTTTACTATTAGATTCTTTTTGGTGTATCAATTCTTCGATCGGATAGTTTTCTTCGATCTCATCCAATCGGTTTTCAAATTTCCCTTCCATTTCAATAGGAACAGCGGCATTCGCAAATGCACTTTGAATGGAAAGATATTCGGAAATGACATTCTCTGTTTCTGAATCTTCACGGCTAGACTGTATTGCACGAAGTTCTCTTCGAATGGAATCGGTCATTTGATTCAATTCATCCAAGCGGGAGGACAAATCCTGAACGGTTCGAATTTTATTATCTTGCACGGTTTGCAGGTCACGCAAATTTCTATCAGCCTCTTTTGAATATTCTCGAATGTTCCCTGTGCCACTAGTAACTGTGCGTTCGGAATTTTTTAACCTCCAGTATGGAATCATATAACGTTTTTGATGCTGCGTAAGGTATAAACCATTTGCTGAACGAAAACCAGAGCCGATGGAAGATTCAAAACCTCGAATATGTGGTGGCAGTCGTTTTAATGATTCTGGAATTTCCATCTTATTTAATGAAATGCGCTTTTGAATACTTGCGACAGTGTATGATTTTCCAAGAACGTAATTTCTACGGTATCGTCCGGCCGGAGTTTTAAAATCTTTAAATGAAAGATATTCAGAATTCCATTTTTGTGAAAACCCAATTTTTACTTGATATGACTTCCTCATTATAGAAAGAAAATCATCGTAGGAATCAGATTGCGCTATTGCCATGTCAATAGCTTCACGTAATCGTTGACTTCCGGATGGATCTTTCTTTTCCCTCCATGTTCCATAATCAACGCCTTTTCTTTTTCCTGGAACGTAAGTCAATTTTTTCAGTCCATATTTTTCGCAAAGCTGATCCGTTATCGGTTGAATGTTACTCTTCCACTGTCCATCTGAATAATGATACTTTACTCCGTCTACTAAACTGACAGAATTAAAAACTATGTGAGCGTGCATATGCGCGTGATCTGTATGGACAGAAAAAACGTATTCATATTTTCCGGCGAGATATTTTTCACAAAAATCCTGAGCAATATTGAAGCAGGTGATAGCATCCGTTTCGCCTGGTGCGAAACTAATAATGAAGTGATAACATTGTCGGCCATCCAATTTGCGAAATTCTTGTTTTGTTGCCATCATCCGGTTATATACTTCCTGTGTAGTGGAACCCGCGTTTCCTCCGATATAACGCTCTTCTGTTTTGTCAGGATTCAAAATATAATCAATGCAATTATAGAGTCCTGCGTTAGGATTTCCGGATTTCCGTTCTTTGACATGACTCAGTTTGGTGATTGCCATTTTGAAATCTCCTCTTCCAATTTTTGAAAATCAAACTCTAATTTTTCAAGCTGCCGTTTACATTCAGAGATTTTTTCCAACATTTCTTCCGGATAAAAAGATCCTGCCGAATTTTTTTCGATCTGCAAAAGTTTGCTGTCAATATTGAGTAAGGCCTGTTCGACTTGACGAAAATTCTTTTTTAAAAAATGAAAATTTGAAATTGTGGAATCGTGTAAAACGCTGCATAAGTATTTTGAAATATTTATTTTTGTGGATTCCGGATTTTCCATTTTTGCTTTTTCTAAAAAAATATCATAATCAGTTTGAGAAATTCGAATGGCAACTACCTTCGTCAGTTTCTCAGAGGCAGTTGCTTTTTTATTTTCTTTTTCCATCAATACTTTCCTCTTTTCTGTACTCGGTGATAAAAATTTTCGAGACAAATCAATTAAAAAAAGCCCATGGACGTTTTACGACCATGACAAAAATATCCATGGACGTTTTATGACCATGGGCTTTTTGTGGAGAAAAATGCGTTTTTTATGAAAATCCCGGAAAGCCGCATAAACACTGGGGCTGCAGGCTCATGGACGTTTTACGACCATAAGAAACACATTCCTATTTCTTAATTAGCAAGATACGCAAATTGTAAACAATTTGCATCTTGTTAGGGAGTCCCCTAAGACCCCTTTTGCTCGATTTTATATCGAGCGTAGGTATAAGGTAATGTAAATTTTTACAATTCTTACTTAATGTAGATGAGATAATCTTCATCACTGTCTTCAAAATTTGTTTTATCACCATCATCAGTTGTGTTTGTTTCTATGTTCAATGCTCCAACAATTCCATCCATCACTGCGTCTGTGATGAGTTTTTTCAAAGAATTTTCTGGAGTGAAAATTGTGTCATATGCTTTTATTGCTTCAAGAAAAAAATCAGTTACGGTTTGCAAATCCATATTCATTTGAAGTCGTTCAATTTTTGTAAATCAATTCGGGATTGCTCACATTGAAATGATAAT